>Ga0326511_10004816_pt1 | contig 10711 bp, 29 predicted proteins | sample 0_2496_0518_D_FD_203701 | JGI IMG/M metagenome (GOLD analysis project Ga0326511, IMG submission 203701) | Bovine rumen microbial communities from UC Davis, California, United States - 0_2496_0518 | ecosystem: Host-associated > Mammals > Digestive system > Stomach > Rumen | place: USA... | reverse complement strand
TGTGGTAGTGGTATATAGTGTATGTAGGCAGCATCACACATATCACAATACCCATATTTATGAGCCCCTGTTTTATTAATAGTAATACTCCCTACCCCACAGTACGGACACTTATATACTACTTCAGACTCATCTTCTCTAATCTTTTTCACCTTTTTAACCTCCTTAATTATCACTACACCAAGCATACTAGTTTCTCACTAATTTCGGAAGCCTAAGAGGAGTTCTTAGTATGCTCAGTGTACTGACAACTAAGCCAGTACGAAAGGAAGTGAACACCGCCATATGGTGAATACGGTTTGGTTAGAACTATGTCAGTGCACTGTATGCACTCACATACTGCTAACAAGCAGTATTTTGAAGAATAAAAAGGGGTTTACATTAATAGAATATATCTATTAGTATCCTTAGGGATACCACAACTACTCCAAGTCACAGATCTATCAGCCATCTACGACTTAGAATAGTTGTGCTAGCCCTTAGGCTAACACATAACAAGAGGTTTTTAAAAACGGCACTTACTAGCACCTCACAGGAGGTAGGTGATTAAGATCTCCTGTGAGCTACTAACAAGAGTGGTGTTATTTTTTAGTTCTTATGTGCTTGTCAGGTCTATCTACATGTATTAAGTCTTTTACTGTTGTCTTATTGCCTTTCTTAGTTGTAATCTCTTGTCCTGTAAACTTATTCTTAGTGTCATGTACTTGTCTTACACCTTTTACCCCACCATCTCTGATGGCTTGCCCTATAGACTTCTCTATGTCCTTACCTACGCTGGCGTTCGGTATACTAGTCCATGTTCTTACCTTATCACTAGGTCCATCTCCATAAGTTAAGTTAGTTCTTCTTCTAGTTCTAGCTATCATATACTCTCCTCCTCATCATATATGTCAGGTATTCTGATGATGCAGATATTCTTGTTGGCTTCTGCCTGCTCTTCCTCTTCTATATTCTTGATCAGCTGTAAGTTATCTCTCTTGTTCTTACCTATTGGATTGGCTAAGTTAGACTCAGCAGCTGATTTGAGTAATGTTCTTTTGTGTTTGGCTATATATGTACTTACTATCCTATCTGATAGAAAATCATTCCACTCATCTATTGTAGTATCTGGATATAACTTATTAAGCTCAAATTGATCCCTAAAGATATTCTTCTGCATATCTTGTGTATATACCTTAGCTAACTGTATATATCTTTCTTTAGTATCTTTATCTAAATGAGTAGCCTCAGAAAGTGACTCTTGTAGTGGGTCTGTTTGTCTATTTAATACTTCTCTTGTGATGCTATTTACTAAAGTAGTATTCTTATACTCACTTGAATCTTTATCAAATAAGCTGTCTGTTTTTGCAAAGATTTCTTTTAACTCCTCTTGTGTCATACTATCACCATGTATAATATATCACAAATTTTTTTATTTGTCAATTTTTTTAAGTTGTATTGGAGAGGAAAAAAAACTAATATATATTATACAGAGGAGCAAGCCACCAAATATAGATCAGTTTTCAACCCACCCCCAGGGTATGTGTACTTGATACACAAACACCACAACATACATAACATATATTGTTATATACAGAATTTGAAAAATATACAATTAATGTTATATATACAATTTATGTTATATCTTGGGAAATAATTGGGAAATATTTCCCAACTTTCAAATTTTGAAAAATTGGCAGAAATATACTGTCAAAAAATCACAGATATACATATTGAAAAAACAAAATCAAAATTTGTGACACCTTAATTTTTTATTTTTTTTTGTTCATTTTTTGTACATTTTACATTATTTGATAAAAATTGCATACTTTTTATTATAAATATATATATATAAATTATATAAATTAAAAAATTATATAAATAAAGATATTTAAGATGTTTTTTCAATACCCATTGCAGTGATTTTTTGTAGATTTTACAAAATTTGAAAATTTTTCAAAAAATGTATTGACAAAATAAAAAAATAATGCTATCATTATTACAGACAGGAGGAAAAAATGAAAAAGTTTTTATTTAATAATTTAGGTATAATAATTATATCTAGCCTATTATTGTTTACTATTTTAGTATCTATATTAGAAAAAATTAATGCATAAATAGTTGTTGGCTTAGGTTTATTATATAACTATATATATAGTAGACCTGCTGGCAATAATTATTATTGTCTAGATAGAAAAGAGGTTTTATTTATATGAAAAAATTTTATACAATTTATGAGATAGACAAGGAGAACAACGACATTATTAATACATGGGAAAGTGAAAAAAGGGAAGAGGTTTTTAAAATGAAATATGATTATTTAGAAAATGTAAAAAGTGATGTATTAGAATACATAAAAGAAAATTATGAGAAAGAAGATTATGCAAACTTAGATTATGATGAGCTTTATGATGAAATGTTTATTGAAGATAGTATAACAGGAAATGCAAGCGGTAGTTATTATTGTAACACTTGGAAAGCAGAAGAGGCAATCTGTCACAATTTAGATTTAGCAGTAGAGGCTTATGAAAGTTTTGGCTATGATGGTGTTAAGTTTGAAGATGGAGCAGAGGCTATTGATGTGACTATTAGATGTTATTTATTAGGTCAAGCATTACAAGAGGTTTTAGATGATTTAGAAAATGAGGTTGAAGAATAATGAGGTATTTAAGTAAAGGTCAAAAAAGAATTTTAAAGGACTATGCAAAAGATGGTTATTTCAATGATGATTTATTAATAAATAAATATGGAAATAGAATTATATTAATTAAACAATTAGAAAAGGTCAATGATTATGAAACATTATACAATGATTTAAACAGATTGATTGATGATTTAAGATTTAAAGATGGATTAGAAGATAAATTAAAACTAATTGAGAATTTTAGATAGAAAGTGAGGTGTAAGTATGTTTGAATTAGAATGTAAATTTGATACAAGACAAAGTTTTTATGGAAAAGCAAAGGTCAATGTAAATGAAAAAAGTGATAAAGTAGAGCATTTTGAATTATTAAGTTATGGAACTTTGGTTGCTAACTATGTATATTATAAAGATACAAACAAAAAGGTCTATGAATATTTTGGAAAATATAGTCAAACAACAACAAGACACCAAAAAGAGTTTTTTAAGCAATTAGGATTAAGTGATAAACAAATAAAAGAACTATTTAAAAATGGTAAATTAGAAATTGAGGACTAATTATGTATAAAGTAGAAATATTAAACTTATTAAATAATAAGGTCTTTGAAAAATGGTTTTATTCTGAAGAAGAATTGAAGAAATTTAAAAGAAAATGTAAGTATTCTAAAAAGGTTAAAATTTTAACTACTTTAGATTATAGTAAATGTTAGGAGGTTATAAAAATGAATTTAGAAGAATTTAAAGAACTAAAAAAGATTTATAATGATTTATATGAAAGAAAAATTTATGCTTATTATTTAGATATTTTAGATGAAATTGATTGTCAATTAGAAGTTAAACTAACAGAAGATGATTTATGCAAATTATTTAATATAATAAAAAATACTTATTTAGATTTAGATAGTGTTTCAATTTGGGCACTTGTTAGATGTGCTATTGACAATTTAGAAGAAGTCTTAAATGGAAAATTTAATTTAAAAGAAAGGGTGTATGATTATGAAGTTTAGTAAATATAGTGCAATTTATAGAAATGATAATTTAACTATAAATGATGAGGAAATTATCGGAAAAGTAAAAGATGTTAAGGAATATTTAAGATATGAATTAGCAAGTCAATGTATGAGCCATTTTGAAGATTTTGAATATGAAAATTTTATTGATAATGGTAGATTGATTTTAGATCTTATTGAAAGATTAGAAATTAATGATGAAGATAATGAAAATAAGATTATAGTAAGAGTAAATCCTATGGGAGGATTTTACTATGATGATTATGAGGAGGAAGAATAAAATGAGTTCATATAAATTTTTTAAAGATTTAATATATGATATTACAGATGATTATAGAATAAATGAGGGTAAAGAATATGATTTTGATAAAACTATTGATAATTTAATGGCAGATGATGATTTATGGCAAGAATTAACAAATGCAATATGGAGAAATTTAGTTGAAATAAAGGAGGAGGAAGAATAATGATAAAGATAAAAACTAAGATAATAAATAAAGATACAAATAAAGAAACAATAGGTGTAAGTTATAAGGTTAAAGATACAAATAATTATGAGCATTTAGTACTTATAAATCACTTATTACATCAGATTTTAGATACTAATATGTATACTAAAAATGAATTAATGAAAATTGTAAAAATGTATTTAGAAAAGGAGGAAAAATAATGAATAGAGTATTAGAATTTCAAAATTTAATTACTATGTTAAAAGAAATAGATACTGAAAAGAATAGTGCTGAAGATCTAAAATATGTTTTAGATTATATTGCAAATGAATTAGAAAAATATATTGATGATATAAGATGATATAAAATAAATAAAAATTAACAAAAAATGTTGATTAAAACAAAAATATGTGATATTATGATTATGTTAGGAGGTGCTAAGATATGAAAAAACTTGATGGAATGGGTAGATTGACTATACCCAAAGAAATAAGAGCCACTTATAACTTAAATCCAAACACAGATGTGCAAATAATTGATAATGGTAATGGACTTTTAGTGATACCAGCAGATACACCATATACAATTAGTCAATCTGAAATGGATACATTAAGAAAATTATACTTAATGTTGCAAGATAGTGGTTTTTTAGATGAATATTTTACTGAAAGTTTATCTAAAATAACAAAAGAAAGTGAATCAAAATGTGATACTTGTGGAAGTAAAATGTTTTTAACTAAAGATAATACTTATAAATGTTATAAATGTGAATAGGAGGTGTAAATATGTTGTATAATTTACTTTATGATTATCAAAAGAATATTGTAAATGATTTAAAAGATTATGATTGTGGTGCTTTATTTATGGATGTAGGAACTGGAAAATCAATTACTTCATTAGCATTATATGAACAGAAATTAGTACAAAAGAAATGTAATAAATTAATAATAGTTTGTTTATGTGCAAAGATTAATGAATGGAAATGTGATTGTGAAAAATGGTTCCCTTTTAGTAAAGTTATAGTTTTAGATAATAAGAAAAAATCTAAAGAGGACTTCTTATATGGAAATTTTGATATTGCAATTATAAACTTTGAAAAAACATGGAGATATGAAGATTTAAGACTAATTAATAATAAATTTTGTATAATTATTGATGAAAGTCATAAAATAAAAGAGAGTACTACTAAAGTAGGTAAATTTATGCAACAGATAAGTTATCTTACACCTTATAAGTATATCTTAACAGCTACACCTATGGGAAATGGTTATATAGATTTATATAATCAATTATACTTCTTAGGTTTACTTGGAGGTACATTAACTAGATTTAAAGAGAATTATTGTAATGAGCAATTAGTTTATTATCCTGGTATGAAACCTTTTAAGAAAATAGTAGGTTATCATCATACTGAAGAATTAGATTTACTTATAAATAAATATGCTAGATATTATGAAAGAAAGATTGATGATGAATTAATACCATCTGAGATAGTTATACCTTTTGAACTTGATAAACAATATAATAAAATAGCTAAAACAAGAGTATATGAGGACATAAGTTTAGATAAGGTAACATCTAAAAGATTAGGACTTAAATCACTTTGTAGTGGTACTATTATGGGAAATGCTCTAGTAGATCCAAATGGAGATTTACATAGAGAATACCAACTTAATACTTATAAATTAGATTGGGTTAAATCATTTTTAGAAGATTTTAATGAAAGAGTTGTAATATTTTATATGTTTGACCATCAAAGAAATCAACTACATGATATGATTACTAAAATGAAAAGACCAGTTGCTAGATATTGTGCTGAATTTAAAGAAGAAGATATATTTAATGAAAATGATAATGCAGTTGTATTAGTACAATATAAAAGTGGTTCTACTGGTATAGATTGGTTAAAACAAAGTTATGTATGTATATTCTATAGTTTACCTGATTCTCATTTGGAATTTACACAGGCTAAGGGTAGAATAAATAGACATGGGCAAACTAAAAAACCTCTATATTATATTCTAATATCTAAAGGAAGTAATAGTGTAGATGAGATGAACTATAAAGCTTTAATTGAACACAAAGATTTTGATGATAAGTTTTTTAATAGATGTTTTGGGTGTAGTAATGAAAAAGATTTGTAGAATATGTCATAAAGAGCTAGATATTAATTGTTTTAGAAAAAGTGGTAAATACTATAGAGGTGAGTGTAAAGAATGTGCTAAAGTAGAATATAAAAAATGGTATTTAAAAAATAAAGATAAAAGAAAAGAACATGTGAGTAAAATTCATAAAGAATATTATGTTAAGAATAGAGATAAATTTTTAAAATATCAAGTTTTGTATAGGAAAGAACATAGTAACGAAATAAAAGAATACAAAAAAGAATATTATCAAAATAACAAAGAAAAAATAGATTTGAAAAATAAAGATAATTATTATAAATATAATGATTATTATAAGAACTATTACAAGAATAATAAAATAAAGATAAAGTTATATAGAAATATTTTCTTAAAGAATCCAATTAACAAACTTAAAAAACAGATTAGAAATATGATATATGATTCATTTAAAAGACAACATAAAGTAAAGAAACGACACTCTGAAGAGTTATTAGGTTGTGATTTAGATTTCTTTGTTAATTATTTACTAGATACTTATAAAAATAATTATGGTATTGAATGGGATAAAATTGAAAAAGTACATATAGACCATATAATTCCATTAGCAACTGCTAAAACAGAAGAAGATGTAATAAAACTATGTCATTACAAAAATTTACAATTATTAAAAGCTGAAGATAATTTAAAGAAAAGTGATAAAGTATATTTTAAGGAGGTATGATTCTTTTGACAAAGAGGTTATATTGCAAGGGGGCAAGAGTTGTAAATATAGCAGAATTAAGTCAGTATAATGGATTTCTATATATTAGAGATAAAATATGGCATCCAGCTTGGTGGCAGAATTTACAATTTCATCTTTTGGTTAGATATATAAAAGAAAATATTGTTTACTATGCTGATAAGATAGGAGGGCTTAATGAAAATAGAAAAGAAAAATAATAAATATTATGTCAATGATCTGGATTTAGAAGAGGTTATTGCAAATAGAAAATACCTAGTCAATTACATAAAGAAACAAATAGATTTTTTAAATAGAACAAAAGAATTTACACCAGTTAATAAATATAAGCTTACAGTTCTATATGATATACAGAAGAAGATGGTGTTAAGAAAATGAAATGTTTTATAGTTAAAAATACATTAAAAGTAAAAATGTATTATAAACATCATTTAGGATTTGAAGGTCAACAAAATCACTGGGTATTAGATAGACAAGAAGCAAAATTGTTTCCAACAGTTGCTGAGGCTAGAAAAGAGATAAGAATAAATAAATTAAAAAATGTAGAGGTGGAAAAAATATGAGAAAAACAGGTTTAATATTAATATTTTTAGTAATAGCAGTAATATTATTAGGATTAATTTATAAAATATCAAGATTAGAAGAAGTAAATGGAGAATTAAGACAAATAAAAAGACAATATGAACAAATATGTACAAGATATGGAGGAAATAATTGTGAATAAAGATTATGAAATAAAAGCAATGAAATTATTAATAGATGAAATGAAAGAAACAATACATAATCAAAAAGAAGAAATAGATAGATTGAAAAGTCAAGTTGTAAAATTAAATGAGCAAGTATCACAATATCAAGATGAAATATTTGCAAGAGATAATAATTGGTACGATATGCAAGATTAAAGGAGAATAATAAATGATAAAGATACTAGATTTTATTATTACAAAAGCAGAAATACATTTATCAAAAAAAGAAAAATGTTTAAACAATAAAAATACAACAAATGAAAAAATAAAATTATATAGAAATATACTTGATGAAATTGATAAATATAAAAAGACACAAAAAAACTTATTAACATTTAGACATTATAGATATTTTACATTTGAAGTTGATGATATAGAGGAGGAATAAGTAAATATGAGTGAAGAAATAAAAGAAATATTAGACAAATTAAATAAAACTGCTGATAACCCTTTATTTGTAATATGCAGTAGCCAAAAAGAATTAGATAAAATTCCTAAATATACTGCAAACTTTTTATCAGTAAATGATAGACAAGCAAAATTATTATTAAATTACATAACTAATTTACAACAAAAAGTAGAAGAGAAAAATAAAGAAATAGATAGATTAAATAATATAATAAATGAATTAGAAAAATATTTAATAGAACATATTGATGAATATAGAGATATGGAACAAGATGCTATGTTTGAATTTGGATTAGTTTTAGATAAACTAAAAGAATTAAAGGAGAATAAGTAAATATGAGTGAAGAAATAAAAGATTTAAAGCAAGAATTAAATGAATTTGATGAAGAATATGTAAAATTATATGAAAAATATTGTAATTTAAGAAATGAAAAGAAAGCTTTACAACAAAAAGTAGAACAATTAGAAAACATAAGAAAAGAAGCTGTAGAAGAAATACAAAGAGTATTAGATATATGGACTAATAAACCTAATGAAATTGCTACTTTAGATTTAGAATATTTATTAAACATATTAAACAAAGGAAGTGAAGAATGAGTAAAAAGGTATGGTTAGTGATCTTAATACTAGCAGCATTGTTAGCAACAAGACAATGTGTTAAAGATGATAAAAAGCAAAAACAAATAATAAAATCAAATATAATAGAAAATAAAGAATTTACAAGTAAACCTAATGAGATATACATTCCAAAAACATATACAACTAGAATGACAAGTTTTTATACTGATGATGAATGTAATACAGGAAGTGTTACTGCAAGTGGATTAACTACAAATGATTTTGATATTAATAGTAATGGTTGGTATACTTATCAAGGAAAACTTGTAATAGCAACTGCAAGTTATAAGCTAAAAAACTGGACTATGACAGATCAAGCACATCCATATAACTTGTATGATGAATTAGTAATAAATATAGATGGAGTAAATTATAATGCAATAGTATTAGATTATTGTGGAATGTGTAATATTTACAACAGAATAGATTTGTTTGTAAGTAATAAGCAAAGTGCAATAGATAAATATGTGGAGGTGGAAATATGGGAATAACACAAACAAAACTTCAACAAGAGAAACAGAAAAATAAAGAATTAAAACAAAAATTTAGAGAAACTAAAAGAGAAATATTAAAAGAATTAAAAACATTAGAAGAAAAAGTAAAAGATTTAATGTATGTAGGTGATTTAAAATGATAAAGAAAATAACTGACCCACAAGAAATAAGAAATATATTTGATAGTGACAATATAGAAACAACTAACAAAACAATAAGTAAAAATGATTTAAGAAACAATGATATAATAAAATTTAAAAACAAAAAAGCAATAGTGTTAAGTCAAATAAATAGATACATAATAAATGAATTTTATAATGACAATTTAGAACACATAAATGACCCAGGATATGATGTAGAAGAAGTAGAAAGACCACAATATGTAAAAGTATATAAAAGGAATAAATGAAAAGGTTTTTATTATATTTACTTAGATGGGAATGTAGTAGTCCTATACTTGCTTTAGTATTGTATTTATTAAATGTAAATGAAATATTGGAAACAATAATAGCAAATTTAATAGGTGGAATGATATTTTATTGGGTAGATAAATTAATTTTTAAAAAATAAAAGTACTTTAGAAAAATCATATGTTATTATGTAAGTGAAAGGAGTGATTTAGATGTGGGAAGAACTAGGTTATGAATCCAAAGAAGATTATGAAGAACAATGGGATTTATATGAAATGGATAGACTATATGAAGAGGAGAAACTAAATGAATTACAGGAAGATAGCTGATGATTTCTTTAGTCAATCCTGTGAACTAATAACTTTTGATACTAAAGAGGAATGGCTTGAAATGAGAATGAAAGGTATTGGTGGTTCTGATGTAAGTTCTATTATGGGAGATAATCCCTGGAGAAGTAGAAAAGATGTATATCATAGTAAAATTATATTACAGCCACAAATAACAAATGATGCTATTGAGTTTGGAAATGCTTTTGAACCTATTATTAGAGAGTCTTTTGCTTATAAATACAGAAATGTTTATGAAACTTTAGATTATAAAGATACAATGTTTAGAAATATATTTGTACCATACTTTCAAGCTTCATTAGATGGTGTTTTAGTTGAAAAAGCAACTAATAAAGTTGGTATACTTGAGATTAAAACTGCTCAGAATAGAAGAAGCAAATGGTACTATGAAGATGGTTCTAAAGGAATACCTCAGGAATATATAGATCAAGCTATACATTACTTTAATACAACTAATGCAGAGTTTGTAGTATTCTATGCTTTAATTAACTATGAGAGAGATGATATTGATAGAGATATGGAATTTCTTAAACCTAGAAGAATTAATCGTGATGATGTACTAGAATATAAACAAGAAGTAGAAAGAGAATGTATAGACTTTTGGGAAAATTATGTTAAGAAAGGTATTGAACCTAAGAATAGAATGGTGATATAAGGAGGAATAAAAATGTTAAATGAATTAGAAAGACCAAGTTTAAAGGTTACTTTAGATTTAGATATACCTAAAATGGAACCTTTAAAACA
>Ga0326511_10004815_pt1 | contig 10713 bp, 23 predicted proteins | sample 0_2496_0518_D_FD_203701 | JGI IMG/M metagenome (GOLD analysis project Ga0326511, IMG submission 203701) | Bovine rumen microbial communities from UC Davis, California, United States - 0_2496_0518 | ecosystem: Host-associated > Mammals > Digestive system > Stomach > Rumen | place: USA... | reverse complement strand
TTTTTGTAATTGAAGATGGTACGGAGAAGCTGAATGGCGTTATTCGTGCCGCGAGTTATCAGGAAAAGGAGTAAACCGATGAAGACGCTTGATGAAGTGATAAATGAATTAAATTACTGGGACACTTGCGATGGATTTCCAGAATCCTTTTATGACTTTGAGGTAACCAAAGATGCGCTCTACCATCTCAATAAATACCGCATGACGTTGGATGACATCGTGGCGAAGCGGAAGAAACTGGAAAGAGAAATTGATAACTATCAGGAAGCTGTCAAAAAATGCGAGGAAGCTGAGAATAAATACAGGATGCTTATTGGGGAATTAGAGGGATTCCCTTCAAATACGAGAATGAATATCAGGTGGTAGATGAAGAGTTTGATAGAAATAATAGAAGTATTTTCTCTGAAGCAATACATGGATGAGAGAGAGCATCCTATCACGAAATCGGAAGTGATAGATGCACTTTGGTATCTGCGGAATTACAGAGACTTATTGCTGAGCCTCACCAATGTATACAAAGACATCGATTACATCAAACAACAATATCAAAAGGATTTGAATCAATGAAGAAACCGAAATGGACAATAGAAAATGTCATCACAAGTCTTGAAAATGATAGTTGTTCTGAATGTTCTTACATATGCAGGACACCTTTTGAATGTAATTGCAAAGATTGTTCTTACAAAGATTCGGTCGCCACAGCGGTTGAATATTTGAAAGTGCTGCAAGATCTGCTTGATCAAACGGCTAAAATTCAGGTAGGTTATAAATTTGTAATTGGAAGAAATTGGGAAAGAGGAACGGATGAAGCCGCTTGACGAAGTGATTGATAAATTAGAAAAAGCTGATCTTACCTGGTCCAATATCAAAAACAATTTGAATTACGAGGACTTCCGGGATGCGCTCCACTATTTGAAGGAGTACAAAAAGAATCAAGAAGACCCTGATGGTGACCATCAGCAACTTGAAAAGTGCCGATCGTTACTACAAGACTTTTACCGCAATGATCCGTTAAGCTGGGATGAGTTGAAGGGCATGACAGGAAAGCCGGTATGGGTGGAATGGACAAAAGCAGAAGAATCCTATTGGTGCTTTGTTGGCGAATGGTTTGATGACGACGAAATGCGAATATATCACATTTGTAGAGATTATGCCGACTACATACATAAAACCATATACACACCCGATATTGTGCAAGCCTATCGGAAGGAGAGAAAATGACTTGGTTAACCATGTTCCAGAAACCCGCAAATGGCGAAGTCGTGTTGATCGCCATCCCGCCGGATATTATTACGATGGCAGTGTACGATGGACAACAGTTTGTCAATTATAACGGCAAGGTAAAAGCCTCCGTTGATGATGTCGCCTACTGGTCGCCAATAACAAACCCATGGAAAGACGACAAAAATGTTTACAGAAAGGAGCGGGGATGAAACCTTTTATCCCAAAGATGAAATCTTATTATGCCGTGAAATTTACAGGTCTGGATGCGAGTGGAAACGTCCACACGTTTACCACTGATCTTGATGGATACGACAAAGAGAGCGCTAAAAAGAATCTGCAATCATTTGCTGATGCTTACGGAATCAAAATTGAAAAAATAATGAACTTGGCATCATTCGCCGATCCTGCAGGGGCGATCTATCAAGTCGAAATGTGGAATAAAGCGATGCTGAAGGAGCAAGCTGAGAACAAGGGAGTTTGCTATAACACCGATCCTTCCGCCACGGTTCGTTGACATCAAAGGGTGGGCGGGATCCTGTCCAGTGATCCAGATCGGCGATGACTATTACAGTGTCAGGGAGCGGGTCGGTTCCAAATGGCTGTGTTACAAAGTGGCTTATGACCCCGATACCAGGTTTTGGTATCACGCGGATGATGAAGACTATTTTTTCGACAAGGACGGGAATGCAGTATGACGAAGTATGGCGCAAAAAAAACGCAGGTGAACGGGATCACTTTTAGTTCTCGCCTGGAAGCGGATCGTTATCAACAGCTTCTGCTTTTGGAAAAGGCGGGCGAGATCGCGGAACTGAAGCTTCAGCCGGAACTCCAGATCATGGAAGGATGGGTGGATCCTGAAACAGGTGAAAAGCACAGGTCTCGGTTTTATGTCGGGGATTTCAAATACCTGGACATGGCTTCTCATGCCTGGGTTATTGAGGACACAAAAGGTGTGGAAACCGCGGTGTTCGGGCTGAAATGGGAGTATGTCCAGTCGGAATATCCGCAGTATGTTTTCAGAAAATTGACAAGGAGTGATGTATGATGGATGTCTTTCGAAACATCGCCGGTACGCTGTTCTGGTTTATCGTTGCTGTCGTTGCAATCTGGGTGACGCTTTGGCTGATCTCATGTATCATCGCCGGCGTGAAGAAAGGCCTGAAGAAGGATGAGTGACGAGCTTTTGACAATGATCATCGGTGGCGGTCTCATCGGCGGTGTGCTCTTAGTGGCGTGTCTTATTCTGGTGCTGATTTTTATTTCGTGGAAGTGACAGTATGAATAATTCCGAGCTTGTTAATTTACACAGTGACAAAGACGACTGGAGGACACCGGTAGGTCTGTTTGCACGTCTCGACAGCGAATATCATTTCACGCTGGACCCTTGCAGCACCCATGAAAACGCTCTGTGTAAAAAGCATTATACAAAGTCGGAAAACGGCTTGGTCCAAGATTGGGGGGGGGAGATCGTGTTTATGAATCCTCCGTATTGTAGGCAGACCGGAATATGGATCAAGAAGGCATATGAAGAAAGTCTGAAAGGGGCAATAGTCGTATGTTTGATTCCGGCCAGGCCTGACGCAAATTACTGGCATGATATCATCCTGCCTTATGCGTCATCCATTCGTTTTATCAAAGGGCGGCTGCATTTCAGTGGATGCAAAGATCATGCGGCGTTCCCTTCGGCAATCATTGTCTTTGACAACAAGAATGCCGGCAATTATAAAAGGATGTCTTTCATATGAGCGAAGCGGAAATGATCTACTTGGTGAAAAAAGCATATGCCATGATGCTGGAAGCGGAACAGAATGACGGAGATATCACCATTGAGATCCGCAGAGGGAAGCCCCGTCATGTCCGATTCGAAGTTGATGTGAAGCCGCCGAAAGAGGAAGTCGCCGATAAAATGGTATAATTTGGATATAAAATCCGGTTAGGTTGGCTCCCCAGAGGTTAACAGCCCGAAAAGCCAACGCGACGACCTTGGAAGACAGGCGCAGATCCGAAAGCGGACCGCGCCTGTTTTTTTATAAAAGTGAGGATTATTATGGTGGATTGGAATTCTATTGTTGGTGACGCTGTGACACAGGTCCTCCGTGTCCTGGTTCCTGTTTTGATCGCCCTGATCATAAAGTGGGCCATCCAGGTTTATAGTCAGATCCAAAAGGATCAGCCCGATTTCGCAAATGTTTTGCAGACCGCGGTAAATCAGGCGGTCATGGCAGCAGAGCAGGTCATGAAAACCGAAGACGGGAAGCGAAAAAAGGAATACGCCATCGCTTCGGTTCAGGACTTTCTGGCGCAAAAAGGGATCGTTATTGACATCAGTGTTATTGAGGACGCCATTGAAGCAACGGTTTACAGCCTCCACCGCGAGAACTTCTTTTTGACAAAAGCGCAGAGGGAAGAATTGGCGGGATATCCCAAGCCGGAGGCTGAAGATGGACAGCAATAGCATTTGGCATACAATCATCACCGCCATCGGGGCGTCCGGGATCGTCGGCATGATCGTGACGATGGTCGTGACCAGGAAGCTGAACCAGGGATTCGACAAGATCGACCGCCGGGAAGAACTGCGTGACCAGAACCAATTATTGATGATGGAACGGGTGGACAACTCGGCGAAGATGACACACCTCATGGCAACGAAGCTGCATGATGCAGGAATCATAAATGGTGATCTCAAAGAGCTTGACGAAGAAAACAAAAAACTTAACAGAAAATACGATGAGAATATCCGTGACCTGGCACTTGAAGTGCTGAGAAGTAAACGGTGAAGGGAAGTTTTATGGAATATCGGCAGCCTTTTTCTGGATCATACCAAATTACGCAGAAATACGGGGAAAAAGATACATCCGCATTTCACACGGGAATTGATTATGCGCTCCCCGTAGGAACCCCGGTCCTGGCATCGGAAGACGGGACCGTAGTTTTTGCGGGATGGGATAAAACGGGATACGGAAACACCGTTATCATCCGCCATCCTGACGGAAACGCGACATTAAACGCACATCTTGCCGCCCCGCTAAAGGTAAAAGTCGGGGACAAGGTGAAGAAATCCCAGGTCATCGGTTTTTCGGGATCCACCGGGAACTCCACCGGCCCCCATCTGCATTTTGAGGCAAGAAAGAACTGGAGCGATTACACGAGTCATTTTGACCCGATGTTGCTGCCATTGCAATCCTCTATAGAACCGATGTCCTGGACGAACGGCCCCACCCCCCTCAAAGAGGCAAATGCATTTCATGCCGGCGAAAAAGTGGTCATCACCGCACCCCTTGGGGCCAAGGCTTATGACCAGGACTTTTTGAATTACACCGCATACCCCGAAGGGACAGAATTCTATTACACCGGGAAAACCGCAGCAGCCAAAGGTTACACCTATATGCAGTGCATCCCGCTGACCCGCCCCGTCTGGATCGCGGTCAATGACGGGGAGACGCAGATCCTGAATGAAGAATGACTCCCCCCTCCCCCCTCAACAGGAAGCGTTTGTTCAGGCATACCGGAAAAATGGTCGAAACCAGAGACAAGCGTATCTTGAAGCCTACCCGAAATCCAGAAAATGGAAGAGCATAGAAGCAGTTGATGTTAAGGCATCTGAATTGCTCAAGAATGGTAAGGTTTTGGTAAGGTTAAAAGAATTGGATCAGGTCGAGGGAAATGTGCGTGATGCGCGTTTTGATTTTATTGACACCACCCTCCGGGAGTTTATCGAGAAGGGGATGAGCGGGCTTTCGGAAGTTGTGATCCGCCCGGCGGATATCGTGTCTGCACTGGGGCTTTTGGCAAAAATGCACGGGGTAGACTCCCCCCGGGATGAGGACGAATAATGGCAAGAACACCGGAACTTCAAAGATTTTACGCCTCCCGCAGATGGCGGGAATTGCGGGAAATGCTGATCATTCAGCGGCATGGACGCTGTGACCGCTGCGGGGCGGATTTTTCCACAGCAACGGAACATTTGATCGCACATCACAAGGAACATTTGACGGATGAAAATCTGGCGGACCCCGCGGTGGCTGTCAATCCCGATAACATTGAGATCCTCTGTCAGAAATGCCATGCCCACTACCACCCTTACAAAGGTTTCACGAAACCACGCAAACAAGCCTTTATTGTCTACGGTCCTCCCCTCGGCGGTAAAAGCACATACGTCAGGGAGAATATGGAACCCGGTGACCTGGTGGTGGATCTGGATGCTATCCGTCAGGCGGTCAGTTATCAGCCGCTTTACACCGCCCCCGCCCCCCTCCAGAGCATCGCCTTTGGCGTACGGGATTATCTTTATGATCAGATCCGCATCCGCTCCGGGAACTGGCAAACGGCTTGGGTCATTGCCGGCTTGCCGCGGAAGGGAGATCGGGAACGGCTCGCCGCCCGGCTTGGAGCATCCCTGGTCCTGGTCGAATGCGGAAGGGAAGAATGTCACGAACGGTTCAAAGCCAATGACGGCGGACGCGGCCCGGAATGGTCCGGATACATCGATAATTGGTTCCAGGAATATAACCCGTAGCATGATGTTCATCGTTGTAATCTGTGACATTCTACCCTCTCCCCTCGTGTTATAATTTTGCTTGTCAAGGCCTGACTCGTTATAGTTCCCTGCATCTGGAATGGTAACGGAACCTTTTCCCCGCGTCAGCGGGGGTGACCATGAGTCAGAGACAGGCCTTGTGGATTGAAATATCAATCAAATTGCATTAGAGCTGCTTGACGGCCAGTGTGCGACAGACGGCACCGCTTCGGCGGTGTTTTCTGTTTTCGCCCGGTACCAGTCGTCGATCATCTTTAGGAACTTATGATCTTTGTCGCGGTTTTCAATCCAGAACTTAGCCGTAGTGTGATCGTCCAGGCGGAGCCATTCCATGATTATGTTCTTGCCTTCATCCTGTAATTTGTCGAAGTGGCAATAATCCCCCATGAGCCAGTCAAAACGGATCTTGACCGCCCAGGCGATCTGCTTTTCTGACCCGGACAGTTCCGGCAGCCCCATATCAGCGGACATCCCCGCAGCGAGCTTGTTCTGGTCCTCCCGCCTCTGGATCATGCGCTTCCGGTAGCATTCAGGGCATTCCGTGTAATATTCGTGAGACGTTGCCCATTCCACCCATTCATCCGCGGATCTCCTGTTACTAAAGGACCGCTCCACCTCAAAAGTTTTGCCGCAGCCGGCACAGGTACAAGTGATTTCTGCTTTTGCCATTTTTCCCTCCTTGGTTATTCGTTCGGCAATGAGTCGATGAATGACTCAATAACATTTTTCATGGACCGCCCCCGCCCCCTGGCATAGCGGTCAAGCTTCAGGTAATGGCGGACCGTCACCGCCACCGTCGCAGTCCCTTTCCTGGACGGCTTGATCTCCAAAAACCGCATTAGTTCCGGATCCCCCGCCCCCCTGATCATGGTTTCCGCCTGGTCAATGGTCAGCGGTGTGATCTCTGACCCATCGAAAAGGTAAAATGACCGCTTCGAAGGCTGCTTATAAAGCCCCTCCCCAGGGATTACGGGGATCCCTTTCGATGTGTCGTAAAGTTTCGTTCCGATCCTCTTACGCATGGCCCCGCCCCCCTTAGATCCGATTCCCGCGGCGGTCAAGCTTATAGCCGGCGGAAAGATCGTTATAAATATCAATGATCCGCGTCTTCCCCGCCGTGATGTAAACAGTGTCAGGGCGTTCCGTTCCCTCATGATAAAAGTCCCGGACCTGGTTCCCGCGCTCATCATACGCCCCCCGATTACTGGCGGCGATGGTGTGATTTGACACGCGGTAATAAACGCCGTTCAGGGTGAAATAGTAACTATCCCCGTTCATTGATACCTGGATTTCGTGATCACGGCAGAATGTCCGGATGGCTTCCATCTGGGCGGCGTAATCCGCCGCTGCTGCTTTTGACGGCTTCCATTTGTAACCCATATCCCCCCCTTACTGTGTGATTGAAAAAATGATGTTTGTTGCGGTGGCGGCGGCTTTCGCGAAATCGACCGGGTCCATGACGTCATAGCATTCCGCCCCGTCAGGATCGTAAACAAGATCGTAAACAAGCACACACACGCCCAGCAGATCCCCCGCCTCGCTTTCGATGGTGTCATCAATGATCATGCTTAGGCCGTCATCGGTAAGGATCTCCGCCCCGATGTAATCACTGATGTTGTTCAAAAATTTCATGAGTTCCATTTCGTTGTTCCTTTCCGGGCGGATCCCCCGCCCCCCTCGTGTGTTTGGTTAGTCCTTCAGGCTCTTGATGAAGCCTTCAATAACAGCTTTCTGTGTGACTCCGTGACGCTCACAGTAGGCTTCCAGGGCGTCAGCGGCTTCCGCTGAGATCTGGACGGTGGTCAAACCGAACCTATTCCCCCGCCGGGTGAAGTGACGCATATCATCAGCGGTACCGTACTGCTCCACCAGATCCCGGGCCTCCTCCACCGTCACCGGCCGGATCCCCTCCCCACCATCGAAGATGAAGAAACTGAGCCGGGCTGGCTGCTTATAAAGCCCGATGGCCGGTAAAATCAGTGCCGCGCGGTCAGTGTCGTAAAGCTTTGTTCCGATCCTTTTACGCATATTCCCCCCCCTTATAATTCGATTTCCGAGAGGCTCCGGGCCATCTTGAAACCAGCCTCCCGGCAGGCGTTCCGCAGCGCGCGGATTTCGTCGGGCTTCCCGGCATAGAATGAGATCGTACCGCGGTTAGTGATGTACACGAAATGGCATTCCGGAACGAATCCCAAAGTATGGCTAAACCATTCGTAGGATTTTTCCAGGCTGCTTCCGTTGGTCTTATAAACGCGGCGGCGTTTGGTTATGTCCGTGACTTTCCCAGCCCCATACACCAGGGTATCATAAGACACCCCTTCGGGATCCCACGACCAGTTAAGCGGGCGTTCTGAGCGGAACGTGATGACGTCGATCTCTCCGCGCTCGTACTGCTCCAGGAATTTTTTAGCGTCGCTCCAGTCCTTGATGTATACGCTGGCGGGATCCCCGCTGATGTTGTACGTTACTTTGCAAATGGTTGTGATATTCATGTGTATACCTCCGTACTTATATTATATGCAAGTTACTTGACCTGTCAATGCATTCCGTTACAATACGTTACGCTTTTACCGCGGCGGCGGTTATGGTTTTATCGGACCGCCGCCGCTGGTACCTGATCCCATAACCGCAGGATCAGGTACCGAATGACGGCCCGCAGTCACCCGCCAAAATTCAGAGATATCCATTTCAGCCCGTCACCGTATTCTAATGATATTTCAAGTGTTGTTGGTATTTGGTCCATGGTTGCGGTATAAAATCGTTCTGATTGTGTGATATCGAATGAAACCATACCTATATGGGCATGAATATAACGCTCTGTAAAGCAGACAGGCAACGCGGTGCCGTATAAAGTGGAGTCGGTGAAATCATAAGACGCGCCTATAACGCTGTTTCCGACGGATCCGCGGCCGTTGTGGATCATGATAGCAGCGGCGGCGGCAATGAGAATAACAGTAATCAGGATAAAGATTTTTTTCATGGTAGTTAGTTCCTTTCGTTTTTTTGTATCGGTACCGCGGCGGGAATTGTACCCGCCGCGGGTTATTCGGTACGGCCGCGGCGGCCGCTTTACTTGATCTTTTTATCGCGCAATTTTTCGACGGCGCAATCAAAAGCCGGATTATCATGCATGTAGCAGCGACGGCACCGGATACAGGAAAAATGATCACACCGGCACGGATAAAAACCGCTTTCGGATAAAAACCCGTCGATCACATTTTTGTCATCAGCCACAACAAAAGCATGGTCGAAATATTTCTTGTACCTTTCGATATAGGCGGCCGGGTCAAGCTGATTTTTCCGGGACATTGATAAAACAGTCGAAAGATTTCCGGGTTTCCCTGTTTCATCGATTGCATAAGCCAAAACAGCCGGGTTTTTTGTCCATAAAGCGAAATCAGTATCATCGTTGCTGTTTGCGATGGTGAGATAATTTTTAGCCTGTAATGTACAGGCAATGTCCCCCATGGATTCAAGGCGGCATAGCGGTTTTTTGTTGAGGATTTCGGTCATTTCCGCGTCAGAAATTTCGATTTTTCCGTCCGCTTTTGCTTTTTTCAGCTTTTTTTCAATCTGACGGGCCGTCCATGCTGCATTTATTTCCGGGATCCATTCGGTATGATCCGAAAGATCATAATGAGTCAGGACGTACATGTTTTGCGTATACGCTAAAATCCCGTCGATACGTAAGCTTTCCGGCACATAACATTTTGAGCAAACGAGCTCATTATTTTTCATCCGGGCTAAACAGAACTTGTTAACAAGGGAGATTGTAGAAATAGCGATCACCGCGTCAAGTTTCCCGGATAATCCGGAACTAACACGGATAGGTGTAAAGTTTTTTACGCCGTCCTGTTTGGTTGCATTGAGCGATAAAACACCGTCGCAAAAAGCGTTATAAATACCTTGTGCAACTACTGAATAGTTGCAATTCGGATTATTCAGATCATCAGCAGAAATATAACCATTGTTATATAAAAACTGTTTTGTCGATTGCATGGTGATCCGGTTTCCCGCTTTTGTCATTTCCCGCGGGATTTCGGTATAAGGTTTCCCGGAAACAGTGATATGATTGCGCATGATAAAAGTTCCTTTCATACTTTTGTCTTTGGCGCTTGTGTTAGTTGGCAGCTGGACAAGCGTCATTTTTTATTTCGTTATAAGTATTTTACCACATTTCACGTGAAATGCAATAAATTGATCTAAAATGTGACACTTGGATTTTTATAAATACCTCCCCGGGTATATACCCGGATCCGCCGCATATAATACGCCCATTCTTTTACCAGGGCCGCCGTCAGGGCCGGCCCTTATAGCGGCCGCCGCGTTTCCTGGTACCAGGTACCAGGTACCGAAGCAGCAGACAGAAGACAAAAGCAAAAGCAGAAGACAGAAGCAAAAGCAAAAGACAGAAGCAAAAGCAGAAGACAGAAGCAAAAGCAGAAGACAGAAGCAAAAGCAAAAGCAAAAGCAGAAGCAGAAGCAAAAGCAGAAGCAGAAGCAGAAGCAAAAGCAAAAGCAGAAGCAGAAGCAGAAGCAGAAGAAGAAGCGCGGTGGCTACTGATGTGTTACGTTGTTTGTTATTCGTTGTTTGTTATTTGTTGTTTGTTGTTCGTTTCATGTTGTTCCGTGTGTACTGGTATGCGCGCTGCTGGTTGCTGGTTGCTTGCGTTTGTTCGGTCGGTACCGATCCACGCCGCGGGCCTGGTACCTGGTTGCGGATCCGTTATTATTTGCGTTTGCGTTTGCGCGTTTGCGTTTGCGCGTGTGCGCTGATTCGATTCGTGTTCTGCTAATTTCTTTTTGCGTTTGCGTTTGCTTTGGCGTGATGTAGTGACGTTGCGATATCATGGTAGCGCGGTGCGGGCGGCCGCGGCGGCGGCGCAGAGGCATACCCCCCGGGGGTACCCGCTGGGGTGCGTGTAGGTATAACTGACGGCCCGCGTAGAGGG
>Ga0326511_10004814_pt1 | contig 10714 bp, 18 predicted proteins | sample 0_2496_0518_D_FD_203701 | JGI IMG/M metagenome (GOLD analysis project Ga0326511, IMG submission 203701) | Bovine rumen microbial communities from UC Davis, California, United States - 0_2496_0518 | ecosystem: Host-associated > Mammals > Digestive system > Stomach > Rumen | place: USA... | reverse complement strand
AAAACCTCCCCCGCCGCCGGGACAAGCCCCCCCCCCGGCGGCGCGGCGGGGAGATCACGAAGACAAAGGAGAACGCGACATGAAAGAAGACCTGAAAAAGATTTTGTTTATCAAGGCGATGGCCGCGCTGGAGGCCTACCAGGCCGCGGTGAGCGCCCGGCCCTCGTCCGACGAGACGAAGATCCGGCACGAGCGCTTCTGCGCCATCTGGGACATCATCGAGACCGCCGGGCTGGACGGAGAATACGAAACCTGGAAGGAGGGGTGATTCCCTCCCCTATACGCGGCGTCGTGGGAAGAGTGGGGGCTTATCCTCCCCGCCGGCCGGTTCGACTCCGGCGCGCCGCACCAGCGGACAGGGACGGTCCGACGAGAGGCCCGCCTGAGCATGCCAGCACGGCTCCCCATGCCTCGCCGCTGCCTCAAGCGGCGGGAAACACGGTCCGGCGACAGCTACGGGCTGACACCGGGAACCGCCGCCGGCCCCCGCCCTGCCCGCACCACCTGTCCATGACACGCCCGCGCTTCTCGCTTCTCTGGCGCGGGAGGGCAGGTCTCCCTGCCAAAGGATCGGCCGGCGAAGATCCTCGGCCCTGCGGAACTTTTTTCCTGTCTTTGTCCGCCGCAGCCGCCGCAGCGTGATGGCGTCACGCAATACCGACCGCTGAGCTTTCCGGGATTCCCGGGAAGCTCAGTTCCCCCGCACATTCAAAATCCGAAGGTGACAGCTACGAACGAAGACAAAGAAGATCTGCCCCTCGGCACGACCGAGGCTGCGGTGCGCAGCTGCGTGAGGCTGATCTCGGCGGTGACGTGCCAGCCCGAAAAGCTTTGCGCCTACTACCTGGATCTCTATTACCAGGTTCGCCGCGCCTACGAGCGCGAGAACGAGGAGCTGAAGGCCCCGCCGCTGACGCTGGAGGCCGCGTGGCCGAGGCTGCGCGAGCTGATGGAGGAGACGCTGCGCTCCACGGCGGAGGATCAGGCCCGGGCGATTTTGGACGGAATGGGCCTGCATCCGGCGCCGCCGCCCGACTACCCCGCGCCGCCGCGCACGATGAACACGCCGGAACCGCCGGAGAGTCCGCCGGAGACGCCCGCGACCATGACCGAGGAGGAGCGCCGGGCCGATATCAAGCGCAAGCGCCGGGAGAATCTGCAGAAGGCCGCCGAGGCGTCGAAGAACGTCGACCGCAGCGGCGAGAAAAACGGCATGGCCATCGCCAAGAAAGCGAAACTTGTGATCCGCGAGCGCCTGCTGGAGGCGAGGAAGAACGGCCTGACGAACCCGCAGCTTTTGAAGGAATCGGAGGGCCAGTTCACCGAGGACGATCTCTGGAAGATCGTGCAGGGGCACGTCGTCGGGATCGCGACCTACCGCGAGGTCAACGCCGCGCTGGATCGGATCGAGGCTAAGGCCAGTATAAGCGCTTGAAGGAGGCGTGACCATGGAGACCGGCTACGTAAATATTTATTTTTCCGCGAGGAAGACCGCGGGCCTCACACAGGAGCGCTGGGCGGAGCTGCTCGGCCTGAGCGTGGACGCCGTCGGACAATACGAGCGCGACGTGATCCTTCCCTCTGACGAGGTCGTGCTGCGCATGGCCGAGGCCGCGGGCCAGCAGATCATCTGCTACTGGCACCTGCTCCACAAAAGCCGGGCGGCGGGCACGGTGCTGCCGGAGATCCGCAAGCGCGACCTGCCAGCGGCGGTGCTCTCGCTGCTGGTGAGGATCGACGAGTTTCGCGCCCACGGCATGAAGACGCTCTCGCGGATCGCCGCCGACGGTAAGGTGGACGTGTCGGAGGAGCTCGCCTTCGGCGACTGCCTCGTCGATCTGCAGGATCTGATTCAGGCGGCCTACGAAGTCCACTACGCTGATACAGACTGACGAAAAAGGAGAATGACCATGAAGACAACGCTGATCAAGAAGCCCGAGGCCGCGCAGATCCTCGGCGTGAGCGTCCGCACGCTCGAAAAGATGATCGCCCGCGGGGCGATCCCGGCCTACAAGATCGGACCGAAGCTCGTGCGCCTGCGGCGCGAGGAGCTGGAGGCGTACCTCGAAAGCCACAGGGCCGCGCCGAAACCCGAAAAGGCCCCGGCCGGGCGGGCCTGCCGCTACGTTCCCGGGATGAAGGTGGTCTGAGTATGTTTTACACGAAAATGGAGGGCATCCGCCCGCGGCGCGTCGCCCTCGGTCTGAGCATAGCGGACGCCGCCGACCGCCTCGGCGTGACGCGCCAGGCGTGGTACAACTGGGAGCGCGGCGCGGCGATCCCGTTTACGCCGGTGCTGCCCGATCTCGCACACCTCTTGCGCTGCTCGATCGAGGAGCTCTACACCGCGCCGGAAGAATAAAAAAAGCCGCCCGGGACGCGACTCCCGAGCGGCGGTGGAGGGACTTGACGCCCCGACCACGAAGACGCTGTTAGTATACCACCCTTGCAGCATTTTGACAAGGAGTAATTTATGGACGACACCACGAAGACCCGCGAGGAGCCGGCGGCGAAGCCGACCTTCTGGGCGGTGCTTCCGGCAGCGGTGCGCTATGACAGCGACCTGCCGCCGAACGCGAAGCTCCTGTACGCGGAAATCTCCTCGCTCACGGACCAGCGCGGCTACTGCTACGCGAGTAACGAGTATTTCATGAAGCTCTTTTCGCTGAGCGAGCGCACGATCCAGGGCCTCTTGAAGGCGCTGCGCTGCGGTGGCTATATCCGCATCGCAGACGGCGACGGCGGCAGCGGGCGACGGAAGATCTACGCCGGCTTAAACCCACTGTCCACGAACCCCGCAGAAAATTGCGGGGTAACCCCGCAAAAATTTGCGCCGAACCCCGCAAAAATTTGCACCCATAACAAGAAAGAGAACAAGAAAGAAAAACAAGATCCCCCCAAAACCCCCCAGGGGGCCGGGGCGGATATCTGGGATAAACCGGCGTGGGATCGCTTCTGGGCGATCTACCCGCGGAAGGTTGACAAAGCCAAGGCGATCCGGGCATGGAACAAGCTCAAGGCAGACCGCAAGCTCATGCAGATCATGAGTGCCGCACTCAAGGCGCAGCGCGCGTCAGAGGAGTGGCGGCGCGATAACGGCCGCGCTATTCCCTACCCGAGCACCTGGCTCAACAACCGCCGCTGGGAAGATGAGCCGACGGCATTCTCCCCTGCCGCCGCTGCGGCGCCGAGTGAGGAGGCGATCGAATGGCTGAACTGACCGACGGCAGCCGCGACGCCCTGAACCGCTGGACGCAGGCCCAGGCGGCCGTGATCGGCGCGATGCTCCTCGACGAGCGCTGCATCGGCGACGTGCTGCAGGCCACCACCTCGGAGATGTTTTCCGACTCTACGCTGCGCCACATCTACGAGGCCGCGCGGCAGCTCTTCCTGAACCGGCAGCCGGTCGACCCGGTCACGGTGTCGAACGCCTGCGGCGGCGCGGGCAGCGCCTACGTAAAGACGATCGCGGACTGCATGGCGATCACGCCGACGGCGGCGAACGTGCTGGAGTACGCGGCGGTCTGCCGGGAGTGCCTGCTCATGAGCCGTTACCGGGACGCGGCCTACGCAATCCTGGACGCGCCGACCGCCTCGGCATGCGCCGCCGTCTGGGAAAAGCTCGGCCGGGAGGTCATGGGCGCGAAGAAGGTGCGCTGCATGTCGCTGAGCGAGGCGGTGAACCGCTACCTTGACCGCATGAACGATGATTCCCCGCCCGAGACGCTGCCCCTCGGCATCCCGCAGCTTGACAAGCTCCTGAACCTCGGGCGCGGAAAGTTCCTGATCCTCGCAGCGGACTCCTCGGCGGGCAAGACGGCGCTCGCGCTGCAGTTTGCCTACCATCTTGCCGCCGTCGGCAAAAAGGTCGGCTTCTTTTCGCTGGAGACCGACAACGATACGCTGACCGACCGCCTCATGGCGGAGACGCAGGTCGCGGGGATCAACCTGCCGCGCTCGAAGGCGAAGGCGCTGACCCGCGCCGACTACGACAACGCCTTCATCGTGGGCCAGCGCGCCGAACGGCAGCGGCTCGATCTGATCGACAGCATCGAGACCTGCGACGAGATCCGAAGCTTCACGATCCAAAAGGGCTACGAGGTGATCGTGGTCGACTACCTGCAGCTCATCGACGCCGACGGCGACAAGCGCTGGGACATCGTGACCAACATCTCCATGCAGCTGCACCGCCTCGCGCAGCAGCTCGGCGTCACGGTGATCGGCCTCAGTCAGATCACACCTCCGGAGTCGGGCGGCAAGAAGGCCCGGCTCACGATGGACTCTCTGCGCGAGAGCCGCCAGCTCAAGCACGACGCCGACGTGATCCTGCTGCTGGAAAACTGCGAAGACTTTCCCGGCGGGCGCACGCTGACGGTGGCGAAAAACAAGGACGGCCGGCGGAATCAGGGCATGAAGCTCGTCTTTGACGCCGAGCACATGACCTTCTCCTACGCCAAGCGCAAGGAGCCGACGCAGGTGCCGGGCCAGGGCGCCGCCATGTGTGATCTCGACGAGGACGACGGCGAAGGAGGTGACAACCCCTTTGACAAGTGACTGCCCCTACGAGGTCGGCGACCTCTTTCGCTTCAAGCCAAGCGCCTACAGCGCGGGCGTCTCGCCCTTTGGCAGCGATCTCGACGTCACGGTGCTCGGCACGGTGGAGCGCGTTCACGAGGCGCACCGCTGGTATCGCGCGACCTGGGACGGCCCGCAGGGGCCGATGTTCGAGTGTTTTAAATTTTGACACCTCATCCGGCGCTGACGCGCCACCTTCCCCTCAAGGGGAAGGCAAAGAAGAAAACGATTTGAAAGAAAGGACCACGAAGACATGAAAACCATAGCAATCGCGAATTTCAAGGGCGGCGTGGGAAAGACCGCGACCGCCGTCAACCTCGCCGCGCTGCTCGCGCGGGAGGGCCGCCCGACGCTGCTGATCGACGCGGATCCGCAGCACAACGCCACCGATTTCTACCTGCCCGAGTTCGAGGGCATCACGCTCACCGACGTTCTCACCGGCGACTGCGAGCAGGTTTGGGAGGATAACGTGAGCCCGACGAGCTACAGCTTTCTTGCCATGCTGCCCGCCGACATGCGGCTTTTGATGCTGGACCTGCGCGCCTTTCTCGGCGGCGGCACCGACGGCATGGACAAGCGCCTCTTCGATTTTCTGGAGTGCGCGAAGGGCGACGATGCCTACGACTTCTGCCTCATCGACTGCCCGCCGAGTTTTACGGCGGCAAGCGTCGCGGCGCTCGTCTGCGCCGACGAGGTGATCCTCCCGGTCAAGGCCGACGCCTTCTCCCGCGCCGGCGCGCTTGAGATGATCGCCCAGGTCAAGAGCCTCGCGCGCTACCACGTCGCCCCGAGATTCCGCGTCCTGGTGACGATGGCCGACCGGACGCGGCTCTCGCGCCAGGTCGAGGCGCAGCTGCGCGACTCCGGCCTCGACGTTTTTGAGACCGTGATCCCCGCGTCGGTCTGCGTCGGCGAGGCTACTTTCGCCCGCATGCCTCTTTACGAGTACGCGCCGGAGAGCAAAGCCGCGCTCGGATACGCGGCGCTGCTGAAGGAGGTGCTCTAAGATGACTTTCTCTGAAATGAAATCTATTCAGGTTTTCGGCAACACTTATCGGACAAGCGACTACGGCATTTTTAAACGGCTTGACGGCAATCGCGCCGTCCTGTCCCGCCGCGTTAGCAGGATCTCGAAAAGCATCAGCGAAAACGGGTACATTTATAACCCTATTGTCGTCAATGAAAACTTTGAAATAATCGACGGGCAGGGTCGCTTTGAAGCCTTGCGGATGAACGGTCTTCCCATCGATTTCGTGGTTGCCGAAGGTGCCCGGCTTACAGACTGCGTGGCATTAAACGCTTATACATCTGCGTGGACTCTGACCGATTACATCGACAGCTATTGCGAGCTCGGGAATGAAAACTATCTCCGCTTTCGGGCTCTTATGCGCGAGTTTCCCAGTTTGAACATTCGAACGATTTTCCAGTTTACAACCGGGCTCACCAATATTCAACAAAACAAGATAAAAGAGGGAAGCCTTGTGGTCAGCGCAGACATGATGGAGGCAATACGCGCAAACCTCAGTTTTATTTCCATGTGCATGCCTGCTATAACCAGGGTAAAAGGCGGCAAAGACGCTTATTGCTACGCTGTGGGCTTTGCGAAAGTTTCCGGTGCAAATACAGAGCGCCTGATTAACTGCTTGACCCGCGCTGATCTCTCCCCTGCTCCGAACGTCAAGACTGCCTGCGATAACATCTCCGACCTTTACAATTGGCACCTTTCCGACGCGAACAAGCGGATTTATCTCTGGACGCTTTACCAACAAAGCATGTGCGAAAAACTCGGATGGTACGCCGCAAGATACGGCAAGGCCGGAGAGGAGGTGCGCGGGGATGGCTAAGAACACCTTCAACCTCGGCGACTACCTCAAGACCGCGCCCGTGTCCAAAGCGGACACCGCGCAGGAGCAGATCGAGTACATCCCGCTGGAGGATATCGACCCGGATCCCGAAAATTTTTACAGCCTCGAAGGACTGGACGAGCTCGCCGGGAATATCGAGCTTGTCGGCCTGCAGCAGCCGCTGCGCGTGCGGCCCGGCCCCGGCGATCACGTCACCGTCGTGTCCGGTCACCGCCGGCGGGCGGCCTGCCTGCTGATCCGCGACGGCGGCAGCCCCATGTTCGACGGCGGCGTGCCCTGCATCGTAGAGCGCGGCGACGTCTCCCGCGAGATGCAGGAGCTGCGCCTCATTTACGCGAACAGCTCGACCCGCGTCATGACGAGCGCCGAGCTCTCGAAGCAGGCCGAGCGCGTGGAGGAGCTGCTCTACAAGCTCAAGGGCCAGGGCGTGGAGTTCCCGGGCCGGATGCGCGACCACGTCGCCCAGGCCGTCAACGCGAGCAAGACCAAACTCGCCCGGCTGCATGCGATCCGGGCGAATCTTAAGCCGTCGCTGCTGGCGGAGTTCGACGCCGGGCGGATTAACGAGGCCGTCGCGTACCGGATCAGTCAAGAGGATTCGGCAGTGCAGGCTGAGCTCTCAAAAGCCCCGGCCATCGTGCGCGGAGAGACGGTGGAGAAGATCGGCCAGATCATCGACCATCTGAAAGCCCCGCCGAAGCCCGTAGGGGCGATTCACGAATCGCCCGCTGACGAGCGCGCCGAAGAAGACGAGAAATATTTTGAGATGCTCAGCGACGTGGCTTATAAATTTCTCCCCTCCATCGGCGGCGTCCCTTCCCGGCGGGAAGGCATCGAGGCCCTGAAGCGGGAGCACGGCGCGAGTCATCACGGCGGCAGCGGCGATAACTGTTGGTTTGGCTCGTCGCCGAAGGGCCTCGCGCTTGAGCCTTTAAGCGGGCCGGAAATCGAACGAAGCTGGACGGAGGTATATGACCTGCTCTGCACGATCGCAGTCGCCCGCCTGCTGGCGAAACCCTATGACGCGCCGGCGTTTCTCATCGGAGATCCGCCGCAGGCCGGACGCTACTTCGCCCGGATCGACATGGGCGACGGCGGCGTCCATGAGGCCGTCGCCGAGTTTCGCGGCGGCAGCTGGTCGGTGTTCAACGGCCCGCTGTACGAAACAATGAAGGTTGTCGGCTGGTGGCCGCTGCCGGATAAGGAGGCGTGACCGATGGAAAAGTGCAACGAAAAGACCTGCGGCGAGTGTTACTACTGGGAGATAGACGAAATAACAAGCCCCGATGACTATTTCGTTTTCGAGTATTGTGAAATAGGAAAAGGTTCAGATGCCGGAATCACTCGTGACACGCCTGCTTGCGATAGCTTCAGGCCGTTTCGACTGGAGGCTAAACGATGATCCATTTAGAACCTTGTCCCTTTTGCGGCTGCATTCCGAGAATCCAGCAGGATGACCGTTATCCTCGTCCGAAGTGTGACCGCATTTCCGCATTTGAAATTGTGTGTTCAAATTTGGAGTGCATTATCGGCGGTGTTGACGACCACTATTATCGCTCACTTGAGGCAGCAGCGGAAGCGTGGAACAGGAGGGTACCGCATTGACGATCTTCCCATGCTCGCGCTGCGGTGTGACGCCGCCGGAGCCGAAGCCCGGCGCGCCCGACCGCGCGGGCAAACCCTCGATGGTTCTGCGCCATCACTGCCGCGCCGACGGCCGCAGCTACGCGATTCGCTTCTGGGGCCCGGATCAGGACGCGAACGCCGACGACTGCGTCTACCGCTGGAACGAGGTCAACGCGAAGAACAACCCCGCGTGGTGGCCGGAGCGCTACGATTACCTGCTGAGCACCAGCAAAACGAGAGGAGGCGTGTTTCAGTGAAGACGAACCCGCGCAGCATCCCGCGCAGCGAGGCCGACGTCCGCCGCGCCCGGCGCGAGGGCTGGGTCGAAGGCATCCGCCTGAACGAGGCGCTGTGGCTGCTGACTCTCTTTGACAAGCATCCCGAGGTGGACGCGGCCGCCGTCTGGTTTGAGGTCTGCGAGATGACCGCGTCCACCGACCGCCGCTACATGACCGCCGCCGACGTGCGCAACACCCTGCGCGAGGAGTACGGCTTTGACCTCCTCGGCGGGCCGTCGAAGGCGATCGCCCACCAGGGAGGCGGCGAGAAATGAGGAATAAAAAGCGTGCCTACAAGGATGCGCGCTACGACCGGCTGCGTCGGCTCTGCTGCTGCACCGTCTGCGGCTGCCAGGACGAGCGCACCCGCGCCGGCGGCGCGCTTTGCGCCCGCTGCCTCCTGGAAAAGCGCGGACAAAAAGACGAGAAAGGACAGATGAAACTGTGTTAATTAAAATCGGCGACGCCTGGGTCGATCCAGAGGAGATCGTCGGGATCGTTCCCGAGGCGGTTTTCCCTTACGGAAATTCAAATCCCACAATTTATATCCAGATGCGCGGCAGCGTCGGAAGCCTTTGTGCTCACACCACCATGGACGAGGCCGAGGCCGCGCTGATCGACGCGGGCCTCATCGAAAACCCGTACCCCGAAGAGGACGCGGCCCCGGAGCTCAGCACGGAGGAGCACGTGGAGCTGGAAGCATTCGACCTCCAGGGCTTCGCGTGGCTCGCCCGCGACGCGGACGGCAAGGTCTTCGCCTATAAAGAAAAGCCCGCGCTGGAAAACGGCTACTTCTTCTCGCCCGGCGCGACGCAGCCGGTGCAGGCCGTCGGCGCCTTCGCTTTCCTCCAGCCCTGCGATTTTACCGCGATCCCCTTTCTGCTGTGCCCTTGACGGCAGCGAACCGAACATAAACAAAGCGCCCTCCGCGGCCGAAATGAAACGGAGGGCGCTTGCCCTTGAAAAAAAGAAAACGCATCCTTGCCGGCTGCCTCGGCCTCGAGGTCGACATGCCGGTGCGAAGCCGCGGCGACTCGCCCAAGGTCCGCGCGGCGAAATCAAAAGCCACCAGCGCCGCGCAGACGCGCATGAACCAGCTGAACTCTCTCATGGAGCTGGAGCTGCGCCTCGCGGCCAACTACCCGACGGCGGGCTCGGGCCTCGTGATCGTGCTGACCTACGACGATCAGCATCTGCCGAAGTCCCGGAAGGAGGCGCAGCGGCGCTTCAAGTATTTTCTCGCAAAGCTGCGCGCCGCCCGGCGCGAGGCGGGGCTCCCGGCGCCGCGCGTGATCTACGCGCCCGAGGTGCTGACGAGCACGACCGGCCGCTGGCACCATCATATCGTGCTCGACAACACCGGCGACGACCTCGCCATGGTCCGCCGCTGCTGGATCTACGGCAGCGACATCGACTGTGAGAAGCTGCGCGTGGACGACGAAAAGAACCACGAGACGCTTGCTCGCTACATGTCGAAGGAGCTGCGCGAGGCGCAGGAGTACGAATCGAAGCCCGGCCTGCACGGCTGGGGCTGCACCCGCAACTGCCTCAAGCCCGAGGTCGACGTCGTCCTGGTCGAAGACGGAGACCGCCTCGAAGCGCCGCGCGGAGCGGCGGTCCTCCTCCATGAGGAGCGGCGCACCGAGTTCTCCGGCTACGAGATCCTCAAGTACCGCCTCGGCTCTGGCGCCTTCCGGCGTCCGGCCCGCGCCCGGCGCAGGCGGCGTCGCTGAGCTTCTTTAGAATTTCTTCAGCCTTGAAACCTATAATAAATTTAGAACAAGCGAGGTGTTTTCTGTTGCGCACGCCGCAAAACTGTGGTAAAATACTCGTGAGCAAACGGGGTGCCTGGTGCTGCCCTGGATGTGGCTCCAGGCTGATCACGAAAAGCCCCGGAGCCGAAGCGAAAAACATGCCGGTGTACTGTCACAAGTGCCGGCGGGACTACGTCGTCAATATCGTGAGCGGCCTGTGCTATGAGAGCCCGCGCCCGATCTCTCCCAGCGGAGAATGATCGGGCGCGGGCTTTTTGTTTTGCCATGGGTTTTAATTACAACTCGAAGCGCTGGCACCGGCTCCGGGAGCGCGTCCTGCGCAAGGCGGGGCATCGCTGCCAGTACGCCAAGCGCTTCGGCCGCCGCGAGGAGGCGACGCATGTTCACCACATCTGGCCGGCTGAGGACTACCCCGAGTACGCCTGGTGCGAGTGGAACCTGATCGCGCTGAGTCTGGCGTCGCACAACGCGATGCACGACCGCACGACGGGCCGCCTCTCGCCGATCGGCGACGCGCTGCGCCGCCGGACGATTCCGCCGCGCGCCTGACGGCATCCCCCCACCCTCTGCCCTCGCCGCCCTCTCCCCTCTCGAC
>Ga0326511_10004813_pt1 | contig 10715 bp, 8 predicted proteins | sample 0_2496_0518_D_FD_203701 | JGI IMG/M metagenome (GOLD analysis project Ga0326511, IMG submission 203701) | Bovine rumen microbial communities from UC Davis, California, United States - 0_2496_0518 | ecosystem: Host-associated > Mammals > Digestive system > Stomach > Rumen | place: USA: California... | reverse complement strand
GAGTGTGGTTGCTCAAACAGTTCGGCAAAGCCCACAACGTTGTTCAGTGGCGTTCGTATCTCGTAGTTCATGTTGCGCAAGAAAGAGTTCTTCAGGTCTTCCTCTTCCTGTGCACGCTGAGTCTCTATTTCGAGTAGTGCCTCGGTGGCCTTCAGTTGGCTAACGTCGCGGCACAAGCCAAAGTAGCTTACTGCCTTACCTTGTCCGTCGTAAATGGGAATGAGGCGCAGCTGAAGATAGAGAGGGATGCCGGCACGTCGTAGGGTAGTTTTTATCTCGGCATAGATGGCATGGGCCGTGAGGTTGTCCATGCTGTTCAGTATGCGCACCCCCTTTTTCTTCGACTTCTCGTCGACGAGCGTCATGCATCGCGACTGGGTGAGCGACAACTGTACTTGGTTCAGCCCCTTGAAGACAGTGAGAATGTGACTGCTTGGCGAATAAGTGACCATGCGCATGCCGCCCACATCGAGCACGTAGTTGATATTGCTCACGTAATTGGTTATTTCTTGTGTGGCTTGCTGCACTTTCCTAATACATTCCTGGGCTTTGTGGTAGGTGGTCACTACTTCGGTGACGTCACGACCGGTGCCATAAATGCCCAGTTGCTTGTTGTGACGGTCGAAAACTGGCACGAGTTGCAGCTCATAATAGTCCATGCCGTGTTTCTTGTCCTTTAGTTTGGTGGCATAGAAATAATCTTTCAAATTAAACTCGCTGATACCCAGACATTGCTTGATGTTCACCTTCCGCTTCACTACATCATCGAATGCAGCCTTGAAGGAGTGCTGGGCACGCTCGTTCATGTTGGCCACATAGCCGTCGTGGTCGAAGTAGACCATGTCGACCATGGCCGTGTTGAACACCGACTGGTAGCGCTTTAGCCGAAGCTCGGTCTCGTGCTGCTTCTTCCGCTCTTCGGTCACGTCGTTGACGGTGCCCAGAATAATGCTTGGCTTGTCGTTTTCATAGCGTAAGACGGAGAGGTAGACGACGTATTCGCGCTCGTCGCCATTGTGCAGAATGTCGTGGTTCACCTTGATGTTTACCTCTACATGTTCTTCTTCTTGACTTGCCAGCTTTTGCAATCCTTCGCACAGCCGTTCGAAGTCGTTGGCATGAATCATTCTGGCGAAATCTAAAATCGCATATCGGTGCTCTGGCTGGCCTGCCTGCGCCTGACGTGTAAAGGTCTGGGTGGCAATGTCGTAGCTCCATAGCCTCACCTTGCTGGCTTGCAGCACCAGTGCCAGGCGATTGTTACGCTGTCGGCTCAGTTTCATAGTCTGCCGCTCTTGAGTGTGGTATACCAAGTTGAAACAGAGCAAGATGAACGCCAACAGGCCAATGCCACCCGTGAGGAACCATATCCACGAGGGGATGCCGGTGTCTTGCCGCTCGGGGTAGAACCATTTGGTTTGCAGTGGCTCCACCAAATCGTCGGAACGTGCTTCGCTGAACGCCTGGTCTATCCGTTGTAACAGCAGGCTGTCTTTGGCCATGAACTTATATTCGCCATGTGGCATGTCGACGGGTGAGAGGTCCAGGTTCTCAATCTGATACATGCGCAGCAACCATTTCAGCGATGCTGAGTTCCATAGAATCTGGCCTTTCATGGTGGTGCTCAGGTCTTGCACGGCTTCTCTCATGTCATCGAGCGGTATGGCGTTGCGCCCCCATCCACGGCTGATCATCAGATTGTGGCTATAGCTGTTCTGATGGACGATGACCTTGTTCTGTGCCAGGTCGTTGAGCGACTTTATGGTGATGGGCTTGCCTTTCGGCACCAGCACGCTATGCGTGAAGAGCTGCACCACCTGAGAGCCAAACCGGCCATAAGGATGGTGATAGTCGGCGTGCATGCCAAAGGTAAGGTCGGCCCGTCCCTCGCGCAGGTCTTCCAGCACTTCGTGCCGGGATTTCAACTTTATGATATATGGTATGTCGAGTCGATCCAAGAGCAGTCGCATCAACTCAATGTTGAAGCCTTGCGCAGCGCCTTGCTCGTCGAGAAAGCTGTAAGGCCAAAGGTCCCAGGAGTCTTCAAAGACCAGTGGGTGCTCTTTTGTGAAGGTTCTTATGGTATCGTTTTGGGCTTCTGCGCATTGGGGCAAAAAGCATGTCAACAATAGTGCCAGTCCTAATCTTAACAGCTGTAGTTTCATTTCGTTATTCCTTTATTGAACGCAAAATTACACAAAAACTGTCAAAATACAAAATTTTTAGTAAAAAATATGAAAGTGCAGGTTATCGCGAAAGATAGACCTGCACTCTGCCGATTCATGCTATATGGATAGTAATTGGTTGGTTAATAGGATATTGTATCATTTTTGTTACAGCGGATATTCTTCGAAGGCGTAGAGTACCGTGGAGAGGTAACGCTCGCCGGTATCGGGCAGCAGCACCACAATCCTCTTTCCCTTGTTCTCGGGGCGCCTGGCCACCACTGTTGCTGCAAAGGCAGCCGCACCGCTGCTGATACCCACGAGCAGCCCCTCTTGCTGTGCCAACTGTCGGCCTGTGCGTATGGCGTCGTCGTTTTCCACGTCGATCACTTCGTCAATCACCGCGGCATCGTAGGTTTTTGGCACGAATCCGGCACCTATGCCTTGAATCTTGTGCGGTCCGCTTGGCCCGCCGTTCAGCACGGGCGATGAAGCTGGCTCCACGGCAATGACTTTTACGTTGGGATTCTGCTCCTTCAAATACCGGCCCACGCCCGAGATGGTTCCTCCTGTGCCTACGCCCGCTACGAAGATGTCTACCTGCCCGTCGGCCTGCTGCCATATTTCTGCGCCTGTGGTCTGGTAGTGGCGAAGCGGATTCGACTGGTTCTCAAACTGCTGCAGGATGATGCTTCCAGGAATACTGTCGCGCAGTTTCTCGGCTTCACGAATGGCTCCCGGCATGCCGTCCTTCCCGCTGGTGAGCCGTACCTCGGCCCCGTAGGCCTTCACCAGGTTGCGGCGCTCCACGCTCATGGTCTCGGGCATGGTCAGTATGAGCTTGTAGCCCTTCACAGCGCTTACCAGAGCCAGGCCGACGCCCGTGTTGCCGCTGGTAGGCTCTATGATGGTGGCTCCGGGCTTGAGCAGTCCGCGCTGCTCGGCATCTTCAATCATGGCAAGGGCTATGCGGTCTTTCACGCTACCGCCAGGATTGAAATATTCTACTTTGGCCACAATGGGCGACTCTAGGCCCTGCGACTCGGAATACTTGTTGAGCTCAAGAAGGGGGGTGTTGCCGATGAGCTCGGTCAGCTGTCTTGCTATCTTTGCCATAACAATCTCGTTTTTGTAGAAGATATAATTCTTTTTTTAAGACAAAATGTTCTTTTTAAGACAAAACAACATAAGAACATGCGTTTTTTCTTGTGGGGTATGTCTGTTTAAAAAAAATATGTTCTTATGCTATTCTGTCATAAAAATGTACTTCTTTCCTGCCTTATATTTTGTTTAAAGCCTGTGCCAGGTCGTCGATGATGTCGTCAATGTGCTCTGTGCCGATGCTCAGGCGTATGGTAGAGGGAGTGATGTGCTGCTGTTTCAGCTCGTCGGGCGTCATCTGCGAGTGGGTGGTGGTATAGGGGTGAATGACGAGGCTCTTCACGTCGGCCACGTTGGCCAGCAGCGAGAATATCTGCAGCGCATCGATGAACTTCCATGCCTCCTGCTCGCCACCTTTGATCTCAAAGGTAAAGATTGAGCCGCCGCCATTGGGGAAGTACTTCTGATAGAGCTGATGGTCGGGGTGTCCGGGCAGCGAGGGGTGGTTCACCTTGGCCACCTTTGGGTGGTTCTTCAGGAAGTCGACCACCTTCAGTGCGTTGTAGACATGGCGTTCCACGCGCAGCGAGAGCGTCTCCAGGCCCTGCAGCAGAATCCATGCGTTGAAGGGGCTGATGGCAGCACCAGTGTCGCGCAGGATGACGGCACGTATGCGGGTGACGAAGGCTGCAGCCCCGGCCACGTCGGCAAACACGGCTCCGTGATACGAGGGGTCGGGCTTGGCCAGCGTGGGATACTTATCGGCATTGGCTTTCCAGTCGAACTTGCCGCCGTCGACAATCACGCCGCCCAGGCTCGAACCGTGTCCGCCGAGGAACTTCGTAGCCGAGTGGACCACCACGTCGGCGCCATGCTCCAGCGGACGGATAAGGAAGGGAGTGCCGAAGGTGTTGTCTACGATGAAGGGGATGTTGTGGCGGTGGGCCACCTCGGCTACGGCCTCCAGGTTGGTTACGTCGCTGTTGGGATTGCCGAAGGTCTCGGCATACACCACTTTCGTGTTGGGCTGTATGGCGGCCTCGAGAGCCTGAAGGTCGTTCACGTTGACGATGGTGTTGGCAATGCCGCTCTCGGCCAGCGTGTGGGTGATGAGGTTGAACGAGCCACCGTAGAGGTTGTCGGCTGCCACGATGTGGTCGCCGGCATGCACGATGTTCTGCAAAGCATAGGTCACAGCGGCGGCACCGCTGGCCACGGCCAGACCTGCCACGCCACCTTCGAGGGCGGCCACGCGGTCTTCAAACACCCCCTGGGTCGAGTTGGTCAGACGGCCATAGATGTTGCCCGGATCTTTCAGCGCGAAGCGGTCGGCGGCATGCTGCGAGTTGCGGAACACGTAGCTCGTGGTCTGGTATATGGGCACGGCGCGGGCATCGGTGGCGGGGTCGGCCTGTTCCTGGCCTACATGCAGTTGAAGGGTCTCGAAATGAAGTTTCTTGTTGCTCATAAGTTTTTTCCTTTCTTTATTTTTTGTTTGTTAAAAATATGCTCTTTTGTTATGCTGTCTTTAAGAACGACTGTCCTTATTGTCGTATCGACGGTGCAAAGGTATAGCAAAAAAATGCCCCCCGAAATCGCACAGGTGGGTTATTCCTTCTACCACGATTGTGGTATATGTGCGTTTTCGGGGGTGCACCTGATGCTTTTATTCACTATTTATTCATTATTTTCTTTGTTTCGTTGCCCACTCTCACAATGTAGACGCCTTTCACCATTCCACTTAGGTTCACTTCCGTTTCCTGTTCTCCTGCCGTCACCTTGCGCACGATCTGTCCGCCAGTATTATATACGCTCACAGTCTGCCCCGGCAGGCCCTTTACGCGCAGCACTCCGTCTTTCAGCGTGATCCGCTGCTCTGCGCCTATGGTGGCGGCGATGCCGTTGGTGCCATTCTCGGCGAAGAACATCTTTGAGAGGCTTGCCAGTGGCAGTGTCTGCTGAGTGCCGTCGTTCATGTGGAGTACCATGTCGGTGTTGGAAAACGTAATTCTGTTGATGCTGCTTACGGCAAAGCTCGTCTCATTTCCAGTCTGGTCGATGGTGAGGTAAGCATATTCATCTGCATGGGCCGTGCCACTGACTGCCAGCAGCAGGCCGAATAGGTAGTTGCGAAGATTCTTCATTATTCGTTTCTTGTTATTTTAGCATGCAAAGTTATGAAAAATATTTTGCCTGCCTGAGCATTTAACTTTTTTTATTCAGCTTCGTTTGTCATATTTTCTCTATTTGCTCTGCAGTGAGGCCTGTCACTTCTGCAATCTGCTTTGCAGGAAGTCCCATCGATTTCAGTTTCCTGGCGGTATCGATGGTTGTCTGTTTCATCTTGGCCTCAGCCTGTTCTGCTTTGGCCTCAGCCTGTTCTATCTTGGCTTCAGCCATGGCCTCTGCCTGTTCTATCTTGGCTTCAGCCATGGCCTCTGCCTGTTCTATCTTGGCTTCAGCCATGGCCTCTGCCTTTCTTACTCTCTCTTCTGCCCACTTTTCCGCTTTCTCTTTCGCTCTCTCTTCAGCTTTTCTCTTCACTTCCTCCTCAAAAGTGCGTTGTGTGCTCACCCTGTCCCAAAACCTGTCGTAGAATCGCATGTCCTCGTCAGAGAAGGCTGCGCGCTCCACGATTTCCAGTGCCTCGTTCACTTCGGCGTTCTGCAGCAGCTCGGCCGGGGCCTCTACAGTCTTTTCGTTTATCTCGGTGAGGAAGCGAAGCCACAGCACCTGCATCTTGCGCTCGGAAAACGATACGGGTCTGAACTTCTTCAGCTCTATAAAGATGAGGTGCAAGCCGTCAATCACTTCGTCTGTGTATTTGTCGTGCACGAGATGGTAGTAGTGGTAATAGTCATCTACGTCCTCCAAGAACACCGCATTGACGAAGTTCAAGGCATAGACAGGCTGCAAGCTCGAGTAATTCATGCCTTTACCGGTCTGTGCCACGTAGGCCTTCGAGGCATTGAGAAGCACCCGCCTCTTAAACGAGTCGGTCCACGTCATCTGCATCTCCACGATGAACTCCCGCTTCTTGTTGTCCTTGCAGCACACGTCGACGATGCTGTATTTCTCGGCTTCGGTACGGTCTGGAATCTTCTCCGCAGGCCAATATTCTATGCTTTCCACGCGCTCGTCGCTTTTCAGGGGCAACAGCGCGTTGAGCAGGCTGACGACGAGGTTTTTGTGCTCGCCGAATATTTTCTTGAAAGTCAGGTCAGCTTTCGGGTCTAAATATTTTCCCATAATCGTATTTGAATATTGCGAAGTGTCTGTTTGTCCTTTCTTTTGCAAAGATAGAAGGATTTTCTGAAATTTCCAAATTCCCAGACAACATTTTTATCCAAATATCGCAAGTCAAGAACTTCTTAGACTTGAATTACGAAAATATTTTGTTCATCTACTTATCAACCATTGCGCAGCAAAAATCCGTTTAATCCGTTTAGAATGGTTGAAAGAGGGCAGAGAAACTTCAGTTTAGCAACTATCGTTCAAGAGTCGGGTGCAAAGGTAAGAGGTTCGTCATTTAGGCTACGCCTGTACGCTGTCAAACTGCATGAATATGCATGCTGTTTTTCGATTTTCAAGACAAAATAAAATTGTGTTTTAGAACGGCAGGTGGCTGCCATGTCTTCTCTGGGGATGTCGCAGAACGCCGCCGGAAACGTCATTCTGCCTCCGTTGCACCAGCATGGTGGCTCCCCGGTGCTGCCGCTCATGCATGGCGACCCGCTTGTTCAGCCTTCCTTAGGGTGCAATTCTGCCTTGATTGCATCGCAATTCAGCCTGAATGGATGTGCAATCCAGCCTAAATTGCCACCTAATTCAGCCGAAATTACAGCAAGGACTTTTTAGAATTCCACAACATCCTAATTGTCAATGGTTTATGAAAACCGCTGAGATTTTAAAATTCCCGTCGAGAGTCAGTGCTTTTCCGAATTTTTAAATCTCAGCGGTTTTCACCGCATATTTATGCAGTACGGCAGCGAATAAATATAATGGGAACATTTCGAATGGTTGAACGAGATTATTTCGAATGGTTGGTTATTTCTTCCCAAAAGAAACGACGAGACAGTAACACCTATTATTCTACGCGCGGGCCGCCCGCGTCAATATACGGCTTTTCTTGCAACAGTGCAAGAGAAGTCGGTTTGTTTTTTTGTCCCCACCGGACGACTGCGGCGGGAACAGCGACAGACACTAAGAAACAAACATTTACAATTAACAATAAGTTTAATCTCTAAAAACAGCTGAAAGAAGCATGAGACAGACACTTCTCCACATCCACCCGCCGTAAGGCCATGCCCTTTGGCAAGTTCAGCCACAACGCGATCTTTGACATACTGAGACAGAAGGATATAAAAATCTGAGGGGATTCTGCGATAATCTCACGGAAAAGTTGTAACTTTGCACCGTAAACATAAAACGATGCAAGTTTATGACTACACGACGCGAGAAATCCAAGCCGCAGAAGCCACAACTCAATAAGCAGTTAGAGGCGACGGAGGAGCCACCAAAGCCAAAAGACAGCGGTACATGGAAGGAAAACCTCGGCAAGTACCTTATCGACATTTCCAAATACGTGGTGACGGGTATCCTCATCACATCCATTTTCAAAGACTTAGATGACAAATTCTTCATCTACGTATGGAGCATCGTCGTGGCTATCATTGCACTGGCAGTTGGATTAGTATTAACAAATAAGAAGAAAGGAAACTGACTATGGGAGCTTATTTAGTTTTAGCGGTCATCGGAGTGCCATGCGCTCTGTTCCTGCTCTACTGCCTCACGCCAAAAGGCAAGCACTGGCTTAGGGTAAACGGGATGCTGTAATTCCCCCCTTACACATTTTATCCGCCGAGATTCTCAACTGATGAGAGCCTCGGCGGTTTTGTATGTCCGTCAGTTTCATGTATTGTCAGAAGACGCACAACAACAACAAATATTAAAAACAAAAACAAAATTATGAAACAGAAATTATTATCAATCATCGCCCTGCTGCTCGCGGCAGTATCGGGCGCATGGGCGCAGGACACGTACAACGTGACCTTCAAAGCCAACGGCAAGACCGTAACCAAGGAGAACGTCACTCTGCCCTGGACAGTCAAATGCGATTATTATAATTCGAATGACGACGAACTCGACAAGATAATACAGGAACTATATGAACTTAGTGGAGGCTGGTGTGGTGAAGTTCCTCCGAGTTCCTCTGGCAGTGAGAATGTAATTTGTGGTCAGATGAATACTTTCGAGCATTTCATCACCGTCAGTGCTCCTTTCGAAGGTACTGCCACGGTTGCAGGAATATATTATAATGAGGAGGGAGGGGGTGTTGATTTTAATTATTCTCTTGAAATCTCCATTCCTGGCTATGTTGCCAAAGTCAACGTTACGGGCGTAACGCTCTCGCAGGCGTCAGCCGAGATGGCTGTAGGCGGCGACGCGCTGACGCTGACCGCCACCGTGGCTAACGGCGTAGTGACCGCCGTGGCAGCAGGTACCGCCACCATCACCGCCACGGCCACCAACGGCACCGACGACACCAGCGACGACTTTAGTGCTACGGACGCCTCCGTCTACGACCTGCAGGGTCGCGCGTGATGCAGCCCACAAAGGGTCTGTTCATCAAAAAAGGAAAGAAGGTTCTTGTCGGAGACAAGCGGTAAACCGAGCGGTGGTGAAGTAATATCACTTATAGGAAAAGGTCTGCGTCTTCTCATGCTGGGGCGCAGACCTTTCTGTTTTTTTTCTTCTTTGTGATTAAGTGCAACCCTCTCAGCAGTGAGTGGTGTTACTAAGAGATAAGGAAACGATCATGCGGGCTAAAATTCCACGATCACCTTCCCGTTGATCTGCCTCCCTGTGAGATAGTTGGGCACGGCCCACTGCCTGCTGGAGACATCGGTGACCCAGTAGTAGCTGTTCACGTTTGATATGCCAAAGAGGTTCAGGCAGTCGAGCCCTATCCAGAGGTTCTTCACCGTCTTCTTGTTGCGCACGGCGAGGAAGCTCATGCCAATGTCGGCCCTTTTGTAGGCGGGGGCGCGGAAGTTCTGTGCCTCCAGGCCACGGTGTGGGGCGCCGAAGGGCAGTCCGTCGGCAAAGGCCAGGCGCAGCGTCATCTTCCAGCGCTCGGTGCCAGGGAAATAATCGGTGAAGTGCAGGTTCACGCTATAGCGCTGGTCGGTGGGCATGGGCACCCACAGGCCGTTGAACTTCTGCTCTGTGCGCATAAGCGAGAACGAGAGCCACGAGTCGGTGCCCGGCACAAATTCGCCATAGAGCTTCAGGTCGAGCCCCAGGGCATAGCCCGAGGTCATGTTCTGTCCGTAGTAGGTCACCTTCACGTTCTGCACGTTGTATGGAATGAGGTTGGAGAGTGCCTTGTAGTAGGCTTCGGCCGTGAACTTGAATGGACGCCTGAGCATGCGGAACCGATAGTCCATGGCGGCGATGAACTGCAGCGAGCGCTGGCTCTTGATGCGGTCGTTGAGCTTTGCCACGGTGATGCCGGCCATGGTGACGGTGTCGCGCAGCTCCTTATAGAAAGGAGCCTGATAGTAGAGCCCGGCGGCGAAGCGCATCGTCACGTTGTTGTTCCACGAAGGCACGACGGCCAGCGAGGCGCGTGGCGAGACGAGCGTCTCGCCGTTATATGACCAGTGGGCAAAGCGCACGCCATAGTTCAGCGTGTAGTAGCTCTTCTGCGGCTCTTCGTCGTCGCCCTCGGCATAGTCGTCGCCGCCTGAGGCCCAGCGGTAGGTGTCCTGGGCGTAGCCCTCGAAGCGCCGCGACGACATGTCGTTGTTGCTGGACAGGGTGTAGATAAGGTCGAGCCGGTTTGAGGTGTGGGGCACGCTATAGCCGCTCGAGTCGCGCATCTCCCACTCGCGGCTTTGCTCCTTGATGTGCTCCCACTTCATAGTGAGGCCTCCTTCTATCTCGTGCTTGCGCAGCTTCTTGTCGAACACCAGCTTCAGGCTCTGCACGTTGGCCGTGAGGTAGTTCCTGGCATGCTCCATGTAGGTTCCCACGCCCAGCTGCTCGCTCGACTGTGTGTCGTCGAGCCAGTACTGTCCCTGAATGTCGTAGGCCTCCTGCTCCTTGGTATGGAATGCCGAGTAGAGCAGCTTCAGGTGGGTGGAGTCGCCAAAGTTCCTCGTGATGCCGGCAGTACCGAAGAGGGTACGGAAGATGTCTTTCTCCTGTCCGTCGAAATAGACGGTGAAGGCCTTCACGTCTTCCATGGTGCCAAACGATGTCTCGCGGTCCTTTGGGGTGAAATTGTAATGGTTTTCCGAGATGTTGCCCAACAGGCTCAGCGTCCACCGGCGGTTGGGCTCGTAGGTGATGTAGGTCTGATAGTCGAAGAAGTTGGGGCGGTATTCGCCCGTCGTCTCGAGCGAGCCTAAGAGGTATCGGTTGGTCTTGTAGCGCAGGCCGTGG
>Ga0326511_10004812_pt1 | contig 10715 bp, 6 predicted proteins | sample 0_2496_0518_D_FD_203701 | JGI IMG/M metagenome (GOLD analysis project Ga0326511, IMG submission 203701) | Bovine rumen microbial communities from UC Davis, California, United States - 0_2496_0518 | ecosystem: Host-associated > Mammals > Digestive system > Stomach > Rumen | place: USA: California... | reverse complement strand
GGATTCAAGATCTGACTGGTTGAAGCTATCGTATATTCTGTTACCATATTCCCTGTAAGCATATAGCTCAAGCAATCTGGAACAAAAAGTATTTTGTCTGCAGCTTCAAGTATAGAGCTATTCTCTTTTCTCAAAGCAGCCAGTTGGAACAAGCTGTTGAAATTCATGAACTGAATACCTGTCTTCTGATAGACCTTTTCCTTTGGTACCAATTTGAAGTACTCTTCCATGATACCAAAAGTATGTGGATCACGATAGCTATAAGGATTACCCAAAAGCTGCCCATCCTTTCCGATGCAGACAAAGTCCACACCCCATGTGTCAATACCAATAGACTGAATGGCTATACCTTCTTCAGCTACCTTTTTCAAACCTTTAATAATTTCATGATAAAGTGCATAGATATCCCAGAAAAAATGGCCATTTACTTGAATGATAGGATTAGCAAAACGTGTTATTTCACGCTGTTCCAAACCATTCTCTGTCATGAAACCCAACAAAGTTCTGCCAGAAGTTGCACCTAAATCGACTGCAAAGAAATTCATAGTACTATTTTAGTTTTAGATTACATCGCAAAGATAATGCAAATCGTCCCGTTAACACTTATGTTTTTTGACCAAAGGCTTATTAGATTTGTCCAAACAGCAGGAATTTTATATAGACTTATGTTTTTTGACCATGAAAGATTAAATTATTGTCCAAATAAGAATGCACTTACAAAAAAAATAGTAATATTGCAGAACAAAATCTTTAACTATTAAAGCCTCAGAAATCTGATTTATACAAAGATATGCTTAAACCTATCAAATACATAACAGAAAATGAAAGAGACTATCTTTGGGGACTGGTAGTCTGCTCTGTGGGATATCAAAGCATCCAACCTGGTGAGAACTACCCTCCCAGTTATCATAACCAAGAACATATGTTCAATCCACATAAGGGTAGATATCTACAGGAATATCAACTTTTATACATCACAAAAGGTCGTGGATTATTAAAAAATGACCAAGGGCAAGAATTTCCTATAGAAGAAGGAAACATGTTTCTGCTATTTCCAGGAAGGTGGCATACATATTTTCCCTTGAAAGAAACCGGGTGGGATGAATACTGGATAGGATTCAGAGGGGTAAACATAGATGCTCGTGTACAGGCAGGATTCTTTTCTCCCGAGCATCCTGTATATAAAATAGGTAAAAGCAATACCATCATCGATTTATACAAACAGGCACTAGATGTAGCCACTAGACAAGATGCCTTTTTCCAACAATTACTTGCCGGAATTGTGAATCATATACTGGGATTACTCTTTATGATTAATCAGAACTATTCCATGTCGGGAGAAAAAGAAACGCCAAAGGTTATCCGAACAGCCAGAACCTATATGCAAGATCATATAGAAGATGATTTGGATATGCCGGATGTAGCCAAGCATCTGAATCTAAGCTATACCACCTTCAGAAGAGTATTCAAGAAATATGTGGGGCTCTCTCCTGCCAAGTATTATATTAGTTTAAAACTTCACCGGGCAAAAGAACTACTACGAAGCACTGAACTCCCGGTTAAGGAAATCAGTTATCAACTGCATTTCAAAAACCCTGAATACTTTAGCGCCCTATTCAAGAAGATGGTCAATGTAAATCCTTCCGAATTCAGAGATAGTATGTAACTGCTAATACCTATTTCTAAGAACTTCACGAATTTTTTCCGTGATTTCCGGATTGGGAAGCTCTTGACGACGGGGACTGGGTCGGAACCCATTCACAGCAATGGAGAAATTATCTGCCAAGCACTCTTCCGGGTTAATCACGTAACCTGTATTCCTACCTACTAGGTCATAAAAATCAGAAGCCTCGTCTATACCATAAATGAGGGTCTTACCATCCTTTACAATGGGTTTAAAATTTGTATCCAGTGGTATAAAACCTATTTTTAGATAACGGAAAAAAGAACCACCTTCATAAGCCTTACTTGCCACATTAATCATAGTACAATTCTGCTTTTCCCCATTAACAGTTAGGCTGGCATAACTATCATAGAAACTGACATCCGGATTAGATATCCGCAATGCCAGAACATCATTTGGGAACTGTATTTCATTCTCAAGGCGAGTAAAACCTATAATACGGTACATGGCCGACTTAAAATTCAAATTATTACGGGTAAGAACATGAAAAAGTTCATGAGCCATCAATGAACAAAGAGACTCTGCAGACGGAATAGGCAGTTCCGTCCCATCACTCCTTTTTCTAACGCCTATTACACCAGAACCTACATAGATTTGATTCTCACGAGTATAAGCCCCTGCATTACCCTCTTCACGCATCGTAGTCTTTATTAAAACCACCTCACTTGGAACTGGGATGTTAAAACCACCTTCCACCAAACGACGTTCTATTATTTTAAAAGATTTAGAGATGGTGTCAATCTCTGCTTGGGTCCATTCCCTACACTCTGCCTTCTGCAGTTCCTTCAGTTCCTGAAAAGAGGCATTCACTTTACCTACTCTGGAATCAATATCAAACGGACTTAAGCCTCTTGTATAATGATCCTCTGCAGAGATAAAAGACTGAGCCTCTGAGAGTGTTGCAAATTTTAAATTGATTTGTGTTTGTGCTCTCCCGCTTAAACTAAAAAATAGAAAAAATAAGGTAAAAATAGTTTTGAATGTCTTCATTTCTTATATTATGTCAAATCTATAAAATAACTTTGCAAAAATAAAACTATTCTGTAACTTTGCCAAAAAATAAATACAAGAAAACCTTCCCTAAATGAAAGGACAAAATATTATTCCACCACCAGAACGGAAACCGCTTTGGAGAAGCTACCTTGAGAAGTTTGAGGACCCTATTATATTAATTCTTCTTATCGTCTTCATTTTTTCCGTCTGCATCAGTATTTACGAAATCATGCATGGCTCAAGCTATCAGACAATGCTTGAACCTTTAGGAGTGTTCATTGCCCTAATCTTAGCTACTGGCATCGGATTTATCTTTGAAGTAAAAGCCAACAAAGAATTTGAGATTTTAAATACCGTCAATGACTATGTCCCTGTTAAGGTAGTGCGAAATGTAGAAGGCACTGACGACCAGCATATTACTGAAATTCCTAAATGCGATGTGGAAGTTGGTGACATCGTCAAGTTAGAAAGTGGTGATGAGATTCCAGCCGATGGTGAACTGGTACGTTCTATCTCTCTAAGAGTGGATGAATCTAATTTCACCGGAGAACCCTGGGCAAATAAAACCACCGATAAAGCACTATTCAACAAAGAAGCTACCTACCCTTCCAACTTCCTCCTTAGAGGTTCTACCATTCTAGAAGGTACGGCTTTAATGATAGTTACAGCTATTGGACTGGACACAGAAGAAGGAAAAGGAATAAAAAAGACTCGTGAAGGCTCAAATGTAAAAACTCCATTAAATCTGCAACTTGACCAGTTGGGCTCCTGGATTTCCAAAGCCAGCATGGTCATTGCCATCTTGATTATCATAGGACGAATGATGATTTATTTCATATCGGACATGAATGATAATCAAGACATTATTCACACCTTACAATATATCCTAAACAGCATCATGCTAGCTGTAACCTTGATAGTAGTAGCTGTTCCTGAGGGCCTTCCTATGAGTATTACGGTAAGTTTAGCCCTCAGCATGCGTCAGATGTTGAAGGAAAATAATCTGGTGAGAAAACTGCATGCTTGTGAAACTATGGGTGCCACAACCGTCATCTGCACAGACAAGACTGGAACATTGACCCAAAACCAGATGACAGTAGTAGACTCTCAGTTCTACACTGATGACAAAGAACTTATCTACAACAGCATGGCACTGAACAGCACTGCAGATTTAGAGTTCGACAACGGGAAAATAAAGGTGATTGGCAATCCTACGGAAGGTGCTCTTTTAAAATGGCTCCATAAGGAAAGACAAGATTACTATTCTATGCGAAAGCATGCCGTAGTGCTGTCCAGAAAACCATTCTCCACAGAGTACAAATACATGGAGACTACCGTTCAAACGAAAGATGGTTCCGTGAGCTACTACAAAGGTGCACCAGAACGCATTCTAGGCATGTGCAAGTGGATTGCAGGTCATAAGAAAAAAGAAGATATTCTCAAAGCATTATCCAGCTACCAGCAAAAAGGATATCGAACACTGGGATTTGCCGTAGACAATGTCTTCATTGGCATTGTAGGAATTGCTGACCCCCTTCGGGAAGATGTGCAAGAAGCTATTCACACCTGCAAGGATAGAGCTAAAGTGCGTGTCATCATCGTTACAGGAGATTCACCACTTACTGGAGCGGAAATAGGTCGTCAGATAGGTTTGATAGACGAGAATGCAAAAATCATTACCGGACCTGATTTCGCAGCTCTTTCCGATGAGGAGGCTACCAAGTTGGTGAAGAATCCCGACTTTAAACTCATCTCCCGTGCACGTCCTGAAGACAAGGCACGTTTAGTGACCTTACTGCAACAAACAGGTGAAGTGGTAGCTGTCACAGGTGACGGAACAAACGATGCACCAGCTTTAAGTAAAGCACAAATCGGACTCTCCATGGGCAGTGGAACGGCAAGAGCTAAGGAAGCTAGTGACATAACTATTCTTGACAACTCCTTCTCTAGCATCAATAAAGCCATTATGTTCGGACGTTCATTGTACCAGAACATCAAGCGATTCATTGTGTTCCAGATGACTATCAACCTATGTGCATGCATCATTGTACTGGTGGGAGCTTTCTGGGGAAAAGAGTCACCACTGACCGTAACACAAATGCTTTGGGTAAACTTGATTATGGATACATTTGCTGCTATGGCATTGAGTTCTCTTCCTGCTGACCCCAAGCAGCTAGATAGAGCTCCACGAAAGGTAAACAGCCACATTATAGATAGAAGTATGCTGAAATATATATTTTTAGGAGGTATGCTTTTCACGGCATTCCTACTCTATATGTGGACACACTATGCTCAATTCTCCCTGGAAGAACACAGCAAATTCTTTACATGGTTTGTCATGCTACAATTCTGGAACCTGTTCAATGTACGTTATTTCCATACCGACAGTTCACTTGTCCTGGATATCATGCACCATAAACTGAAGAAATCTTTCAGTAAAGGATTCTGGTTAATCACTGCCATCATTCTATTAGGTCAGATTTTCATTGTCAACTTTGGTGGGGAGATGTTTACCGTGCATCCTTTGAGTCTTCAGCAATGGTTGATGATAATCGGTGCTACCTCTTTAGTCTTTATCATCCCTGAGATTCTGAGAATTGTCACTAATGTTTCTTCCTCAGCAAAGGCTTCAGCTCAATAAAGACTTCAAAATTACGACCGGGCATGGGACGGGAAAGTACCGTGACGTACTCCCTGTCGAATAGATTGTTTACCTGCAGTTTGATGCTGGAATGGAAGTATTTTGTCTTGAATGATTTCTCCAAGCTGATATCCGTCATATAATAAGGTTCCAGTTTACCAGTGATGTAATTCACCTCATTACTGGTGGTGGTGAAACGCTCACTATAGTAGTTCCATTTGCAGTTCAAGAGCCATGACTTAAAACGGATGCGTGCATTGATGCCAGCAGAATATACGGGCACGTAACAGAGCTGCTTACCGTAACTCTCGTCATTGGAATTCATGGGCTCTCCCATGTTCTTAGATGGAGTCCAAGAGAAATTACCCATCAGTTCTGCCTTCCAGTCCTGGTTAATTTTATACAGGGAACTTATGGTTGCCTCTATTCCGTAATTATGTACCTCTTTCACATTGCTTGGAACCCAGTATCCACGGGTATTTGGTGTCCACAAAATCCAGTCCTTAATGTGGGAATCAAAGAAAGACACATTTCCTTTTATATTTCCGAAAGAACGAATGTAATTGAACTCCATACCGAAGTCATAGGTAAATCCCTTTTCGGGACCTAAGTCGGGATTACCACCAGGTTGGAAATACAGGTCGTCCAAAGTAGGATACCGGTAATTTCGGGCAATGCTGGTTTTCAGAACCAGGTTCAAAGGTTTATACACCACATATTCTGCGAAGAATGCAGGAATCAATGGTACCACATCATCCTTGTAGATTTCCTCTCGGAGGACTGCTGCAAACGACAAAGGTTCATAGGGTCTCCAGCGTGCAGAAACGCTTCCGGTGTATTCCAGACGTCCGATGTTGAAATTGTCTCCAATGTGGAACGGACTTCTATCCGCACTCTTCACATGATGATAGTAAGTAGTGAGGTCGGCACTGAAGACCCACTGCGCACTAGGAATGAACTCTGCATTTACTTTTCCAAAAAGAGTATTGGTATAGCTTTGAGAGCTGGTAATATCGTTCTTTTCACCGTTACGGGTGGTAAAATAGTCGTAAGCCACATCATTGTAGGTATAGCCTCCTTTAGCACCCACTTTCCAGAGTTCATTATTCCAATCCCAGTTCAGCACACCTCGCAAGGTATGATGATTCTGTTCATTGGTAAAATCCGTATCGTCTCTATAATCCACACTTAGGAAAGGCAGCCCTCTACGGGTTTGGGTGTACCAGATGGAGCCTCCTATCTTGTGCCCATTGTTCAGGGAATAGTAAGCATCCTGCATGATATGCGTGTCATGGAAGTACCCACTTTTATTCCTCTCCACCGGATGATAGGAACGGATGATGTTCCCTGCATCATCACGGACATCCACCATTTTGTCGTAATTGGTGTACTTGTAGTCATTGTCTGCCTGGGAGTCTACCACACGGGTTGAGAGATTCCACCGACTATTTTTATAGGTAACGTGATAGAACTGGTCTCGGGTTCCGAAAGAGCCCAATCCGAAGATAGCCTGAATGTTGAACCCATCGTCCAGGGCTGGCTTGCTGTTCAGTTCCACCGCACCTCCTAAACCTCCTCCACTCAGCGTGATGCTGGATGCTCCGTGATAAAGATTAGCCTCATCGATGAAGTAAGCAGGAATAGTACTGAAATCCACCGTACCTATCATGGGAGAGTTAATCTTCATACCATTCCACGTCACTTGGGTATGACTGGGTGATGTGCCTCGGAACTCGGCTGTAGATTCCGTAGCCCTACCATAGCTTTTGATGAACAAGGTAGAGTTCTGCTGCAGGATATCGGCCATGGAAAGAGCGATGTTATCATGAAGCACCAACGTATCCAGCTGGGTCTTCTCTATACCCGTATTTTTCAGGGGACGTTTAGCTGTGACCTCCACTTCTTGCAAGCGAAGATCCTTGTCCACCTTCTGTGCATTCGCAGAAATGCAAAGAAAAAAAACACACCCTATCCAAATACCTTTTTTCATCGTTCTAAAAGGGAGAATTTTTTTCTCCAGTTGGAGAGAAATTTTTCTCCAGTTAGAGAGTTTATTTTCTCCCGTTAACTAGCTTTATTTTTCCAAGTGAAAATCCGAAATATAATAGACCTCGGTCGACACGTCTCCTAAATTATTCGTATAAGCAGCCTGGGCAGTCTGCACCTTCACAAAGTCGATGTACTGAAGGCTGGCATCCTTACCATCCCAAGTCTTGGCATTAGAGATTTTATAGTATCCACTATTGCCAATCTTCCCATTAAAGTAGTCGGTTCCCGACTGGTCAGCATAGCCCCATTCAAATGCAGGTTCATCGCTCACCCCACCAGAATAAGTGACATAGTTCTTCAGGTAAGAACCGAAGTAGGTTTTCTGCTTCCCTTCTACCCAATCTTGCCAGTAAGAAGGATGCGGGTTCCAATAATCCATGTGAGGAACCACTCCATGATTCCCCTGATTATCCACCCAGTAGATAGGTCTCTTTTCTTCTATCGGTTTATAATAGGTCACGGCATATTCCAGTATTTCATTGTCCGTATTATACTCAGAACCAGCCAGTTCAAACCAGGTATCATTAGGAAGACCATCACCGTTCTCATCCTGACTTACCCAGATGATTCCCGGCTCATTCTGGTAACTGTATGGATTTCCCTTGATGCAAAGGTCGTAGTCCCCACCGGAATTCTCCACACTATGGTCGAAACCTGCTATGAGGTAGCCTCCTTGCGCACCCAGAGAAACCATCCACTGACGTTGGAAATGAGCATAGACACTATCGCATGCCTGCTTCATGGTCATTCCATCGGGGCCGAAATCTCCCACTATCCGGTATCCATTTACCTGATGTCCAGGGGCTGGCATATACTCATAAATCTTGTTTACCATAGCCTGACTGGAGGCTGATGTTCCTCGCTTATAGGTGCCTTCTGGAGGACAGACGTGAACCTGGAAAACCTGCGTATGCGATTTGGTTTCATTCTGCATGGTGAGTGCCAGTTCGTAATCGCCTCTGGACAATCCAGAAAGCACATATTCCACTGGTTTTTCAGCTCTTGTGGCAGCAGGGCTCACCGTAGTTCCATTCATTGTCCAGGTGTAAGTGGCTTCATTATCATTCCTTATGAAGTAAGCCTTCACCTTATAGGTTCTTCCTTCTGCTAGGTTAATCTCTGTTGTGGGGAACTCCCAGGAAAAGTCGGTGGTAGATTCCGGTATATAAGCACCCTCCTCGGGGTCTCTCTCCGCTTCCATCACCTCCATCTTTATGTCTGCTGAGGCAGAGCCAAAGCGGTTGGAAGCCGTCACTTTCAAGTAATAAGTACCTGCTGTGGAAACCTTGAAGGTATAGGTAGGCTCGTGTCCCACTTGCTTTCCATCTCTGGTCCACACGTACAAGGTACTATTGTCGGTATTCTCATAGGTGGGAGAAATCAACTGGCTGGCACCTACTTCCACATAATAACGGTTTTCCTCCAGATGGATTACCGGTGGAAGCCCCATTTCTTCTTCCTTATCCTCCTTGCAAGAAAGAAGAACCACAGCACCTAGGAGTAAAAGCAGCAACTTTTTCATTGGAATACAAACATATTAGGATTAATACCCACCCTGAACTTATCCAGCAACTCACCATCGGAAGTATAACGGTAGCACACTCCACTCTGACTGTAATCGATGGCATCTGCCACATAAATCTCATCGTTCTTAGGGTTTACAGATAATCCGTAGAGTAAATGACGCTTACCGTTACTATCCACAGGAGCTGTGATGAACGGGAAAACCGGCACCTGAGACTCATTGATACTCATGCGGAAAATATCATTGTTCAGGATGTAGAGTGTGGTCTTATTTCCATTTAGAGCCAACTGGACATTGGCTTCATCGGTATCCAGAATCTGGTCGGATTCTATTTCGAAGTTCGATGCGTTAATCTTATAAAGATGAGGCACATTGTCGCTAAAACGATCTTCTCCGAAGGAATAACCACCATCGGTAATGACCCAGATCTTTCCGTTGGCATCCAGAACCATCGACTTAGGTTGCCAGGTGGAAAGTTCTATTTCTTTCACCACTTTATCTTCCGTAGTATCTATCACCAGGATTTTATTGCTGTAACTCCAGCAGTTGGTGAAGACGTACTTCCCATACTGCACCATTTGCTCTGTGGATGCGAAACCAAACATGGCAGCCTGCCCCGTAGGGATAGTCCCAATTATCTGATAAGTAGATGGGTTAATAATCGTAATAAGAGGAGCAAAAAGATCGGTCACATATGCTTTTGTGTCACTCAAAAAATGAATATACCGAGGATCGTCCATAATATGATCTTTGGCTACTATCTGCCCTTTCACCTTATAGGTCTCCGCATCAATGGCCCAGATGATGCCACTGTTCTCCACAGCTATCCACAAGGTACCCTTGTAAAGCACCATACTTTGAGCAGTATCTCCCAGTTTTCTACTGTTAGTGGAGGAGAATATACCGTTCTTCACCGACTTATTTGCTGGGATATAATAGGACAAGGAAGAATTTCCTGCATTCAGATTTCCCTCGTTCAGAATGAACACTCCTTCCGAGGTGGGAACAGGAGTTGGTGTAGGAGTAGGTGAAGGTGTAGGACCTATGTCATCTCCTCCTCCAGAACAGGAAACCACCAGCGTGCTGAGCAGGCATAAAATGTAGATATATAGTTTCTTCGACATACATTACTGAATTAATGATGCAAAGTTACTATAAATTTCAGAATATGCACTATAGGGTAGCTCAATTTCTATTCCTCTACACGCAAAGTCCGCATGGAATTCAAGACTGCCAGCACTGTAACACCCACATCTGCAAAGACTGCCATCCACATGTTGGCCAGTCCCAAAGTGGCAAGAATCAGCACTAGAACCTTTACCCCAATGGCAAACCAGACATTCGCACGAGCGATGTTCAACGTCTTTTTAGCTATGCGTATTGCAGTGGCAATCTTTGATGGTTTATCGTCCATAAGCACCACATCTGCAGCTTCTATGGCAGCATCACTGCCCAGACCTCCCATAGCTATTCCCAAATCAGCACGAGCCAGTACTGGAGCATCATTGATGCCATCTCCCACAAATGCCAGACATTTATCCGATGGCTTTTCCTGGAGGAGCTGTTCCACATGCTCTACCTTATCGGCTGGAAGAAGCTCTGCATAATAAGTGCTCAACCCTAATTCCTGGGCTACGGACTCTCCCACTTCCTTTCGATCACCCGTGAGCATAACTGTCTTTCTTACACCCAGCTTGTGCAGTTCTTCTATAGCCTCAGCACTATCCTCTTTCACCTTGTCACTGATGACAATATGCCCTGCATAGACACCATTGATAGCTACATGGATGATAGTTCCCACATGTTCACAGTTCTTCCATCCC
>Ga0326511_10004810_pt1 | contig 10716 bp, 13 predicted proteins | sample 0_2496_0518_D_FD_203701 | JGI IMG/M metagenome (GOLD analysis project Ga0326511, IMG submission 203701) | Bovine rumen microbial communities from UC Davis, California, United States - 0_2496_0518 | ecosystem: Host-associated > Mammals > Digestive system > Stomach > Rumen | place: USA... | reverse complement strand
GCAGGGCATAGAGACGCATTCAAGTTTGTATGTGTAAACGAACGCATCGTCACCGATGACCTTCACAGTATTGGGAAGTGAAACAGAGACAATATCATGCCTTCCAGCGAATGCGAAACGCCCTATCGTATTGACGCAATCGGGAACCACAACAGCGAGTCTGGGACCGAAGTATGTGACAAGAGTCCCGTTCACATCTATATCAAACCCCTGCGAGGCAGCAGTGCTGAAGGTTCCCTTGTTCTCCCATTCAATTACAAGGTCTTCTGGGCATTTATAGAGCGCCACATCAGAAATCTCTATCGCAAGGGACTTTAGAACCAGCTTTTTCAGCTTCCGGCATTTACTGAAAGCATAAGGACGTATGCATCGGATGGTTGCGGGAAGAATGACCTCCTCCAAAGAATAGCACTTACAGAAGGCCCCCTCCGAGATTCTGCGGACGCCCTCTTCAACGGTTACACGTTTCAGCGAGAAGCAGCCCTTAAATGCTCCGTAATTAACCGCGGAGAGGGTACCTGGAAAAGTGATTTCCTCAAGTGCGGTGCATCCAGAGAAGACGTATTGCTGCATGGTTTTCACGCCTGCCCCTATGGATACGCTAACCAGCCTGGTGCAGTTAGAAAACGCCTGATATCCAATCGTCTTGACCGAATCCGGGATAACAACCCGGGTTATTCTATTGTTTCCAGAGAACGCATTGCCTCCGATAGCAGTCACGCTATCGGGAATAACAACTTCGCGCTCTCGGCCCTCATAGCGGACAAGGGTTCCTTCATCACACAGAAAACCTGTCATCGCCTATCGCCTCCTAACTAGGAAAAAATCTGCTCATTCAAAGAGTATCGATGGATCGGTATCCGGAATCGGAGTATCATCCTCTTCAAATAAATCTACTACGCTCTTTGTCACTATGAGGTTATACTCAGAGGGAGATATGAATACATAGTGATCTCCATAACGGTATTTGATACCATCAATCTCTCCGCTCTCTGTCAAAAGGACTTTTACAAACTCAAAAGGCCCATTTGGAGGGGCCGAAATCCGTAGGCAAAATTTGTCTTCGTTGAAGCTTGACAGTTTATCAAACTCAATTGCCCCATCTTCTCCATTAGGCTCATGAACTAATAGAAGAATACGATCACGCATGACAATCACGACCTGGCTGCAATCACAACTCTGTCGGTTAATCTGATCTGCGTCATCTTTGTCAATCGCCATATACATGACTTCGCCGGAAAGGTACTTGTCCGGGTCATCCATCAGCAGATCCAAAGGGGGCATGATATCGTCTCCTTTGTCCCAGTGTTCAATTGCGTCTTCAGGCTTGATATATGCGTGTGTCGAAACGTGGCACTTGCTGCAGCGGACTACAAAATCGTCAACAAAATCGATGATCATTTCGGGAGTGCCACCACAATCGCATCTGCGTTTGATCAGATAATTATAGTCGTCCGCATGATGAAATGGCATCTTTTTATCTCCTTTCCACACTCCGTCTGCCAGTTCCCCAGTCTGACTTGGGACTATAGCATTCCGATATCCTTTCCGTCAGGATTCAGCAGATGACCTTCGATGTGGTTTCCGTCCTCATGCCTCCGGAAACAGACCTGGTACTCATCGACTCGGCTTAGATCAATCGGCTCAGAAAACTCGGGTTTGCCATAGCCGTGGGCACCATTCTTGTATACATAGCCACCACCGCCATATATCACCAACAATTTATAGAACTCAACACGATACGGCCAACTTAGCCCGCCCCCATCGTTATAAATACTAAAAGTCACGCTGTCAAAAATCGTTTCCCCTTCGAGAAGCAGATTCGGATCAGCACCATGTTCAAAGAACAGCTTGGCAATCCTGTATCGTATATGATCTTCTTCTGGGTTGTCTTCGTCATAACCAAATTCAAGATCAGAGAACGGGCAGTCAAAAGTCTCTCCTATATAGTTCGGATTCGCACCATGTTCGAGTAAAAACTGAACCGCGCCAAAGTTGTTGTTATCAACGGCCTCACCCAAAAGTGTCGTCTCATATCCATACTCTCCAACAAGTATCGTTTGATCAATGTCGGGGAATCCCTGCAAAACCATATTTGCTCGTTCTACATCGAATGGCCTTGTCGTGATCAACTTAATCATTTCATCCAGATAGGTCGACATTATACCGTTCTCCTCTCCACAAACCACCGGCCGATCTTGTTCCCCGTCTGATTGGGGCTCCTCTCAAAGAACAAATAGCTCTGTTTCCCCTGCACGAAGATGGTATACCGGTCCCCCTGACCGCCAGCCCGCATCGCGGCCGCCTGGCGGATATCAGTAACCCTGTCGATCTCATACTCGCGCCCATCCTCCCAGGTGATCTTCCGGGGAAGCATGACGCCATCCGCGCGGAAGTCTACCTTGACAGGCACATATACTTTTATGCTGTTGGCAGCCATGTTCTTCTACGCTCCTTTTTCTGTGAAGAACAGGGACATGGGGATTTCCAGCCCGAGGCAGATCCGTTCGATCGTATCGACGGTCAGCTGCCCATTGCGCTGCTCCGTGTTTTTCAAAGTGGAATAAGGCACATCGCAGACCCGGGCCAGGCCGTGCAGCGACAGATTTCGCTCTGCCGCCAGCTCCTTAACGCGCGCCATAGTGTCCATGATCCTACCTCCTTCCAGTTTCCGAAAAGCGGAAGAACGCTTTTCCGACCCCCTTACACCCCGTATTCTAACACCAATGCTGTCCAAAAAAACGGACTTTGTCCTGTGCCGACCCCTGAAAAATAAACTTTTTTTCAGGACAGGCAGCTTATAAGACCCTGCCGACCACCTGGAACACAGTCCCGGGACGGATCGGACGGGGTTCATATTTTTGGTTATAGGACTCCAAAACCGGCTGCGGATGGACGGTACCGTAGCTGTCGGTGAAGTCCTCGGCAACACTCTCGTCCGGCTCCTGCTCGGAATACATCTTGAGGAAGCCTTCTCCATCGTAAATGAAGACGCCGACCTGACCGACGTCGACCTGCTCGCACTCCTGCACCCAGACGATCTGCCCGTCATGATATACCGGCTCCATCGAGTCACCGGTAACCCGGATACCGAAGTCAGCGCCTTCCGGAACCTTATCCTCGGGGAAGCTGATCATTTCGAAGTTGCCGTCATCCAGGAAGTTGCCGGTGCCGGCGGAAACCGGCAGATAGCTGACGGGCATATCAACAAAGCGGATGACCTTGGACTGCCGGGGAGCCGGACGGTACTTCCCACTGGCGATGAGGTCAGAGCGGTATTCCTGAACCTTTTTTATTCCGGCATCGTTTAATGCGGGAGTGTAATTACCCGTAAAGAACTGGAGCTGATCCTCAATTTCCAATGCGTTGCAGATGGCGATGAGCTGATAGGCATTGGGAATGCTGTATCCCGTCTCCCACTTTCCCGCACCACCCGTGGAAATCTTTACTCCGAATTTTTCCAGGTACTCACTGAATGCAGCAATGCTCATGCCCTTCTTTTTGCGGGCTTCTGCGATTCTATAGCCAACAATATTATCGGCCTTCTCCCTTGCGGCGTCATAAACCAATCCCTGAGACGAAAAGAGAGGAGTGACCTTTTCTTCTTTCTTTTTCATCAATTGCACGTCCTTTCGGATTTGTGCTTTCAGTATATAAGGTCAACACGCCTCTGTCAACATTTTTCTCCTATTGTTACCTATATGCGACATTGACATATCCAAATGGGAGAATTATTATAAGGCCACGATACAGACGGAGGTGAGCTTCATGGAGCACAGAACGATACTGCACAGCGACATGAACAGCTTCTACGCCTCCGTCGAGATGATGCTCGACCCTTCCCTCAAGGGGAAAGCCGTCGCGGTGTGCGGCTCCACTGAGAACCGGCACGGTATCGTCCTGGCAAAGTCCCAACTGGCGAAGAAGGCCGGAGTCAAAACCGGTATGGTCAACTGGGAGGCGCGGCAGTGCTGTCCCAACCTGATCATGGTGCCGCCCCAATACGACGAGTACCTTAAATACAGCAGACTGGCCCATGAGATCTATTACCGCTACACGGACATGGTCGAGCCGTTCGGAATGGATGAGTGCTGGCTGGACGTCACGGCAAGTAGGTATCAGTTTGGTTCCGGAGTGGATATCGCGGAAGAGATCCGCACGGCCTGCCGGGAGGAACTGGGGCTGACTGTCAGCGTGGGTGTGTCTTTCAATAAGATCTTCGCCAAGCTGGGTTCCGACATGAAGAAGCCTGACGCCACCACGGTCATCACAGAGGAGGATTTCCGGGAAAAGGTCTGGCCGCTGGCGGCATCCGAGATGATCTACGTCGGCAGGGCCACCGAGGCCAAGCTTTTCAAATACGGCATCCACACGATCGGAGAAGTCGCCGCCACCCCGCCGGAGCTGCTCCGCAACTGGTTCGGCGTCAATGGGCTGGCGCTCTGGAGATACGCCAATGGTCTTGATCAGTCCAGGGTCATGCACAAGGATTTCGTGAGCCCCGTGAAATCCGTCGGGCACGGCATCACCTGCAGCGCCGATTTGGAAAACGAGGAAGAAGTCTTCAAGGTGATGCTGGAACTGTCGCAGGATGTCGGGCACCGTCTACGCGTCCACGGTCTGACCGCCAGAGGCGTGCAGATCTGGATCCGGGCGAACGACCTGGGCGGCATGCAGTGCCAGTGCAAGCTGCCGTTCCGTACCCAGCTCCCCAACGAGATAACCGCCGCGGGCTTCAAACTCTTCCAGGAACGGTACCGCTGGGATCAGAAGGTCCGGGCTGTGTGTATCCGGGCAACCGATCTCGTCCCGAAGAGCGATGAGGAGCAACTGTCTATCTTCATAGACCATGAACGGCTCGACCGACGAGAGCGCCTGGAAGATACCATTGAAGAGCTTCGCGGCCGCTTCGGCAAGCACGCCCTGACTTACGCCGTGCTGCTCGGCAACCTCAAAATGCCGGGCGACGGGCGCGAGAAGGTCCGGATGCCGGGGCTGATGTACCAGTGAGGTGAGAGATGGCCAGATACCTTTCGTATAATGACCTCGACGCCATAGCCGACAGGGTCTTCCGGGCATATAAGAAGCTGCCCGAAGTGCAGGTGGCCGGTCAGGTCCTCTACGTTGACCCGCATCTGCTTTTGAAGGCGCTTCTTGGGCTGACAATCGAGTTCCGGCATTTGTCCCAGGATGGAACCACGCTGGGCATCACCTCATACGATGAAGTCGGCGTAGAGATCTGCGACGAGAACGAGGATTTGTTCTTCTTTGACGGCAGGACTGTGCTGATCGAGAAAGACCTGCTGGCGGATGATCAGACCGGGCGCAGGAACTTCACCATCGTCCATGAGGGTAGCCACCACATTCTGAAGATGCTCTTTCCAAAGGACTACGCCGGCGGCGCCAACGCCAGACGCGTGCTCCGCTACCGGGATACACGAGGCAGCCGTACCCGGGAGGAATGGCAGGTCGACAGGCTTACCTCCTCCATCCTTATGCCGCGGGAACTGGTTGAGCAGGCTATGTTCTTGGCTGGTCAGAACTGCAGGATCGACATGCTCAACGCCGTATGGCGGCGGGCAGAATATGAGCGGTTCTGCAACATGTGCTATCTGCTCGGGGTGTCCAAGCAGGCGCTCAGCATCCGGATGATGAGGCTCGGCCTCCTCGGTGAAGAGCATCTGCGCCACCCGAACGAAATTCTGGATATTGTTATGGGAGATGATGATATTGGCTGAAAAGCGAAAAGACATGCGGGTTTCGAAGAAATGCCCGAACTGCGGCTGGCGTGTGCTGGACAAGATCACGCCGACGACCGGAGTGATAGAACTCAAATGTCCAAAATGTGAGAAACCGGTAAAGATCGATCTATCTTACCGGCTCGCCAGGAATAACGGCGCTTTGCGATACAGGCTGGCAAGCAGCTTCTGACATAGCGCGCATAGTACCGACGTACCGAGCAACGGGTCCGTGGCCTGAACAAGGCCCAACGAGTCACCAAATGGCCGGACATCGGGGTCATGGAGCATTTCCATGATTCTGATGTCCGGCCTTTTTTTATTTCAAAAATCTCTTCCAAATCCATCCACGGCTATCGTAATCAAACCAATAAAACGGCGCAGCTCTTAAGAGTTGCCTGTACCAGTCTGATTCGGTAGTCGGATCTGTCTCCAATTCCTGGACGCGCCGATGATAAATCTGGCCTACCACTTGTCTGCTCAGTTTCCCTTCAAGCAGTTCGGCAGACTCTGTGAAAGAAAGGCATCCCCGAATGACCATCCGCACTATCGCGTTTTCCAGTCGGTGTGTCGTTCGACTATATCGGCCTGCAAAAGGGATTTCGGGATAAAAAACACAGTTGCAATCCGGATTCATGCACTTATTCTTTCTGAATTCAATGGTGACGGTTATAACAGCCGCGTCATCACCGCGCGGGATGACATCAAGATAACTGCGCTGGATGCTCCCTTGGTTCCGTAAATTGGAACAACCACATCTCGGGCAGACAGTTTGGCTCACAACAGATAACGGAACGCAAAAGAAATGATCAGGATCTCCTTTGCCAGACTCAACAAGTGTTCCAGACAGGCTAAGCTCAACCGTCCGTTGCGCGTCAATCTCATATTTCCCGACCTGCACCAAAGATCACCTCAGCACTTCATTTCCCTGGCAACCAGTTTACCACCAAATTCATTACAATTCAAATGCCAAAACAAGGCCTCTCTGATATAGTTGCCCACGGTCTGATAGGACAGGCCTTGGTCCCGGGCATGACCCTAAACCGCCCCGGCCCACCGATGTGAGCTCCCGTGCACTTTAAGGAGCTGTTCGCCGCGGAGGTGACGCCGACAACCAAATAACACGCCAGCACGCGAACTGCTGGACGCAGCTTGAGGCGGAGACTTTGTTCTCCCGCATCGGGTGGGATTCTTGCGTCCATTTTGCCGCTGGCACCCAAACGGGCTCTCCGCCTCTCCACGCCAATCAGCGGTCGTGGGGCCGAAGGAGGGCCCGTATCAATGACAAACAACGACAATCGGAAGAACTGCATCCCCGCCTACTACTACGACACTGGCGAGCCTTTGGAGCATCCCCGCAGAGAACTGGTCGAAGTCAACCGCGAGGTCTACGAGGCGTATTACCGCCCGATCTGGCGTGTGCGCGATAAGGCTATGCGGCACGGCGGCTGCAACGCCGTGACCTGGAGGGTCTGTACCGGCGATTGCGCCACCTGCCTCCACCACCTCGGCGGGCGCATGTGGTCGCTTGAGATGCATGTCGAGAAGACCGGCCTGGAGGCTCCTGACCCGCTGACCGACGTAGAAGCCGAGGTTCTGGATCGTATCGCCCTGGGAGAACTGGTGGAGCGCGTGAAAAAGCTCGATGAGGAAGACCGACGCATCTGCGAACTGCTCGCCCTGGGCATGGATGAACGCAAGGCCGCCGCCGCGATGGGGCTCAGCAAGAGCACCTTCCATGACCGGAAGGAACGGCTTATGGCCCGGCTCCGCAAGGAATGGGCCGATCTGATCTGAAGATTTTTTGCCGCCATCAAAAAAATTCTCGAAAAATCCGACCAAACGCCCCTCAAACCTCCAGTGGGGTGTGAAGGCGGCAGACCGATAAGCCTTTAGATTGGAGAAAAGCGTAATGAATGACAATCCTGGAAAACACAAGATCAACCGGAAACTGACGGAAGGAGGAAAAGCAAATGAGCAGATTGGGCGAACTGAGCGACTGCATCAGGGACCTGCGCGACTGTGCCGAGAACCTTAATCAGATCGCCAACTGGCTGTTTGAGACCTTCTCCGCCGACGAAGCACCCCCGGAACCCGAGAAACCCAAATACACGCTGGAGAGTGTCCGCGCCATCCTGGCGGAAGTCTCCCGTGCCGGTCACACGGCCGAGATCCGGGAACTGCTGCAGAAGCACGGCGCGTCCAGGCTGTCCGAGATCGACCCCGGTCACTACGAGGCGCTGGTCGCGGACGTGGAGGGGCTGACGAATGGGTAATCACGCACTGCTCTCCGCGTCCTCCTCCCACCGCTGGCTCAACTGCCCGCCCTCCGCAAGGCTCTGCGAGGCTTACGACGATGTCGGCAGCGACTACGCCCAGGAAGGCACGGACGCCCACGCCCTGTGCGAGTTCCGCCTGAAACGGGCGCTCGGCATGGAGGCCGAGGATCCCATCGAGAACCTGACCTTCTACAACACTGAGATGGAGGATGCCGCCGAAAGCTATGTGGCCTACGTCCTTGAGCTTCTGGAAGAAGCGAAACAGGCCTGCCCCGATCCGCTTGCGGTCGTGGAACAGCGCGTTGACTACTCCCGGTACGTTCCTCAGGGCTTCGGCACGGCGGACAGCGTCATCATCGCGGACGGCACGCTCTACGTGACGGATATGAAGTACGGGAAAGGCGTGCGAGTGGAGTGCGAGGGCAATCCGCAGCTTCGGCTGTATGCGCTCGGCACCCTGGAAATCTTCGACCCCCTCTATGATATCCGCCGCGTCGTGATGACCATCTTCCAGCCCAGGCTCGGCAACGTCAGCGTCAGCGAGATGGACAGAGCCAATCTGCTGGAGTGGGCGGAGACCATCGTGGCCCCAACAGCGGAGCTCGCCTTCAACGGAGACGGAGAGTTCCACTGCGGTTCGTGGTGTCAGTTCTGCAAGGCGAAAGCCAACTGCCAGGAACGCGCTGCTGCCAACATGGCCCTTGCCGGATACGAGTTCCGGCGTCCTCCTCTCCTGACGGACGAGGAAATCGAGGAGATCCTCGGCAAGGTGGATGACCTGGTTTCCTGGGCCAACGACATCAAGGAGTACGCGCTTCAGGCGGCGGTCAGCGGGAAAACCTGGACCGGCTACAAGCTGGTCGAAGGCAGGTCCGTCCGCAAGTTCACCGACGACAAGGCGGTCGCAGCCACGCTTCTGGCAGCGGGCTATGACCCGTATGAGAAGAAGCTCATCAGCATGACCGAGATGCAGAAGCAGCTCGGCAAAGCTAAGTTTCAGGAACTGCTCGGCAGCCTGATCATCAAGCCGCAAGGCAAACCCACCCTGGTTTCGGCGTCTGACAACCGCCCGGAGCTGAACACGGCAAAAGCCGATTTCAAAGAATAACGGAGGAAAAGACAATGTCAAACAATATCAAGAACCCCATGAAGGTCATCACCGGCCCCGCCACCCGCTGGTCTTTCGCCAACGTCTGGGAGCCCAAGTCCATCAACGGCGGCACCCCGAAATACAGCGTCAGCCTGATCATCCCCAAGAGCGACACCGCCACCGTGGCCAGGATCAAGGCCGCCATCGAGGCCGCCTACCACGAGGGCGAGGCGAAGCTCCGCGGCAATGGCCGCACGGTTCCCGCTCTCTCCGCGATCAAGACTCCGCTGCGTGACGGGGATATCGAGAGGCCGGACGATCCGGCGTATGCCAACGCCTGGTTCATCAACGCCAACGCCACCACCGCTCCCGGCATCGTGGATGCGGACTGCAACCCGATCCTGACCCGCTCCGAGGTGTATTCCGGCGTCTACGGCCGCGCAAGCATCTCGCTGTACGCCTTCAACTCGAACGGCAACAAGGGCATCGCCTGCGGGCTGAACCACCTGCAGAAGATCCGCGACGGCGAACCCCTCGGCGGCAAGGCCAGCGCTGCGTCCGACTTTGCCTCCGACAGCGACGTCGACGATTTTCTGGCCTGATCGGTCTCTTTGGGTGGCAGGAGCAATTCTGCCACCCAATTTCTTACTCAAAGGAAGCAAGCCTATGAAAAACCTCAGCATAGATATTGAGACCTTCAGCGATGTGGATCTGGCCAAATGCGGCGTTTACCGCTATTGCGAGTCGCCGGCCTTTGACATCCTCCTCTTCGGCTATGCCGTAGACGGGGGTGAAGTCCGGGTAGTCGATACCGCCTGCGGTGAGATCATCCCGGAGGAGATCGTCTCGGCTCTATCCGATCCTGCGGTCACGAAGTGGGCGTTCAACAGCGCGTTTGAAAGGATCTGCCTCTCCAGTTTCCTCGGCCTGCCCGCTGGAACGTATCTCGATCCGGACTCCTGGCGCTGCACGATGATTTGGTCGGCGTACATGGGCCTGCCTCTCTCCCTCCAGGGGGCCGGCGCGGTTCTCGGTTTGGAAAAGCAGAAACTGTCCGAGGGCAAGGACCTCATCAAATACTTCTGCCAGCCGTGTGCTGCCACCAAAAGCAACGGCGGTCGCACACGCAACCGGCCAGGCGACGCTCCGGACAAGTGGTTGGCATTCAAGAAGTACAACCGGCGCGACGTCGAGGTCGAGATGGCCATCCAGCAGAGGCTGGCAAAGTTCCCGGTCCCCGATTCGGTCTGGGACGAGTATCACCTGGATCAGCGAATCAACGACCGCGGCGTCGCTCTCGACATGGAGCTGGTCAGACAGGCCATCACCATGGATCAGCGTTCCCGGGAAGAACTGACCGAGGAGATGCAGAAGCTCACCACGCTCACGAATCCCAACAGCGTCCGCCAGATGCGGCAGTGGCTTGCGGACAACGGGCTGGAGACGGAAACGCTCGGAAAGAAGGCCGTGGCAGACCTTATCCGGAACGCTCCGGCTGAGATCCGGAACGTGCTCACTCTCCGGCTGCAGCTTGCCAAAAGCTCCGTCCGGAAATATCAGGCGATGGAGAACGCCGTCTGCGCCGACGGCAGAGCCCGGGGCATGTTCC
>Ga0326511_10004808_pt1 | contig 10718 bp, 22 predicted proteins | sample 0_2496_0518_D_FD_203701 | JGI IMG/M metagenome (GOLD analysis project Ga0326511, IMG submission 203701) | Bovine rumen microbial communities from UC Davis, California, United States - 0_2496_0518 | ecosystem: Host-associated > Mammals > Digestive system > Stomach > Rumen | place: USA... | reverse complement strand
AGATGAAAGCTTCTTTAAAAAGAAGAGAAGATGTTTTAAAGAAATATCAAAAGCTTTATGATCAGTATGTAGAAAAGAAAAAGAAAAATGAGGAGCAAAGAGCTAAAGCAGAAGCTGAAGTAATTGTATCTGATAATGAAAAATTATTAGCATATGGAAAGGACGGATGGAAAGCAGTAGATATTACAGGAGAAGAAGGACAATCATCCGGACAAGTTGAAGAACCAGATAAAAAATCTAAGAAGAAATAATGAAACAACTTAATACATATATATTTGAAAAATTAAAGATTGATAAAGACAGTAAAGTTACTATGTCCGGAAAGAACCTTAAAAAGTTTTTAGATGTAAAGAAATTTGCTAAGTCTTTACCATATGAATATAATAATTATATATGGGTAAGAAGTAAGTATGTAAATCAATCTCAGATATTAGATGGATTTTATATGACATATAAAGGAAACAGTGTTGTTGATTTATTTATAATGTATCAGGCAGGCGGTATTTTTACATATGCTTTTGTTGATAGTGAACATAATAATGAAGTTCTTTATGAAGAACCTTTTGCTGAACAGATAGATAAAATTGATTGGGAAAATATGTTGGATCCGTTTAAATATATTGAATATGTTAGAAATATTCATCCTACTTCAATTAATAGAAAACGCGTTCATAAGCTTTGGATGCTTGCTGATAAATTAGAAGAATTATTATAATGAAACAGATTAATAAATACATATTAGAAAAACTTCATATTGATAAGGAAGTAAAATCATTACCAGAAAAATCATATAGTCACCAGGCTGCAGAAATAATTGGAGATTATATGATTAATAAAGTTAAATTAAGAAATGGTGATTTTATAATAAAAACCGAAGATAACTCTGTATCAGTATATTCTAAGGAATTTGATTCTAGAATACCTAATAGAGATATTGATAAAGTTGCTAACGATTTATATAAATTATTAAAACATTTGTCAGTTAAGAAGCCACATGTATTGAGTACAATAATATATTTTTATATAAAGGATAATAATTAATTAAGATAATATAATATGAAAAGTCTTAAACAATATTTAATAAATGAAGTTGCCGCTGATTTAGCAAAACATTTAAGATATTTTATAAATGATAAATCGGATGAAGCAAATGATAAAAGATATCATTCAACAAATTCAGAAGAAAAAGCTGAACAAAAAGGAAAAATGGAGGCTTATGAAGAAATCTTAAATGAGATAAATAATTATTTTGATAATTTATAATATGAAAAGTCTTAAACAATATTTAATAGAAGAAAAGGAAGAAATAATTGATGAAGGTTTAAAAGATTGGATTAGAAAGGTAGCTATTACCGCCGCTGTTGCTACTAGTTGTTTAGGAGGAGCTGCTGCAAATAAAACAACTATAGATAAATTACCTAATTATACTGATAAACAACAAGAATATAGTATTAATACTATGAAAAAAGAAGCTACAAATTCAAAAGATTTAAAATTAACTCTTAAATATGTATATCATTTTCAAAAAAATAATGATGGTACATTTACATTTACAACTACTCCTGTAGATCTTGAATGGGAAGGACATACTCAAGGAAATAGAATAGCATTTCAAAATTTACAAAATCTTTTAAATGCATTACAAGCAGAATGGGACGGAATAGAGATAATCAAAAATGAAAGAAAGACAACTAACTCTTATGGTACTGATACATCAGTATGGAATGAAGTAACTTGTAGATGGGCAAAATAGATATAATATAATTAATAATGAAAAACTTAAGAGATTATTTATTAGAAGAAAAAAATGATATCACTGCTTCAACAAGTCGCGGTGATATTAAGTTTACTATATGGAAAGCACCTGATAAGAAGGTAAGATGGTTAAATGATAATGAATCTTATTTAAAGATTGAATATAAACTTGAAGACAAAGAAGAAGGTTTATATATTGATTTCTTATTGGGTTATCAGGAAGATTCTTGGAAACTTTGGATTGGTAAAATAGGTTCATGTAGTTATGATGATGATCCATATTGTTCTTTTGAAACTAAAAAATTTGCCGAGGGTATTGTAGCAGCTCTTGATAAAGTAGAAGAATTTGTTGAGAAAGTTAAAGATGATCCAGAAAGTTATATTCAATTTTATAAAACATTATAATGAAAGAATTAAATAAATATATAGTAGAGAAACTTAAAGTTAATAAAGATGTAAAAGCAATAAAAGATTGTCAAGATGCTTATGAAATATTAATAAAATATTTTAAAGAAAAAGTATCTGATGATAATCTTTATAAAATTACTTTAAGAGAATCTAATGATACAGATAAAAGAACAATTGTTTTTGAATTTCAAGATAAATTATATAAAAAAGAAAAAGATTGGAGAAGTGTAATTACTCATATACTTGATGAGAATAATATATATAATTATTCCTGTGGTAGATGGATAAGATGGAATAGTGGAGAACCATGGCATTTTTCTTTACAATTTTAATATGAATAATTTAAAAGAATATATAAGCGAAAAACTTAAAATCAATAAAGAAGTCGATCCTAATACAAAATTTGATAAAGTTAAAAAACTTATTAAAGATTGGTTAGAAGATCATAGCTGGTTTGACCTTGATGAAGATCAATTTAATATTGAGCCTTTAAAAGATGGCGGAATTTCTTTAGCACTTCCACCTAATAGTAATCCAGCAAAATTAATAGAAAAAATAGGATTAGATATTTGTACACAAATAGATAAACAACTGCATTTAGATTATTACTGGTCTGCAGATAAAGAAAATAACGAGTTAACTTTTAGTAACAGCATGTTTTAACAAATATATAACCTTAAAAATATATTGATTAAATCCAACCACACTACTCGCTCTGACTGTAATAAACACATTATAAAACGTGAACATTACACAAGAAAAAACGGGACTTGGAAACCTAAGAAAAAGTTTGAAACAAAAGAAGAAGCAGACTTATGGATTAAAAAATATAAGCTGTATGGATATTCTTCCTATGTTTGTAAGGTTTGTAAAAAATGGCATATTGGAATGAAAAAAGAATGAAAAATTTAACATCATATATTACTGAGAAATTAATAATCAATAAAGATTCAAGAATACCTCACTGTTTTAAATCAGGAGATAAAATATGTTTTGTTCGCATAAACCAACCAGGTAATTATAGAAAAGAAGGATGTCCTCTTGAAGTAATGATACATAGCCCATTTAAAATTAAAAATTTTGATGAAGATAAAAATATATTATTATATTCTATAGAAGATAATAAACCTAATCTTGAATTAGATAATGCAAAAATAAATAAATATCATTTTATTGAGGATAATACTGATAAATACTGTAGAACAATTGTTTTAGATAAAAAATCAGCTATTTTATTTCTTAAAGAACTTTATAAAAGTACTAAAAAAATAACATTAGAATATCTTAAAAATAATTATGTTGAAGATATTAAAACTTTAGATTTTAAATATTGGAATAATGAAATACGTTTTTGTACTGTTATAGGATCAGTAGTTGTTAATTTAAACAGAAAAATTATAACAGATTTAATTAATGTATATGAAGCAGATTAATACATATATAATTGAGAAACTTAAAATAGATAAAAAAGTTAAAGTAGAACAGGTCAATTGGAAATGGTTCTGTGATACATATCATATTGAAGAACGTAATCAAAATACTTTTTTATGTAAAGATGATATATCAAATAAATTATTACAAGGATTTAATTCATTAACAGATAAAAAAAATAATTATTTGAATAATTTTATAAAGAATTGTAAAAAAGATTATAAATTTGATTTAGGAATAGTCCATAGTCCTAAAAATAAATTAGGAGCTGAACGTTATTCAATAGAAATATTGTTATCTGCAGATAAAAATATATTTTTAGACTTTTCATTGTTCCCGAGTGATAAACTCAGATTTAATGTTGAATTCTTTAATGGAACAGATGAAGAAAGAAAAGAATTAAAAGATGTATTAGGAGTAATATTAACTAAAATTATTAACAAAGATTTTTAATTATGATAAATTTAAATGAATATATAATTGAAAAATTAAAAATCAGTAAAGATTCAAAATGGTCTAGAAAAATTAATCCAGATGATGAAATTTCTATATTATCTCTTTATTTTAATAATCCTTGGGATAAAGAAATAGAATTAAGAATACGTCGACCATTTAAGGTTAAAGAAATTAATGATAATAAATTAATATATATTTCTCCATATAATGGTAAAGAAATAGAACATGAATATTATATTAATTCTAAAGAATATTATCAATCAGACAGTAAAGAATCTGGCGGAAAAAATGCAGGTAGAATCTATGATTATGAAATTTTTATGCATGTAGATGAATATAAAAAAATACTTGAATTAATATTACAAGAAAAAGTATTTAATCCTAAATATTCAGATGAAGGTTCAAAAAAAATAATGGATCTATTAATTAAAGATTATTTTGATAATATTAATATGAAAGAATTAAATAATAGAAAAATATTATATTATGATTTCACTAGTAATTCTGGTGTTGTTGGAACATTTAAAAGACCTAAAGAATTAAAAGAAGTAATTGATACATATTATGCAAAATATTAATACATATATAGTTGAAAAACTAAAAATAAATAAAGAAGTACATAAAGCAGAAATTCCTAATAATAAAGAGGAATTTATTGATTTTATTAATAGATATTATGAAGAATGGTATTTTTCAGATCCACATCAGAAAGATAATGAAAGAGCTAGGAAATTTTTTAATCAAGGAAAACAAAATTTAATAGATTATACAAATGATAAATATTTTAGTATTCCTCAAGCATTTCAAACTAAATTACCTTATAATTTTATAAAATATATGAATCAAAAATATAATTTAGGATATAAATTAAACAATTAATATATGAAAACTATAGATTTATATATATCTGAAAAACTTAAAATAGATAAAGATGTAAAAAACGAAATTACATCTTATTTTTCAAAAAATGAAGATATTTATATTATTGGGTTAAAACATGCAGGATGGGGATCATCAGAAGTATATATAGAAGGACCTGCTAAATTTATCAGTTTTAAAGAATCTAATATTAAATATAAAATAGATAATAAATATAAAATTAAAAAGATATATAAAAATATTATTACAAAAACTGAAAAACTTACAAATTATTGTGAAATAGATGATAAAGAAGGAGGAATATATTTTGTAATAAATCAAGAAGATTTTAATAAATTTATTATAGAATTAAAAAAATTAAAAGATGATAAATCTATAGATCAAAAGCAATTAAGAAATTTTTTATTAGAATATTTTCCAGATAATGATTTCTTAATAAGTCATCATGGATTAAATGGAAATTTTTATACAAAAATATATACAAATAATATTAGTATATAATATATGAAAACTCTTAAAGAATATATGATTTTTGAAATGGCTTATTTCTCAAAAGAAGATATGAAAGTCATGTTCGGAAAAGCAACAGTACAAACAGCTAAGTTCTGTCAGCAATTTGAAAGATTCCTCAGTAAACTTAGAAAAGAATATAGTATAAATAACAAACAAGACAGAGGATATCTTTGGAATATCTTTAAACAGACTGTCGATGCATTTGTTAATAAAGAAACACTTAAAGAATTCCATTGTGATACACCTGATAACTTAGCAAGAATCCTTGGTGATAATATTGAAATGATAAATAAAGTTATCGGAAAAGATTATATCAAAGATAATCTTGCTAAGAAAAAGAAAGAATTTACAGAATGGCAGGAAAGTGATAAATATATGGCACTTGAAGATTATGATAAAAATGATCCATATGAAGATGATGAAGAATTAGGTAGAGCATTTGTTATTTATTATGCATATGATCCTGCTGATACAGATTTAGTAAAGGTTTACAGAGTTAAAGGTAAAGTTACTAATCCTAATACAAAGCATGAAATGAATTTTCATAGAATGGATTGGAACTGGGAATTTAAGTTAGGATACTACCATGCCAATACATGTACGGTTGAACACTACCGTAATTCAGGTAAAGAAGAATTAATGAGAGAATTTAATGATTTAGATGAAGAATAAAACTAAAAAAGAAGCCAAATTTTGAGCTTCTTTTCTTTTTTAATATAGTTTATTACTTTTTACTTTTAAATCAATTTTGGACCAAATTAGATACCAAAGATTGAGAATTATTTTACAATCTTAGAATGTTTAATTTGTCTTTCTATAATTTCTTTTACTTGAGCAAAAGAAACAGGGGTATAATGATTATTATCTGTTCCGACATCATACTGGAATGGTAACAAATAAACAAGTCTTGTCATATCCGGACTTGTATAAGGATGATCCTGGTTTGAATGTACATGGCCGAATAGCTGCCATGAAGGTTTATCCTTAAAAATTCCGTCAAAAGTTAATAAAGGAAAATGATTTAAATAAATCTTCTGTCCATCAACTACAATATTAAGTTGAGATGCAATTATTTCAAAACCTTCCTCGATATTACCTTCCTCCATTAATTTATAATCATGATTTCCATGTACCAGATAAATTTTACCGTTCAGTCTGCTTCTATATTCCCAGAACCTGTTGATATTACCGAACATAAAATCACCTAAATGAAATACAATATCATCCGGTTTAACAACAGAATTCCAATTATCAATTAAAGCTTTATTCATTTCATCTACATCAGCAAAAGGTCTTTGAGCATACTTAATTATATTAGCATGTCCAAGATGTGTATCTGATGTGAAGAATATATTATTCTTTAATGTAGTAAAATTCAATATATGTTTTTCACACTTAAACATTTCTTTCCTCCAAATCTAAATCTTCAGTTAGTTTATCAATTTCTATACATTTTATTCTTACGGCATTAAGTATCTTACCAAGTTCATTTCTTCCCCAATTCTTATAGTTATCAAGTTTCAGGGCAGAATCCTGATCACACCCGATACCCCAAACCCTATCATAGGGCGATGCTTCTACAAAAAATTTACCGTCATATTTAGAATCAATCAATTCCTTTCGCAAATTCTTATTCTGCAAAAACTTAGCAGATACTGCTTTCATCATATAATATGTACGTTCCCTGTCCCAAGCAGAATCGACATAGTTCTTAACAAGCCTTCCAAGTTTCCTTGCTTCTTCTGGATCTGTAGTGGCAAGAATTTTATCAGCAGTTTCATCATCAAGGAAAAACTTTGCCTTGAACCACATAAACATTTGCTCAGAAGAAGAAAAATAAATTTCTTCTCCTGGTTTTGAGTCTGGATATTCAAACTTTATTTTGCATTTTGTAAAATTACAAAATGGATGTTCTTTCCAGAAAAATATATACTTATCTGTTACTCTCATAATTAATATTCCATATTTTTTAATTCAACATCAGTTTTAGCAAGATCTCTAATGGTTTTATACATTCTATTTTCTCTACACCATTCACAAGTACCATGATTCCTGCATGAACAATCAAACGCCTTACTTCCCCTATAAGGTTTTCTCTTCGTTTTTCCGTGTTCTATTGCTTTTTCAAACCCCATTTTCTTTATAAACTACATGTGTTTTTGCTTCTTTATCATGAGTCATATTAATATTAAATCCCCAGAAATAAAGCTTTACTTCACTGTCTTTCTTTTGTTGTTGAGGTTTATAATATGAATATATAAACTCATATGACTTACATCTTTCCAATCCTGTATCTTCACCAGGATCCAAAAGAAATACTTCACCGTTCTTTTTAATTCTATAATTTGTCTGTATCAGACGAACTGATATTTTATGTTCTCGTCCTTTTGTAAACACTGTAGGAATGTCCTTAATAGTGTCTACAAAAGGATTTCTATCAAGATATTTTAATTGATCCAACCAAGTAAGTCCTTTACCATTCTTTGTACAGTTCATTAAAAAATTAACTGTAGACTGGAAACTTTCAGCAATTTCCAGTCTTTTAGTTTCATCTATATCTCTTATCAACTTGTCAGCAAATTCTTTTGTCTTATTGACAAGTTTAACAGCTAATTCTTTTATTTTCATGCTACATTACGATATGCCATTTCAAGTTCATAAGGAGAAACATTCTCCATCATCTCATCATTGGTTGCAAGCAGATTGAGATACTTTTCCTCAACACCGCAGTAATCAATATGCCTGTAAATATCAGTAAACTCATACAGAATACTTTCTTTCTGAGTATCTTTGTCATAATCACGGAACCAGTTAGTAATCTGGACGACAGCATCATCACATCCATCGATATCACCAGGCCACATACAAATATCACCTTCATGGAATTTAGGCTCAATAGAAAACTGATGTCTAGCAAACAATGATTTAAGAAAATTAAGCATAATGTTTTTATTTAAATTTAACTTAAATTAATATAGAAATAAATAGTATAAATTCAAAAAAAAGAGACTCATTCTTGAGTCTCTTCTTTTATAAAATGATAACAAAGTGATTTATCATCTTCTGATACGGAAATAAGATTCCATCCGCCTTTATTCATAATTTCATTTATAAGTTTTTCAATATTATTTGTATAAAACTTACAGATAAAATTACCATCTCTATCAAATAATTCAGAATCTGAATATCTGAATTTATTTTCAATATAATCTCTTTTAAAGGTAGTATCTTCCTTAATACGGATATTGGTATATCGTTTAATTACTTTAGCGTCATTTTTACTTTGTTTCATATTCAGTCTTCTTTATATTCAACATCATCAAGTATTTTTTTAGCATATTTAAGAGTAACCTTATATTGGGTAATTCCTTTACCTGGAAGTTCAAACATAAGTTTGGTCATCAAGTCTTCCATTATGATACGAAGACCACGTGCGCCTACTTTACTGTCATAAGCCCTGTCAACAATATAATCATATACTTTCTTGTCGAAACTAAGATCAATTCCGTCCATCAAGAATAACTTTTTATACTGTTTAATAAGGGCATTCTTAGGTTCAGTAAGAATCTTTCTAAGTGCAGGTTTATCAAGATTATCCATATAAGTAATAACCGGAAGCCTACCGATAAGTTCAGGAATAATACCGAATGACTTCAAATCATCAGGAGATATGTGTCTAAGAGGATTTTCAGTATTAAACTTTTTAAGATCATCATTAGACTTAAACCCGATAGTATGAACATTATATCTTGATTCAATCTTCTTATCAATTCCTTCAAATGCACCTCCACAGATAAAAAGAATATTCTTAGTATCAATATAAATAAGCGGCTGATCCGGATGTTTACGCCCACCTTGAGGAGGAACACCGACTACACTTCCTTCAATTATTTTTAATAATGCTTGTTGTACACCTTCACCAGATACATCACGGGTAATAGAAGGATTTGCCCCTTTACGGCCGATTTTATCAATTTCATCAATAAAGATAATACCTTTTTGCGCTTTCTCTACATCATAATCAGAAGCCTGCAAAAGTCTTACAAGTATAGTTTCAACATCATCACCGACATAACCGGCTTGAGTAAGTGAAGTACAGTCTACAATAGTAAACGGTACATCAAGCATCTTTGCAATAGTCTTTGCAATATATGTCTTGCCTACACCAGATGGTCCGACAATAATACAATTAGATTTCTCTACTTCTACACCATCATTAATATCCTGACAGAAAATTCTTTTATAATGGTTATATACAGCCACCGAAATCCTTTCCTTTGCATTTTCCTGACCGATTACATATTCATCAAGGAAAGCTTTAATTTCGGCCGGTTTAGGTAAATCAGATATATTCTTATGAAATGCTTTTTCCTTATTTGCTTCTATAAAAGACTTACCAAGTTCCAAGCACTCAGCGCAAATATATCCATCATTACCTTTCATAAGTAATGATGTTTGATTTTCACTTTTTCCACAAAAACTACAATACTTCATATTTAATCTCCCCAATATTTACAACCTTTATAAAAATTGTTAATATCATCAGCTAATTTCTTTTCATTAGCTTCTATTTCTTTATTTAATTCTTCCGGTAAAATAAATTGAATATATGGCCTGCCATAATATCCTAATTTATTTTCGTTTTCATCTATAATAAATTCCCATCCAGTAGCGGCATTAAAAAATTTCAGACGAAAATCATTCTCATGAAGTTCATCATAAATTCTAGCAATTATATTTTCGCTATTTTTTCCGATAGATGTAGTATAATTTTTAGTGCCGAAGTTAACATCAAAATCAAAATAAGAAACAGTCCAATAATCAGGATATTCTCTCCAAAACTCCTTATTTACTTCTGTTTCAATATAAGAAGATTTTCTTGATTCCCTTTTCCATTTTTCCTCGGCATATTTATAAGCAGCTGCCCGTACTTTTAACATACGTTCATCACGGCTGGCTTCCCATGCAGCATTTAAAATATCTTTATGATTTTCTACCGCTTTAAGAAAATCTTCATATAATAAATTAACAAAGTCTTCTTTTGAAAGACTTTTTACATCTATATTTCTTGATAATAAAACCCTATCCATTAACTTTCTTTAGATTTATTTTGTGAATCTTCTATCTGGGCAGCTACATATTCATTAAGTCTATAAAGTGCATCTTCTGATGAAATCTCATCATTTTCAACCCGTTCAAAAAGTTCACGGATCATTATCTTATCTGCATTAGTAATCATCTTCTGCTGAATATTTTATTTCATTTGCCAACTGCAG
>Ga0326511_10004807_pt1 | contig 10721 bp, 14 predicted proteins | sample 0_2496_0518_D_FD_203701 | JGI IMG/M metagenome (GOLD analysis project Ga0326511, IMG submission 203701) | Bovine rumen microbial communities from UC Davis, California, United States - 0_2496_0518 | ecosystem: Host-associated > Mammals > Digestive system > Stomach > Rumen | place: USA... | reverse complement strand
GTCCTTCAGAGTTTTGTGAGACATTCTGAGCGGCATTTGAAACATCCTGAATATTCTGTGCCGCATTACTTTCCTTCAGTTTGGTTGCATTGCGAACAAGAGCTTCTATGTCTCCTGAAATCGCATCCTGCATAGTTGCCCGGTTTCCTTTACTAAGGTCAAAAAAGTTAATGCCGTCAAGCTGTCTTTTTGCTTCCTTGGCTGCATTAACAAGATTGGTAAAGGTGTCCTGGGCTGTATTTCCGACCTGTACCATAGAGTTGTTCATCTGAGACACAAACTCATCGATATCCATGATACCGGCGCCGGATGTGAAAGCTTTTCCGAGGGTTGCGCGGGCAGAACGATAGTCATCTCCTGCTTCCGCTATTGTCCCTGCGGGCAGCTGAACTTTCTGACCACTTTTATTGATTCTTTCAAGTTCCTTAAGAAGCCTTATCTGATCAGGAGTTGCGGCGATAAACCTTAAGTATGTCTTGATAAGATCCTCAAGATTCCTCTTTGCCTTAGATAGTGCTTCGTCGTTGCCAATTGTCTTGTAGACTTCTTTTACTGCCGCGTTAACATCCTTAATAGAACTTTTCTGAAGATCAAACTCTTGTGCAAGCTGTTCAGTCTGCTTTTTAGCACGTATATTAATTGCTTTTTCAAGATTAGAGGTTGCGTTTCCGGCTTTATCAAGATTAGCTGCCGCACGGCTAAGCCCGTTCATTGCCTGGCTTATCTCTCTGAGTTTTCGAGTATCCAGGTTAGAAATTGCCGCGGTTACATGTTCGAGGCCATCTGCAAAGTTAGTAAGCCCCTTGACAGCTTCCTTTTCATCCAGATAGTGATCAAGGGCGCTGCTGAGCGTACTGAGACTATGCTTCAGCTTATCAATGGCATTAGTCGCACTTGTGGCACTGGCATTAATCTTAATGTTTAGGGAATCTAAATCCGCCATAAGCGCACCTCCAAATAAAAAAGAAGCCTACATCCTACTTGGACATAGACTTCTTGTTTAGCTCGAAATTCATTTGCATCACTTCTAACTGTGAGAAAAGTTGCTGTGTTAACTCCCGCTTTCTATCTTCGGACAACTCTTCTTCTGATTGTTGCTCGGAGAAAGGCTGTTTCAGATACTTTGCCTTTGCTTTTTTACCATTAAACACATTTTCTACTGCGGCAGCTACAGCATGATATACATAAGCACCAAGATAGTAGTTGTTCCGGTCCGCGGTTCTTAATCTGATTTTTTCCGCTGCTATATACGGCTTGATTCCTCTAACTGTATTTTCCCAGAAGCACTCCTCAGTCATCCCTATTGCAAGGCACTGAGGCAGCCATTCTGATCGGAACAACTCTCTCATTGTTGGATACTCTTTTATTCTTTTTCTTTCTTCTTTGCAGCTTTCTTCTCCGCGTTCTTCGAGAGAGCGAGAAAAAAATCCGACTCATTCATGGACTGGGTCATTGCATTGATAAGGCCTGTAAGGTCCTCTCCTGCAATAAGATGTTTTTCGATTTCCGATCCCGCCGTCTCATCATCAAAACCTGCACATAAAGCAAAATATGCCCTTGCTGTGGAAGTAGGCTTTTTTCTCATCTCTTCCATCGAGACACCTTTTTCTTCCAGTTCACAAATCAGATTAAACGAAAATGGTTTTGCCGGATATGATACTCCGTTAATAGTAAATTTACTCATATAGACCCTTCCCGTGGACTACCACGATAGCAGAAGACGTTATCCACGCCCTCAGAAACTTTTTCTACACTAGTAGATAAGATAATAAAAGAAGGGGCTGCCCCGAAGGACAGCCCTCAACTTACCAAGAGAAAAAAGAGATGATCAAGCCGTAGGAGTTGAAGACGGTGAAGGCTCAACGCCGGTTCCAAGGCCGTGATACTCAACAATTGTCATCGGAATCTCAACCGTAGCAAGCTCATTCTGAGCAATTTCCGGCATAGGGAATGCAGTCGGTGTCTGAGCAAATACCCAGAAAGCCTTGGTGAGATAAGGAGACCAAATCTCGATCCAAACACCGTCGTTCTCAGCAGAAGCCGTAAATACTGCCTGCCACTCAGCGATAGTTGCATCGGTAACGTTAACAGTAATAGGGAATGATCCACCTGTATCTGCACGTCCCGCGATATACTTGGAGATATAATCCTCAAGTGCGGAAGCATCAATCTGTTCTGTCTCAAGATTGATACCGCCAACTGCATTGATACGATCCAGCTGTGTTACTGCGGACGGAAGTGTAGTTCCATTGGCAGTAGCACTATAACCAACCTTAATTCCAAGAGTAGAAATTCCAGGTACCATGTCTTTCCTCCTTATTATTGTTCAATGACCATATCTGTATCCCCGCGGCCGACTACGCGAGAAAACGTAGCAACCGCGTTAACTACGTTGCCATTTTGGGAATACAGCGGCATTGATGTGATATTAAATCTTAATGCTTTCATCTGAAGCACAGCTTCCATCATGATCTTCTTGCACTGTGTCTGACCTTTGTTACTGTAGACATATATCCTGATGTTTTCTTCGATAGCATTGATGTCACGATTGTCGATGTCACGACCAATCTCATATCCCGGCAGCTCAGCTATATATACCGTAGGAAAAACACTAGGCGTATCATTTACTCCCCCCGAAGTAAAATTAAGCCGTATTGCACTCAGATTAGCTTCCATCTGGGCTTTAACTTTGGTATAGACAAGATTAAAAACCTTTGAAAACCATAAGTTATCCATTGAAAACCTCCCTGAGTATCCGGGCAATCGCTATCGACATACGAACTTTTGCGGCATACATAGGCATTCCCGGTGTCTGGCCTTCAGTGTGATGCCATGATCCTTCAGTATCCATGTACCACCAACCGCCTTCATCAAAGGCATGAGTCTGTCCGGGAAAAGTTCCCTGTCCAACGCCTTGAACACCATGAGCATTCACGGCTTCAAATCCCGAACCAAACTCTTCCATCAAAATAGGAGAAATCGTAGCTTCCACGACCTCTCCATATCTCAACCATTGCCTATTGATCTTCTGCTTATCTACAGCCAGCACAACCGCCGTCACCCCTGATTTCGTCTCTTCCTCAATACGCTGCGTAAACGTAATATATCGACCAAATGTAGGAGCATTTTCTTCCGCGGTCTCTATGCCGACCTCAGCAAGCCGTTCAACCACCGTTTTGCACTTCTGTAGCAAGTCTTTCTGAAAAGCATCCAGTTCATCAATTGCTTTCTCAATAGACTTTTTATTTAGTTCGATGTTAATTGTGTGCTTCATTTTTCCAGCCTCTCAAGCAGGTAGACCATTTCATTTAAGCTTGGAGGAACGCGTTTAACCCTATAGTCAGCCGATTCCGGTATAAGATCTTCATTCTCATCGAATTGTGGCTCGGTATCGACCCAAATAAGGCTTGTTTCAGTTATAGGCAGACTTTTAACCGTTGAATACAGAACAGCGTCATATGAGCCAAGAGAAACGCCATACGCTTCAGCTTCAGCTTCACCACCGGCTCCGTGGATATTAGCCAGGAAGCCAACCGGATCAGCATAAACCGTATTATGGTCTCCTGTCTCTACCGGAACTTCCTCTCCATCGACTTCCGCAAAGATAATGTTACCTTCATCGTCTGTCTCATAGACCGGAACAGACTCAAGTTGAAGCGAGTAGAACATTTTTCTCTTGTTTTTAAGGTTTTCCCTCATATGATCACCGCCAAAGGTCTAACTACGTTAAAAAGCCTATTTCTGTTCACATATGTGCGCGAGATTCCATTTTCGGTAGAACCACTCTGGAACTCCACACCTATTTGGTTGTAGTCGTAAAGAGCTACAGAACGTATGGTAGGCATGTATCTTTCCATGTCAGCCGCGATCATGTCAGCAGTATATGATTCCGGATAATTTCTTATCGCTTCTATCTCTAAAATGACCGCTTCCACCTTGGCATTGAGCAGGTCAACGTCAAAGTTTTCATCGTTCTTAAGCTCTACTGTCAGCCCATTAACCACTTTTTCCTTGATCTTTTCCAGCTCAACGTACATGTCTAACCTCTTACTTCAGCAGCTTGTTTATGACATCAATCTTTCTCTTTCCGTAGGCGCTTACTCCATGGTCTTTCGCATACTTGCAAAAATCATTCCACGAAAGTGCTTCAAGTTCCTCACGGTTAAGTTTGCGTTCAGATGGTTCGTTGACTACTTCAGGCTCTTTCGTTTCCACAGGGTCTACAGTCTCCACAGGATCTACAGAAACCGGAGCCTTATCCATGTCAACGACTTCCCAGCCACTAGACTGGAAAGCCGCAACCATGTTTTCGTCCCGAAGTTCCATCTCAACGCCATCTTTTTTGGCTTTGTACATATATCTCCTTATGCACTCACACCAGCGTGCTTATGAACCGCAATAGCGTCCTTCTTATGGTTAAGAACGAAGCAGTCATAGTAGAATCTAGCCTCAACAAGAGAACCGGAAATACCAGGAGCATCGGTGTGAATCTTAAGTTCACTGATCTTAACGGGTGACGGAGCGGCAATCGGATTTGTGATGAAGAAATCAACGTTTGCCGGCAGATAAGATGACGGAACCTTAATAAGAGGAATACCATCAACTTCGCCAACAACGCCGTTGATTCCGATCCTTGTAGCCATATCGCCGCGCTTTACGAAGTTCTCATCAAGCTTGAGCAGGTTAAGGTATCCGGGAGTAACAACAGCTACTCTTCCACCTGCCGGAGCCTTATCATCATCAAGAAGCTCCTGAAGCTTAAGGAACTCGCTGTAAGCATTAGCAACAGTGATAGATGCAGTTACAGTGTGGTTCTTGCCGGTCACAGTGCCGGAAGTGGGTGCCTTCGAAACGATCTTCGCAAAACGATATACATCAAGAGCCGGAATAACCACGTTATCGACGTTTTCAGCCAGTGTTGCAGCTGCTTCCATTGTTCCGTTGGTGTCTTCAGCAGTCTTACGGTCAATGATGTAAGTGAAAGCCTTGTCCTGGGAAAGAGTCATTTCCTGAACCGCATTTCCAAGGTCATTCGGTGTACCATAACGGGATGTTCCGCTCATGGAGTAGTTTCCAAGAGTTGCAAGGTCACGTGAGAAAACCTTGACGGTCTCAACGCCAACCCATTCAAAATTCTGATTTACAACGCCCTGAGAAAGTGCGCCAAGTGTAAATCTCTTGTCGACATCACTTGCATACTTAGCAGCATAATTAAGTGTTCCCATATTGTCCTCCTACTAGTCCTGCGCGAACCTCGGCCGCACAGAATTAAGTCCAGCAAGGAAGGGATCTATCTTGTCGCCTTCTCCCGTACCCGCAGCCGGTTCCGGTCTTTTGGCTAACCATTCCGCTTCCTTCGCCTTCAGTTTTTGTTCTTCTACTTCCGACTGGATTTTGAAGACAGCATCCATGTCTCCATCCACCATTGCTTCAGCAGCCTTCTTTGCCTGTTCTTTGGAGTAGTTAAGGGACATGTAGTTTTCCACAAGATTGTGGATCTTCTCATTCCTTTCAAGTTCTTTCAGCCGTTCTTCTTTCTTGGCTTCCAGTTCTGCCTTCTCCAAATCCGCGGCCTCCTGCTCAGTGAGTGCCGTCTTAAGCTTCCGCTTGTACTCAGCAGCCTCCGCAGTTGCCTTGGTTGTAGCCCGCTTCAGCTTTGCGATTTCCACCAAAAGGTCCTGCACATTCGGAGCATTTTCGTCTCCACCTGTCTCAGTTCCCTTTGCCTCCGTCTCCGGTGTAGGATCAGGATCAGTAACCTTTGTGTCTTTTACTTCATCTGCCATTCAAAAACTCCCTTCGCGTTTTTCCGTCTTCTCTGACGTTTGATTTTTGCGATTTTTGTATCCCGACTTCCCTGCCGGCAATAAAAAAAGACCTCCGAAGAAGTCTTTAATATTCCTTATGCACTTGGCGGTATTGCCGTCTGCACCTGAACTATGCAGGAAGCATCCGCAAGCTTTTTGCTGATCATAAGTTTTTCAACTTTGCGCTCAAGCAACGCCGAATCAATTTCCAGATAGCCACTGGAAAAGAACTTGATTAGCTCAGTTTCGTCTGAATCTATGACTGTAATCATCGTAGATGAAGCCAGCGCTGCACAGAACTGTTCAAGGTTCATGATGTCCCTCCTTTACGAGTATTTGATTGTGCAGCGACAGTTAACGTACTCTTCAGGATAACCAGCTGCATTATCTATATCTTTGGGATAGAGCATTTCTGCTTTCCCAACGTAAAAAAACTCATCTATGGGGATTTTTTTGTTATCAATCTCCCGATGAGTTTTTCTTACCCTAGAGTCTTTTTGTGTTATCCAGGTCTTATATTTCTTTCCCGCCTTCTTAGCTTTTACGTAATCAGAGCGGTTATATAAGGTATTGGCTTCATTCTCGGCTATGAACATTGCGCGGTCTTTCGACATTGCGTAGACCTGTGCCGGATCAGTTGTATCTTCTTCAGGAACCATGTTGAATCCAAAAGCATTACGTGTAGCTTCGATGATCTCACTTGCCGTTTTTGTCGGATACATAGCAATGAAGATATCGTCTCCATCTACGTATGCCCTGGCCGCGACACCCTGCAACCGTATCGTCAGCCAGGTCAGGAGGTAATCCCAGTCAATCATGGCAAAAACTGAACTGGTAGCTAACAACTCGAAGAACAGAAGCATTATGTCCTCTATATCTTCGGCAAGCTTCATTCTTTTCTCTTTATCGGACGATGATAGTTCCATTTCGCCAAAATACTGCTTGTATGGAATCGAACGTCTCTTTATATTCAACTCATTGAGCCGATCAAAAGAAGCGATCATGCGTCACCACCACCCGTCCGCGGTCCATCGAGAACCGGAGAATTATCTATCTGATTAGCCGGATCATCTGATGTATTAGCTTCATCGTCCGAAGATTGTGTTACGGTAAAAAGCTGATCCTGATACTTTATGATGTTTTCCTTGGAATCATTCCATACCTGGTTAGGGTCTTCGAACATATTTACGGTTCTGATAGCTGAAGCACCATCAATACCGGTCTTTATCAGAGTAGCCAAAGCATTTGTCTTAACTGTAAGCTCATATGTCTTCTGGCGCTTGATATTGGCCTGAACGTCCGAATACTTAAGTCCAAGGATCTTACTTCCAACAGAGTGCGGATTCTTCTTTATAGCAGCTAAAACAACCTTTAACTCATTGATCGCGCAAACTTCCATAATAAGCTGCTGTTTGCACGCCTGAGTCTCCGCAGCACTCCAACCGGTAGCATCACTCATTGCTATGCCGGTCGAACCGCCAGAGTTGTCATTTCTCTGAGGAACAAAGCACTTTTGCAAGATAAGAGACCGCCTTGCAAGGATGTTATTCAGGATACCTGTATAGTCATAACCGATCGACAACGGCTTGATAAAAGGCTGTTTTCCATCTGGTGAGGTGGTTGTGCTGATCCAGTCGTTGCTTTCCGGCCGCGCAATAACCTCTTTTTGCGTCGTTACTTCGTCCCCGTTCGAGTCCGTTGTCGTCTCGGTTACTATTTCTTTAGGAAAATCAACATCATTGGCGTGCCAGATAACCTGCGTGTTCTGGTCAACGTCATTGGAGAAATCAGAAATAAGGATGTTCAGATTGTCCATTTCATCAATCTGACGTTCAAAGCATCCCTGCATATCATATGAACGGAACCATTCAATAATAGGAATCATTCCAAGAGGATTTTTCTCTCCGGATCCTTCACCGGAAGACCATCCTGTCCGGATCAGTTCCTTTGTTCCGTTAACAATCTTATAGAAATTATCAATCTCAAAGCGCTGAGTCTTCGAGAATGCTGTTATATGTGCATTACCATCATCATCTATGCGGTATGTGACGCCAAGCATAGGCCGATGATCCATGTAGTAAGAAGACTTAACCACGAAAGCAAACCGTGGGTCTAAAGCTTCAATCTTGAAAAACGAGTCCCCTTCTTCCCAATCTGTATTGATATCTATGTAAGTGTAACCAACATTAGTGATCTCTACATTTCGGGCAAGCTGTTGGCGTTTTGACTTGATACCCGCGGACTCATAGGCTGCATTCAATTCTGCAACGCCTTCGTCGATTTTGCTTCCCTTGTCGTTGTCACGCTGGACAAAAGTTATTGGATTTCCCCAAAGGAAACCAAGTTTAAACTCCGTTACTTCGTTCGCTATGTTGTCAACACACTTTATATCTATCTCCGGCCGAACATCCTTTTTTCTCTGAAGAGGCTGTTCTCCGGCTTCGTAATTTAAAAGAAAGTTATAGCGGGATACATTCTGAGCATGAACTCCCATAGCCTTAGAAAGAATCGGTATAATATTGGCTTCTGTTATCTCTTTTACGTCAGTCCAGATTTCTTTCCGACCACGGATCACTTCGTTATAGTTCATGCCGCCACCCACATATTTAAAACGAAAAAGGAAGCCCACCATGCGAGGACTTCCCTTTTTGCGTTTCCTTGATATTCGTATCTGCAAGTATACAGTATCACACCTAAAATCGGACTACTAGTGGACAACAGTGGACAAATTGGGACTAATGAGGACATTTGAGGACAAGATTTCTAATTCTTTGTATTCATCGTAGTATAAACTTTCGAATATAACCAAAGCCTTCTTGTAATCGCGCGCCACCTGCTTAGTCGAGAAACCAAGTTCGTAGCCAATTGCTGCAAAACTCATATCTCTGAGATAGTATCCCTTCAATATATTGTAGTAACGAGAATCGCTGATATCTTCCATCCCGTCTATCTGCTCTATTATGTGATGCCTGAGCATGATCAACCATTCCGCAAGAGAATCCGCTTCCTTTTCGTATTCAATCGCCTTGATAACCGCATTACCCATCTTATCAGGATCAATTGATTTAAGGACTCTCTCCCTGTCCGTGCTCACAGTTCGATTTCCGTAAGCAATCACCCTCCATTTCTCCGCTTCATCTCGTTTATCTGCAATTCTGCGGTCGATATTTTTAAGTTGGCTTAAATACTCAACAGTAGTCACGCAAACAAACCTCCTCTTATGATTTCCGTCTCATGTCGGCGGAGTTTTGACCGGATCATCCTGGAAAAATTCGAAAAACCATCCGGGACATCATCATGTTTATTTTTTCCGGCAATGGAATAGGATAAAAGCTGCCCCATCATAGCCGAATAATCGCTTTTTAACAAATAATGCTGCTTGAACAAAACATGCTGCTTAATCCAGTCGGATTCAACAATGATACGAGTCTCTTTATTTGTCTCAGTGGGTTTGGTGGTTATATTGCAATGACCACCCATCTTATCGACTTTCTTTTTCACTTCAAAGGCCACGGCAGCTCCACCGGCATTACTCTCAAATTCACACTGCTGGACTTTGTTTTCAACCAGACAAAGAGCTAATCTTTCCTGTAGAACACCAATGTTAGCCGAATTATCGCAGATACAATCCCAACAATAATAGTCGTTATCATACTGATAAAGAATCGGCATGAACATGAAGTCCGTACCGGTTGTCTTTGTGTCACAAATCCCCCAGACAGCATCCGGTTCTCTGAGCGGCAGCGAGTCAAAACGCCGCAAATCATCCTCGTGATACAAAAGTCCTTCTCTCTCAATAGGCTCCTGCTTATACAAGCACCTATAGGAGATATCATCCATAGTCAAAGCCTGATCATTGAAGAAGTCAACCGAGAAACCAAGACCGTTATCATAATCAAAATTAGATTGACCGGTCTCAGGATCTATGTCTGGAACCGCAATAAACCGTGCACGCGGATTCCCTTCGTAAGTCCTTTGTAAACGACCAATTACGTCATGAACCGACCAACGTGTAGCTATATGAATCTCTTTAGCGCCATCAAGTTTTCTCTGCCTGGCATCTACAGAATAATTATTCCATAATTTATCAAGTGTATTCTTATTTAATGCCTCATCAATACCGGAAATCATGTCATCAACGCACAAAAATTTGCTTGCACGCACTTTACCGGCATTTTTAGAGCCGACAGAGGTTGTTTGCAAAGACGGAAAAGTTTTGAATTTTCCAACATTAATCTGCTCAAGCGCCGCATCTGTTCGCTCAACCTTAAGTTTTGGGAAAATTTTGTTCCATTGATACTCGGTGTCGTTTGTTATGATATCCAAACAACCACGGTAGAACATTTTGACGATATCGCCGGAATGAGAATAGAAAAGGTTGAAGTCATTGGGAAACCAACCCATGACACCAGTAAGAAAGAACATTTCAGTCGAGGTCTTTCCCGTTCCAGGTGGGAGTGAAATAGACAAAATATCGAGCTTATCATCAAGAAGATCCTGCATTCCCTGAATAACTCCATGCTTCCTCAAGCAGACTCTTCGTGGCTCATAGAACCGCTCTTTTTTTGGCCGCGCCCACTCAAGCATGAGCAGATAAGAGTCCAAATTCCGGTTCCTTGCCTCAAGAAGCATCAAATCCAACCAGTTAGCATAAGCCCGCTGAACGTATTCTTCGTCGTAAATTTTGTAGTTGGCCATGATGTCTTCATATTTATCTTTCCACTTTGCCGTATGCTTGAAGACCGTTCTATGGTATTCGTCGTAATATTCCGCAAGAAGCCGGTCAACCACAATACAAATCGCATTTACGCTTGCCCGCTCCATGATATCCGTGTGCGTCAGGTCGTAAAAACATCTATGAAGTTTACCTTTAGTAAGTTCTTCAGTCGGTTTACGTCCCATTTTATCTCCATA
>Ga0326511_10004806_pt1 | contig 10721 bp, 8 predicted proteins | sample 0_2496_0518_D_FD_203701 | JGI IMG/M metagenome (GOLD analysis project Ga0326511, IMG submission 203701) | Bovine rumen microbial communities from UC Davis, California, United States - 0_2496_0518 | ecosystem: Host-associated > Mammals > Digestive system > Stomach > Rumen | place: USA: California... | reverse complement strand
ACTGAGGCATTGGGCACATTCACTCCCACCTCTATCACCGTGGTGGCTACGAGCATCTGTGTCTCGCCTCTGGCAAAGCGTTGCATCTCTTCCTCTTTCTCTGCTGGCTTCATCTTGCCGTGCACCTTGCTGAGGCTGTAGGTGGGGAATACCTCTTGCAGGTGGGCAAAACCTGCTTCCAGGTCTTGCAGATCCATCTTCTCGCTCTCTGTTATCAGTGGATAGACCACATACACCTGTCTGCCTTTGCTCACCTCCTTGCGAATGCCCTCATAGAGGCTAACCATCTGGTTCTCATACTTATGCAGGGTCATGATGGGTTTTCTGCCTGGTGGCAATTCGTCTATCACACTCACGTCGAGGTCGCCATAGATGGTCATGGCGAGGGTGCGAGGAATAGGTGTGGCTGTCATCACGAGTATGTGGGGTGGGTTGTCGTTTTTGCTCCATAGCTTTGCCCTCTGAGCCACTCCAAAACGGTGTTGCTCGTCTATCACTGCGAGGCCTAAGTTGTTGAACACCACATTATCTTCTATTATGGCATGAGTGCCCACCAGAATGTTCACTTCGCCATTCTGCAAGCCCTCCATCACAGCCTCTCGACGCTTGCCTTTCACTATGCCTGTGAGCAGTTCCACCCTGATGTTGAGCTGGGTTCCCGTTGACGTTCCCGTTCCAGTTAAAAACTCCTTGATTGTGGCAAGGTGTTGCTCAGCAAGTATCTCCGTTGGTGCCATCATCACAGCCTGAAAACCGTTATCTACTGCTATCAGCATAGCCATAAGGGCAACGAGTGTCTTGCCTGAGCCCACATCGCCCTGTATCAGACGGTTCATCTGCCTGCCTGTGTTCATGTCCTTGTGTATCTCATGCATCACTCGCTTCTGTGCTCCTGTCAGCTCGAAGGGCAGGTTGTGCTTGTAGAAGTCGTTGAAAGCATCGCCCACCTTTGGCAACAGGTAGCCCTTGTATTTCTTGCGATTGTTGGCTGCATACCTCAGTATGTTGAGTTGCACATAGAACAGCTCCTCAAACTTCAGCCTCTCCCTTGCATGTTGCAGTTCATACTGGTTGTGGGGGTAATGCACCAGCCTCATTGCCTCGTCTCTGCTCATCAGGTGCAGGGGTTGGGTGATATAGTCAGGCAGGGTCTCAGGCAGGGTAGGGATTTTCTGCAGCAGACTCTTGGTTATCCGTTCCATAGTCCTGCTGGTCATTCCTGCCTTCTTCATCCTGTCAGTGGTGGAGTAGTAGGGTTGCATACCCATATCGTTAAGCACGAGCGAATCCACCTCATCCATCTCAGGATGGCTCAGCTGAAAGCGCCCATTGAACACTCCAGGCCTTCCAAAGACTATGTATTCCTTGCCTACCTTGTAACTCTTCTTTATATATTGCACACCAGAGAACCACACCAGGTCCATCACGTCTGTGCCATCGCTGAAATGAGCCACCAGACGCTTCTTTCTCGGACCCATCTCAAAGGTCTCATACGACAATATCCTGCCCCTTATCTGCACAAAGGGCATCTCCAAGGTCAACTCCCTGATTTTGTATATCTTAGTCCTGTCAACATGCTTGTAGGGGTAGTACTCCAGCAGGTCGCCAAAGGAGTGGATGCCCAACTCCTTGTTGAGTATCTGCTGCCTCTGCGGACCCACTCCGTTAAGGTACTTTATGTCCTGGTCAAGTATGCTGCTCACCTGATTATTGTTTTCGTAGCCCTTTAGGGCGTTTCGTAGTAGCTTTAGCTACGTTTCGTTTTCTTGCTCTGGCAAGCGTAGCGCATTCGCGCGTCCGATTACGTACGGAATTTCCGTTTGCAAAGATACAGAAAAACCTTCACAATGCAAAATTATTCGCTTGAAAAGTTTTATCAATGAAAACTAAAAGCGCATTGAGTAGAATTTCAATGCGCTTCGCTCATATTACTAAAAGTGTTCTTTTTTTATTTCACTCGCTTGAATACCAAATATACGTATTCGAATTCAGAATAGTCAAGTGTAGATGTGGTAGTAACATCCATAGGAGTCTTCAGTATTTCACTTTGAAGATATACTACTTCAAATAGAGTGCGAGTAAAGGCAAAGGAATCACCGTAATGCATTATAACCTTGTTGCCATTGATAGACCACTTGAAGTTCTCTTCATCCCAACCGCCAGAATCTGAACCATACCATACACCGCTTCCGTCTTCATTCAGTGTTATCGTCATCTCGCCTGCATCGCTCTCTGAAGCGTTTGTAGATGCTTCATAACCAGTCTTGTGTTTGAATTCTATTGTTGACAATGTCCATTTGCCCACTAGGTTTTCTTTTGTCACGCTTAGAGAACTTCCACTCCTGCTATTACGAGTTGCCGTAATTGTCTTCATTTTCAGACCGTTTCCGCTGACATAGGTAATGTTCAGTTTTGTTCCGTCTGAAGAGGGAATGACACTATAAACATGTGCTGCATCATTAATATAGAACTTGAATGAACTGCCATTAAGCGTGTATGGACTGCTATATGACATGGTAGAATTGTCATCATCAAAAGTGATGTTCATGGAGAATGCAGATGAAGTTATGTCCATGGTTCCTGAGTAAGAACGCTCAGTTCCATTCGCATCTTCCAGTATACCACTGATGGTATAGCTTCCTACTATGTCGGTTTGGCTTCCTCCTCCATTATCATCATCTCCGCATGATACGAGGCTTAAACACATTGTAGCTGACACTAACAGGGTCAGCAGGGAAAATAAATACTTTTTCATTGTAGTATGGTTTTGTTTATTATAATAGAAAATTGTTTTTATCGTATAATCTTTTTGCCATTTCTTATGTATATACCTTTGTTTGGAGTTGCAAACTGCTGTCCTACAAGATTATAGATTCTATTGTAGTTGGATATTAACGGGCTTTTCACTTTGTTTACAGAAGTAATAACATCGATTTCTTCTGGACTTAATCCGACAATAGTTGGAAATTTTCCCCAAACAGAGTGTGTTTTATATGCGTCGATAGAATTATTTGGTACATATAACGTGCACTGGTCAGCCCAAGTCTGCGGAAAAACTTCTTCATAAGAAGCAGCTTTTGATGTCATGTAATTTTGGTTTTGTATCACCTTTCGGTCATAACCAAAAAATCCTTCACTGATGTCTAATGGGGTTTCACTTAGCGCATATAAATCCTTGAGAGGACTAAGATGGCTACTCCAGTCCGTGATAGAACCGTTGCTTATAAGATTAGCTTCGCACTCTTCCAAGGTCGCAGGAATAATAAGAGATTCTGGAATAGTACAGTCGTTTCCGTACATAGATAAAGTATAGGAATAATTTTCAGGTTTTTTGATGCTCTTGATTGATTTAGGCAGCGAGACTGTAAAGTCACTACCGTATAATGTGCCATTGACCAACAGCGTTTCCAAAGAGCAGTTACTCCAATTTATGTTACTTATCTTCATACCATTTCCTGATATGGCAGAGGTGTCAAAATACTTTAAGGTACTTGGTAAATGGAGCGTAGTCAAATTACAGCAGTTTCGGAATGCGTTAAAACCAATTCGTTCTACTCCTTCAGGAATGTTGATGTCTTGTAGCATTAAACAGTGATAAAAGCAGTAGCAGTCGTAATAATACTGACCTGGAGAGCCAAGAATTCTAACAGATTCAGGCAATATGATTTTAGTCAGCATGAAGCAACCAAAGAATGCACAATCTTCTATTCTTTCTACGCCATTAGGAACAACATAGATGCCTTCCTTGCCTTTAGGACAACGTATGAGCGTTTTCATGTCTTTATCGAACAAGACCCCGTCAACACTGGTGTATGTATTATTGTCTTGAGCCACATTGAAAGTTATGTCGTTAAAGAAGAGTGCAGCACCAGGATATACGTAAGGGGCTATCTTATCCCCTCGTACGTTATCTGTATATCCTGATTGATTGCTATGTAGTTGATATGTGTCTGGTGAAATATATGTCACAGTCTTAGGGATGTTGATAACGTTACAATGATTGAAATATAGGATATTTCTGTCAACTATCCGTTCTATGTTATCTGAAAAGGTAATTGAGGTGACATTGGTGTAATCTCTGTTATAAGTGCCCACGCTTTCATACTTCCCTTCTGCATCATTATAAGAGAAAACATTAGACAAACCACTTACTACAGTTACATCATATTGATTGCCATTATGTTCTATGTTGCCTGGTACAGTAACGTTTCCTGATAGTTCATGTGTAGCACCTATAAGTTCTGCATGCTTGTCGTCATATAGGTCGTATAGAAAATCTCCTACAGGAGCAAAATTCTCAATAAGAACTGGGGCCATGATTTCATCTTGTGCTGAAATAAAATTGAGGCAATTCAGCAGCATAGCTGTTATTAAAAATGTCTTTTTCATACTGTTTGTTTTTAGTTGTGAATATTGTGTTTAAAAACGCAAGCTTAGATATACCCTTGTTGAGTGCATCTTCATTTTCTGACTTGAAGAGGTCAGGGCATCGCTGGCTGAAGAAATGTTTTGGTTTATGTTGTCCTTGTCAGCAGTCCACATCTTGAACTTTCCACTACCAAAACGTGTCTCTAAACCAAGCGAAATTGCTTTGTAGGATACTGCTCCGCCAATAATAAAATATGAAACGAAACTTGGCCCGAATTCGTTTCTGTCACCATTCTTACTGTAAACACCTGAGAAGGTTGGGGCATAGCGACCATAGACGTTTACGAGCAAATAATCAACAGGGTTAACAGTAACAGATGGACCTACGTGCATGGAGTATTCAAACTGATGTGTGGTAAGTGTGCTTTCTCCATTTTGGGTATCGAAGGTGATGTCCTTGTATTTCACATAGTTCAGGTCAACCTGTGTCCAGTCCAGTCCTATCTTCACCATTCCCCACAGGGGCTTTGAATGAAGATAATAAGTCTTACCTCTTACGAGTGATACGCCAAAGCTGCTTTTCTGTTTCTCTCCAGATTGCTTGTCTTTCAAAGACTGGCTTACGTAGGCGATGTTGAAATATTTCTTGCGCTTCCAGATTTTCTGCAATCTGGCATCCTCTTCGATTGTTGCCAATCTGTTTTCGAGTTCTTTGTATTTGACAGAAAGACTGTCTTCCTGCGCATTTGCCTGAATGCTCATGAAGAGTGCCAAGCAGGTGATGAAAATGTTTTTCTTACTCATTATAAATATAGGTTTAGTTAAAAGAAAAATATTCTTCGCATCATGTCCCGTGATGCTTTTTGGAAAAAAAAGGACACAAAAAACGTGGGACAGACTTTTTGCGATCTCTGATCGAGGCTCTGGACTTGCCCACACATGAAATCAGTCATACCCACGCATTACTGCATAGGCGTTTAGAACTGATGTCTCTTCATGTGTGGAGGGAATTGTCCAGATTCCGATCAGAAGCTACAAAAGCAAACGCTCTTTGGTTTATATATGTTTTGTAAAATTGGATTATGTCATAGGCATAATGGTTTTATGTAGATGGTTTATTCGTTGAATGTGGCAGTAAGATGCTATTCAAGCATACATTCCCTTGCCAATTGCGTCTGCAAAGATAATATTAAGTTTTGATACTTACAAATTATTAGTGAAAAAATCACAATGCAAAATTATTCCCCAGAAAACTCACTCTTAAGCCTTCTTGCCTATCGTCACTCCCTCACACAGGCTGTACCTCAGGCGACCGTTTCGCTGTCCACCCCTTGAGCCTGCAGCCTTAAACTTACAGACCACCCTCTTCAGGTGCTTCTTCAGGTTGAAGTCCTTAGGGTCATCCACCCCAATGGTTTCCACACCCAACTTCAGCCTGCCAATCTCAGGCAACACCACCACCTGACCATCCTGCAGGTGCCTCTTCATCGTAGCCTGCAGTTCAGTGAGCACTGCCACCACATCACTTCTCTTCATAGAGCAGTTGTTCTCTATCTCCTTGGCAAACTGGTCGATGGTCACCTCGCCCATGTTCATCACATGCCCAAAATACTTGCCGTAGTTAGGGTTGCTCTTAATCTCGTTCCTTCTCAGTCTAATCGTTAATGCCATAGTCTTAATGCTTTTATTTTTGTTACTTTCCTTTTGTCTTTTGTTATTATTCTTTTGTTTTTTGTTATGCTTCTTCTGTCTTCAGATGCTATGCTTTTATCTCTTATTCCAATGCTTTTATCTATCAAACTAACTTACTTTAAATAACAAACTAACTTACTTTGTTCATCAAACTAACCTACTTTGTTTAACAAACTAACTTACTTTGTTCAACAAACTAACTTACTTTGTTATATAAAACCAATGCAAAGATACAAAAAAAGCATAGCTCCTGCAAGAAAAAGCTATGCTTTTAGCAATTTTTAGATAAAGATTTCTGCTGTTGTTATACCAACACCTCTGCTATTCTCAAATCGAATGGGGTGGTGAGTTTGATGTTCTCTCTGTTGCCTTCAACCATAGTGACTGTTTGGCCGAACGCCTCCACCACACTTGCATCGTCCGTAAACTGCTCAGTGTAAGGCTGTTGGTTAGCAGCCTTCAATAGTTGGATGTCGAAGGTCTGGGGGGTCTGTACTAAGCGATAGTCGCTACGTAGAACATTGTAACCCTTATCACCAGAAAGGTGGCGAAGGGTCTCCACTACAGGAACAACAGGAATTACGGCTTTTGCTGTTCTGGCTGCATCATAGCAACGCTTGATGACCTCAACGCTCACAAAGGGTCTTACTCCATCATGCACTCCCACAATGCCTTGCTCATCGTCTGGTATAAGGCGAAGACCGTTCTGCACAGAATGGAAGCGGGTTTCACCTCCATCGGCTATCTGCAACTTAATGCCAAAGTGATATTCCTCACAAAGCTGATGCCAGTAATCCTGCTGAGCCTTAGGCAAAACAAGGATTATCTGGAGGTCTGGCGAATACTCCCTAAACCTCTCCATTGTGCGCATAAGCACTGGTTTGCCTGCTATGGGGATGAACTGCTTGGGAATGTCACCTCCCATGCGAAGTCCCTTGCCCCCAGCTACTATAATAATGTAGTCCATTCTTATCCTTTGAACTATTGAACCTTTGAACTATTGAACTATACTAACCCATCAGTCTATTAAACATCATTCCCTCTCTCAGGGCTTTTGCCTCGTTGTTATAGCCCAGCATCTCGAGAATGGCATAAGAATAGGGAAGGGTAGCTGCTGGTCCGCAACCAGTGATGATGTTGCCATCAACGGTATAGACATCAGCTGTGTATTCTGCCCCTGTCATCTGGTCCTCAAAACCAGGGTAGCAGGTAGCCTTCTTGCCCTTGAGTATGCCCAGACTGCCTAATACCAGAGGAGCAGCACAGATGGCACCAACCTTCTTGCCTGAGTCGTATTGGTTGAGCATAGCCTTGCGCACTCCATCATGCTCGTTGAGGTTGGTGGCACCAGGCAGTCCGCCTGGCAACAGGAGCATATCAGCATCGCTGAGGTCGGCTTGCTCTATGGTGGTGTCGCACTCTATCTTTACTCCATGTGACAGAACAGCCTCGTTACTGCCTGTGATGCTTACTGTCTTGATGTCTGCTCCTGCTCTCCTGAGCACATCAACTACGGTCAGAGCCTCTATCTCCTCTGTGCCGTTTGCTATAAATTCATAAACTTTTGCCATATTTTCTTGGGGTTTTTGTAAAAAACTTTATACTTTATACTCTATACTTTATTCTTTTTTTGTACTTTTGCACTTGCAAATGTACAAAATGTTTGTGAAACAGCAAACTTTTATTCACTAAAATAACACCCAGAGAGTGTATGAACAACGAGAAATTGCGCTTCGCCATATTCGGCAATGAGTTTCAGGCAAAGAAATCACTTGCCATACATAAGATAGTGGCTATACTGCAACAGCATGAGGCTGAGATAATAATGGACAAGCCGTTCTATAAGTTTGTGACTGAGGGACAGCACATGGACATCAGCGTTGACGATGTGTTTGAAGGCGACGATTTCAATGCCGACTTCGCCATCTCTATGGGTGGTGATGGCACTCTGCTCAAGACTGCTGCAAGGGTCTATGCCAAGAGCATTCCTGTGGTGGGCGTGAATATAGGCAGACTGGGATTTCTGGCTGATGTGAACCCCTCTGACATAGAGAAGGCTGTCACTGCATTATATAAAGGTAAGTATAAGGTGCATGAGCACAATGTGATAAAGATAGAGACGGAGAATGGCGATGGTGTTCTGGGCTCGCCTTATGCACTGAATGACATTGCCGTGCTGAAGCGTGATTTGGCGTCGATGATTTCTATTAGGGTGAATGTGAACAATGACTACCTTATGACGTATCAGGCTGACGGACTGATTGTTACCACTCCTACGGGCTCTACGGCATATAGCCTCTCTAATGGTGGACCAATCATCACTCCTGGCACTAACACAATGTGCTTGACGGCTGTGGCTCCGCATAGTCTGAATGTGCGACCTATAGTGGTGCCTGACTCTGCTGTGATAACCCTGAAGGTGGAAAGCCGAAGCCACAATTTCCTTGTGGCTGTCGATGGTAGAAGTACGAGTCTGGATGAGGGCACTGTGGTGAAGATTTCTAAGGCTCCTTATTCGGCTCGAATAGTGAGATTCAGCGACCGCAAGTATTTCTCAACCCTAAGAAAGAAGATGATGTGGGGCATTGACCAGAGATGAGGCTTCCTAACAAGAAATACAGGGCAAAGACTATAGTAAAGTGGTTGTGGCAATCGTCAAGCGACAACCGCTTGCAGGCTATACTCAACACTGCTATAGGATTGGCACAGGTGGTGGTGAGTCTGGCATCGGTATGGGCTGTGCAGACAGCAATAGATATCGCCTCGCACAACAAAGAGGGCGATGTGATCTCGGCTGTGCTGGTGATGGCTGGACTGGTTGCCCTCAATTTCGTACTCAACATATCATCTGTATGGGTGCGAAATATTCTTGGCATCAAGGCACAGAACAGGATGCAGCGACGAATGTTAGGAAGAATTCTGCACTCTGAATGGCAGGGCAGAGACTCCATGCATAGTGGCGATGTGCTGAACCGTTTGGAGCAGGATGTGAATAATGTGGTGAACTTCGTGGCTGAGACTCTGCCTAATGCAGTCTCTGTGGTAGCTCTGTTCCTTGGAGCTTTCGTCTATCTCTTTACTATGGATCATTCTCTGGCACTCATCATCGTGGTGATGTTTCCTATCTTCCTTGTATTGAGTAAGATATACATGGGTAAGATGCGCCAGTTGACTCGTGAGGTGAGAGAATCTGATAGTCAGGTGCAGAGTCTGCTTCAGGAGTCGGTTCAGAATCGTATTCTTGTAAAAACCCTCGAGAGCGAGGATGAGATAGTTGACCGTTTGAGTGACCAGCATTCGGCTCTGCGTGAGAAGGTGGTTAAGAAGACTCGCTTCTCTGTCATCTCTAACCTTATAGTTAATGTGGGCTTTGCCACAGGTTATCTTGTGGCTTTCGCCTGGAGTGCCTTGCGTATGTCTGTCGGCTCTCTCTCATACGGCGGAATGACGGCTTTCCTCCAGCTGGTAAACAAGATTCAGAATCCTGCTCGTAACCTTTCCAAACTGGTTCCGCAGTTTGTCTCTGTATTCACAGCTGCAGAGCGACTGATGCTCTTTGAGGATATTCCTCTCGAGGAGAAGGGCGAACCAATAGAGGTGGAAGGACCATGTGGCATACAGATTAACGAGGTGTCATTCGCTTATCCTGACGACCCTGATACTCCCATCATCGACAAGCTTTCTTTCGACTTCAAACCAGGCACTTGCACAGCTATAGTGGGAGAGACAGGTGCAGGAAAGACTACCTTGCTTCGCATGATTCTTGCCCTGATTCGTCCTGATAGTGGCAACGTATATATATATAATAAGGTGGAAAGGTTTATCGTGTCGCCACTCACTCGATGCAACATAACCTATGTGCCACAGGGCAACACCATGCTTAGCGGTTCTATTCGCGATAATCTTCTTCTGGGCAATGTAGATGCTACTGAGGAACAGATGTATGAGGCTCTCGATGAGGCTTGTGCCGATTTTGTTCGCGAACTGCCTGACGGGCTTGATACGGAAATGACGGAACAGGGTGGGGGACTGAGTGAAGGACAGGCTCAGCGCATCTGCATAGCCAGAGCCCTGTTACGCAACAGTCCGCTGATGATTCTCGATGAGGCAACGAGTGCCCTCGATCCTGAGACAGAAAAGAAACTTCTCAACAATATATTGGAGAACAACTCACGAACCGTAATATTCATTACCCATCGACCAATAGTTTTGCGCTATTGTGATACTTCCCTGAATTTGGAAAGAATTCACAATTAAACGAATTATCGCACACTCTCCATTTGACATTTGTCAATGCGTCGATAAAAAAGCAGTCTTTTTCAAAACTTTTTGCGAAAAAGATTTTGTCATATCGTGAAATTTTCATACCTTTGCACTCGCTTTTGAAAAAAGTCACCCCTCTTAGCTGAGGGTTATTCGTTCTTTGACAGAGTTACATAAACAGGAAAAGTAGTAGTACGAGAAGCTTGTACGTATATTCTTTATATTTATATGAAGTTATATGTACATGGGTGAAGAAACAGGATTTTTTCAAAGTCAACCATCAATTCTTTTTTAAATCTACTCTGGATAACAGCATTCATTCCCTGAATCAGACAATTAAGAAAAATTTTACAATGTAGAGTTTGATCCTGGCTCAGGATGAACGCTAGCTACAGGCT
>Ga0326511_10004804_pt1 | contig 10722 bp, 5 predicted proteins | sample 0_2496_0518_D_FD_203701 | JGI IMG/M metagenome (GOLD analysis project Ga0326511, IMG submission 203701) | Bovine rumen microbial communities from UC Davis, California, United States - 0_2496_0518 | ecosystem: Host-associated > Mammals > Digestive system > Stomach > Rumen | place: USA: California... | reverse complement strand
CAGCCTTGATGCTCCTGACGACGGCCAGCTGCCGCCGCGACCTGTGGGTCTATCAGGACAACTTTAAGCAGGTGGAGCTCGACATCGACTGGCGTAACTACTACCGCGAGTGGGGCATCAACCCCAACGTCCAGCCCGCCACCGACCCCGATGGTATGACCGTCTGGTTCTTCCCCAAGGACGGACGCGAGTCATTCCGGTACACCACCGCCGAAGTGCGCCACTTCGAGGCTTACCTCAGCCGCGGCGACTACGACGGACTGGTCATCGACTACTCTCCCGAGGAGTATGGCCACCAGGAGTTCATCGGCATGAACTATGCCAACACCGCCAAGGTGCAGGCACTGCCCAACAGCTACCAGGCCGATTCTATCCCCGAACTCTACGGCGAGCCCTGCTACGGCAGAGCACTGCCGAAGAAGAATGCTAACGGACTCTACCAGATTGCATGGGAGCCGGAGGACATCGCCAACGATACCATCCACTTCCACGTCAACACCGGTGAGTACGACCGTTACATCCCCTACGAGGAGCGCGACACCTATCAGTCGACGCTGGTCAAGCAGCTCTACAAGATGGAACCGCTCATCATACCCTGGCAAATGCGTATACGTATCTACATCAAGGGTATCTACTACCTCAACAAGGTGGAGGCTTCTATCGCAGGTCTGGCTGACGGCTACAAGCTCGTCGACTGTGTCACGTCCGACACGCCGTGCCTGCTGAAGCTCGACGACTGGGAGATGCATCTCGACCCCAAAACCGACGACTACGAGGCACAGGGTGGCTTAGGCTACATCGCCAAGACGTTCAAGACCTGGGGACCGATGAACTTCACCAACCGCAACTGGGATGTCCACACGCCGCAGCGCCCGCTCAGCAACCGCGAGTACAGCACCGATGCTGCCATCGACGGCTACAGCTATGAGGAACTCTCCGACCGCCACACCGACGAGATCCGCATCAACCTGAAATTGTTGCTCCGCGACCGCCGCACCATCCTCTACTACCATTTCAACGTGGGTAACCTCATCAACGTCTTCCGCAACGAATACACCCTGCGTATCGACCTGATGAACGGATTCTTCGGACAGCCCGAGCTGCCATACGTAGAGGCTGCCAACGGTCTGGGATTCGACGGCATCGTCGTCCCCTGGCAGGATGAGGAACCGCGTGACGTCGTCTTCTAATGAGAGAAAAAAGAATGTAAAACATTTATATTTATTAACTTAATCAAAATCATCAACAGTATGAAAAAGATTTTCTTATTCGCAGCAGCCGCTGCATTGTTGACCGCTTGCTCAAGCGAGGAGCTGTCAAACTCGGAGGTCGCTCAGCAGAACAATGCCGAGACCCCGGTGGCTTTCAGCATCTACACGCCGCGTAGCGTGACACGTGCTGGTCTTCCCAATGAGATTACCACAACATCTCTTCAGACGGGTGACCACAAGGATGCCGGTTTCGGCGTCTTCGGCTACTACACCGATGGCGAGGACTATCTGGCAGCTAACACCTTCCCCAACTTCATGTACAACCAGCAGGTGAAGTACAGCGGAGGCGAGTGGAAGTACGAGCCCGTGAAGTACTGGCCGAACGAGTACGGACAGTCAGCTACCTCTGACGATGTTGACCGCGTATCGTTCTTCTCTTATGCGCCTTGGATCACCGTGACCCCGTCTACCGGTGTGCCCGTGATTGAGCCCATTACAAACTTACCTAAATTCATTGAAAGTCTGAACATCAGCTATGCTGAGATCACTGAGGATAAAGTGAACAGCTTGGAAAGCTACATCAAGTATCTGGCTCAGAACTGCTATACGGGTTCTACGGAAGCTGCCGACCTGCTGCTCTACATCAACGAGACCTACAGCAAGAATGAAACTAACATCAATACTGCAATTGCAAACGTGATTACTCCCCTGGAACTGAAGTACGTTAAGGCTGTTGCTGCTAAGACTGTAGCCACCTTGGACGATTACAAGGCATACTTAGACTACATCAATGGTCTGGCTCCTAATACCACGACTGATGAAATCGCAAAGGCTAAGCTTGTCGAGATCAACAAGCAGCAGATCCAGGGCAAGAACATCACCGCTCTGAGCAGAAACACTGCTACTGGCGATCCTATCGTGAAGTATGCTGTCGACGTAGAGCCCAGCAAGTCTGTCGACCTCCTCTGGGGTGTCGCTGCTGCTGACTACAGCACTGCTTGGGGTCCTGCCACGGCTGAGGTGAAGAAGGACTTCCCCTTCATCGACCTGCTGAAGCCCAACGATCCCACTGGTACAGCTGGTGCTGCCGACTCTAAGATCAAGTTCAACCTGCGTCACGCTCTGGCTCAGCTGAACGTCACCGTTGACTACTTCGACGATGGTACTTCTTACAATGCTGTTGGCGACCTCGAGGCCACCAACCAGGCCAAGATCTTCATCCGCAAGGTCAAGATTGGTGGTTTCACCATGAAGGGTGCCCTGAACCTGAACAACACCGACAACGGCAAGTACGCTAACACTCAAATTGGTACTGCCACTTACAACGCTACTCCTATCCCCAACTGGAAGGCTTACGACGGTCTGAACGAGATTGAGAACGACGACGAGGAGATCATCTTCAAGGACGGTCGCCGCGACGGTACAGAGGGTGTCCTCGGTGCTACGGCTAACGAGAAGGAACTCGGCCTGAACCCCAACCTCATCCAGAGCTCTCCCTACGTGCTGGCTTATGACGCAAAGAATAACATTGTCTTCGATACAGAATGGTCTAAAGCCAACCTGGGTGTCACCAAGACGACTGTGAACCTCTTCGGAAACGACAAAGACGGTACCAATCAAGCACTGCCTATCTATGTCATTCCGCGCAATCAGGATATCGACATCGAAATCACATACGACGTAGAGGTCGTTAACCCCAAACTGACAGGTACACTCTCTGACGGCAAGACCAAGGGTCTGAGCATCAAGAACTGCATCCGCAAGACCAGCGCTCAGGTGTTCAAGGCTAACGCAGGACAGTCTGTTAAGATGCAGGCTGGTGTGTCATACACCATCCATCTCCACCTCGGTATGACCAGCGTCAAGACCGATGCTACGGTTCAGGCTTGGGTTCCTACAGAAGGTACTGCTGAGCTGCCTGCTAACCAGTAATATTCTCATTTAAGCAAGTAAAAACATTAGTTTTAACAAAAAGAAAACAGTAACAATTATGAAAAAGATATTTTTATTCGCAGCCGGTGCTGCATTGTTGACAGCTTGCTCAAGTGACGAGCTGACAGGCGTAGAGTCTGCACAGCAGACCGCTGCCGACAACGCCATCAATTTCAGCGTCTATTCGCAGCGTTCGGTAACACGTGCTGGCGAAGCCGGGAGCAACGACGTAGCTGCTATCGGTACTAAGGGCTTTGGTATCCTGGCTTACTACACGGACGACCAGAAGTACGACAAGGAGAACTCACAGCCTACCTTCATGTATAACACCAAGGTGACGAAGGATGGTTCGAATTGGGTCTACAACCCCGTGATGTACTGGCCTAACGAGTTCGGTGCTACCGCTACTTCGGACTATACCGACTATGTTTCGTTCTTCGCATACGCTCCGTATATCGACGTTACCAACGAGACTGGTATCCCCACAGTCAAGGCTATCACTGATTATAATGCTTTTGCTGCCGCTCTGGGTATCACCTACACCAAGACGTCGAATCAAGCTATGACTAGGGCTGAGTTCGAGGCTGCATTCAATGGCGGTACTGCATACGCAACCGACGATGCTTACTATGCTGCTGTTAAGGCTCAGACTGGTGCTGCTTCTGTTATGGATGACGCAGAGGCAGAGTCTGCTCTGATTATCGCAGGTCTGTTCCACGTTGAGACGATCAAAGTTGAGAATCCCGATGCCCTTATAAAGTATCAGGAATACATCGGTGCTTCTGACGAGGCTGCTGCCAAGGCTGCTTTGGACGACATCAACAAGAACCAGATCCAGGGTAAGAACATCACCTCTATCACCAAGAACAACGGTCAGGGTGATCCTATCGTGAAGTACGTGGTTGACACCGATCCTAAGACTTCGGTTGACCTCCTCTGGGGTGTCGCTGCCGACAACTCCACCACTCCGTACTACACACCGATCGCTGGTACCGATCCTATTGTTGCCGGCAAGCCCTTCATCGACCTCATCAAGCCGAAGAATTCAGCTACCGACAAGCTGAGCTGGAACCTCCGTCACGCTCTGTCAAAGCTGAATGTTGACATCAAGTACATCGCCGACGCAGCAACGCCTGATGGTAATTCTAAGGATATCAACGCTAACGAGACCCGCGTGTATGTCCGTTGGATCAAGATTGGTGGCTTCGTCGTGAAGGGTGCCCTGAACCTGAACAACAACATTGCCAACAAGGCTAACTGGCTGTCTTACGACGGTAGCACAGCTATGACTTCTGAGCTCGTCACCTTCTTCGACGGCCGTAAGGATGGCAGAGAAGGTACTGAGAATGGTGATGCTGCCAACGAGCAGCCCCAGGGTCTGAACCCCGTCATCCTCGAGAACTACAGCCTCGATCCCGGTGCTAAGACAGCTGGTGTCACCAAGGAAGCTGTGAACCTCTTCGGTGTTGGCGCTGCCAAGGACGCTCCTATCTTCGTCATCCCGACGAACGACGACATCGACATCGAGATCTGCTACGACGTGGAGACCAAGGACGGCAACCTGTCTACCTTCATCTCTGACGGTCTGACTCACGGTACTTCTATCGAGAACAAGATCCGCAAGACCAGTACCGAGATCTTCGGTGCTAACACCAAGATGGAGGACAACAAGGCCTACACCATCCACATCATCCTCGGTATGACCAGCGTGAAGATCGACGCTGTTGTTGAGGAGTTCGTCAAGATTCCTGCAACCGACGTAGAACTGCCGAGCAACGAGTAATCACTCAACCCTCTATACAAGAGAAGCCGCCGCAAAAGGGCGGCGGCCTCTCTTTTTCAAAAAAGAAAAAACAAAGCTGAAAAGCGCTCTTTGACAATTGTGAATTACCAATTGTCAATCATGAATTAAAAGGCTCAGTCCCCTGCCCTGCCGCAAGGCAAAATGAGGGAGAAAAGAATGCTGCCAACGAAAGGCGGCCCCAAAACAAGAAACAAAAAAAATAACAAAATATATAAACGTATGAAGAAATACTTAACATTACTTGCTGGCGCCATGTTCCTCACGGCATGCTCTAACGATGCAGAAGACATCGCCGGCAACAACGGCTACCAGCCGTCGACAGACGCCATCGCCTTCGAAGTCTTCGGAGACGGAGTGGAGAACGCAACACGTGCCAGCGGTGCCATTTTCAGTAATGACGAGCTGCAGACAAAAGAAATCGGTGTCTTCGCTTCCTACACCGGCAAGCTGAAGTACGAGAACGTCACCGTCTCTCCCGACTTCATGTACAACCAGAAGCTCGCTTACGACGGCACCGCCAACTGGACGTACGCACCCGTGAAGTACTGGCCCAACGGCCTGGCTGAGACGCCCGAATACCTCAGCTTCTTCGCTTACGCTCCCTACGAGGCTGCCCCCGCAAGCGACAAGTGCATCACCGACATCAGCGACAATAACCTTCAAGGCGACCCCTGGGTGAACTACCGCTTAGCTTCGAAGCCCTGGGACGTGTGGAATTACACTGACCCCGATCCCAACAACTGGACTAAGACGGAAGATGCCAACCAGGTTGACCTGCTCTACGCAACAAAACAGATAGGCGATGCCGCTCCCTACACCTACAAACCTTGGACTGACGTCAGCAAATATAATGATAACGGTACTATTGGTATCGGCACCACTGACAAGGTGAAGTTCACGATGAAGCACGCCCTGGCAAGCTTTGGCAACGAGATTACCATCAGAACGAGTGGTGAGCTGAACGGTCTGATTAAGAACTATTCCGAGATTATCGTCGAGGGTATCAAGATAGAGTATAAGAACCTGACCAACAAGGCTCGTCTCATCCTGAACAGCGCCGACGGCTCTGCCAACTGGAAAGAGATCATCAGCGGTGAGTTGACAACCACCCGTACCTATCTAAATATGTTCAAGCCTGCTAATCAGCTGACGTTCGACGGTACACCCAGTACTGACGCGAGCATCGCCCCCAATTCTGATCCTAAGCATATCCACTACCTGAATGCAGCAGCAGCAGCTGACGGTGTTCCCGCTGCAGAAAGCATCGAGGGTGACGGTCTGTTCTACATCCCCCTGCAGATTGCCGGACAACCGAAGGCTACAGCTACAGTGACGCTTTACTACCGCGTACACATCCTCGGCCCTGACATCTACAAACCGGCAACAGGAACTGCCCCCGCAGAGGCCACTGCTACCCTCGATCTCGTAAAGGCTCCGCTCGTCATCGATGATATGGCAGGCAAGAAGCAGGGTATCGCTCTGACTCTCGGCAAGGACTACGACCTGATGCACGAGGTATGGACGCTCGGCGGCACCGCTACCGAACCGTCTTACAGCCGCATCCATAAATAAGCAAATAAGGAGAGATCAGATATGAAAAAGACTATATTAACATTACTTTGCCTGCTGTCGGTTGGCGTCAGCACGTCGTGGGCAGGTACATTCTATATCAACAATCTGGCAGATCTGGTCATGTTCCGCGACTGTGTCTACAGTGGCGAGAAAAACTATGCAGGTGATACCATCTTTGTGACTGCCGATATCGACGCCACCGCTACCGTATGGGCATACGGTATCGGACTGCTGCAGGACCCGACGAATGACGCTGTTCCTGATGACGACAGTTCGCTGAATCCCTTCAAGGGTATCTTCGACATTGAAAAGAGAAGAATCAAGAAAATCAACGAATGATATGAAGAAAACAATTATCACACTACTAAGCCTGATTGCACTCGGAAACGCTCATGCAGCTTACAGGTACGACACAGGCTGGATTGAGACACGCTCCTACTGGGCGTCGGGGTCCACACGTACATACTTGAACGGCAACTTCTCTGTCACATACTGGACAGAAGACGATGACTCACAGGAATACTGGGGTTCTAACGGAGAAGGCAACTGGCAGAAAGTGCAGTTCAGGTCGAATAGCGACTACAAGATAGTTCGCGTGTTCATTACCGGCCCTGGACAACGTAACGGCAGTAAGCCCGACGAGAGTACCTATACGGATAACGGAACGCTTTACTACTCATCCAATGGCGGTACGTCGATTACGCCGTCCAGCATCAGCCATAACAGCAGCCGCTCATCAAAGAATCTGAGCACCATCGACTGGATAGGTAATTCGACTAATTTCACTATCTATAAGATTGACGACAATTTCCGCGGCGAATACTTTAAGATTTTCTACTCGAAGCCGCTGAATGCTAACAACTACAACGTCATCGTCACCGCAAACTACAATCCCGATGGTGTAGCGACACCCGTCATCAAGGTGAAGGACAAGACAACAGGCGAAACGATACCCGCCTCAGACTTTGACTGGTCATACGTAGCACCTTGCGACGGAAAGACAAGCGGCATCTATCCTGGCGGTATCAAGCTGACATCAAGATCTGAAGACATCACGGGTTCGCTGAATGCCGACGTGACCATCAAGCCTGCTGATATGAGCACCGTCAACATCACCTCCACCTCTGGCACCACTCCCCCGTCTATCGACTGGACGGGAGGACAGCTCAACCCTATGAGCATATTCACGCTGAAGTTAGGTAGCAAGACACTCGTAGACGGCGTCGACTACGACTGGTATGTCACGCCGACCAGCACGTCGACATCTACACAGCGTGTGATTGACCAGGGACGCTACACTTTAGTCATGGTTGGTAAGGGCAACTACCAAGGCACCATCACGAAACTGTTCGACGTCACGAAGCCTATGTCGATGGCTGAGAGCCTCAGCGGCATTCACTTCGACCTGCCTGAGCAGATTCTCAGAGGTACAACGGGTCTGAGCACCTTCAATTTAGAAGTGAAGGACAACAAGACAAATCAAACACTGCGTGAGAACAAAGACTACACCCTGACGTACTACGCCTGCAAGGGTGGCGACGGCACGGACAAATACGATATCGGCACAACAGCCACAACGTTGTCAGCCATGACAGCAGAAGGTAAGTACTGGGTGAAGGTAGCAGGTAAGGCACCGAAATATTCCGGCGAGATCAACAAGGCTTTCTATGTCGTCAACCAATACCAGACCGTCACGCCGACAGATATGCCTGCCGTCACCTTGCTGGTGACCGCCCCGGGCTATCCCGTTGCCGCAGAGTCACCCACAGGATCCGTCATACCGGGCACGGTCATCGTTTCCCGTGACAAGGACGACAACCCCGCCATCGCCCCCGCCAGCACGTCAGCAAAGATTCCTGAGGAGATGACCAGTACCATTGCCGACAAGGATATGACGTTCACGGTCGCAGGTATCGGAAACGACGCCTTTGCCGGCTGCGCCACACTCCGCTGGATTGACAGCGACATCCCCGCTGCCCTCTGGACACCGTCAAGCCTCGACCGCAAGATAGCCAACACGCCGTTCTACGGACTGCCCGTCCATACGTTAGTGTACCTCAACGGCACCACCGTTAAGGGCGAGAACTACATCTACAAGATTACTCCGAGCAGCTATCGCTGCGAGAAGTATCACATCTACGAGGACGTCTCTGGCAAGCAGACTGATTACAGCGACAAATAATAGTCAAGGAGAATAATCATAGAAGTATATTAATAACGAACAAAACAAAGATAAAGTTATGAAACAAAAAATATATTCAACGTTGCTCCTGATGGTTCTTGCTGTAACTTCGGCATGGGCGCAGACGCCTACATATAAGATGAGTGTAAAACATAACACATACACAGTAGTCTATAATAACGTGACATTATCCAGAAGCTATGTTAATGTTGATGGGGATTGGACGACTGAAAAAAGTGGAGATAATTATAACATCAATTATTTTCTTTGGAATACACTCAAGCAGGAAACACTTTATGCAAATTGTACGGAAGTACAAATTACAGGTATAAATCATATTGAAGGCTCAAATTTGGAAACTGGAGACAAATCGTTTACGATTAAGAATCCTGCCAAAGATTTTCTTGTATCTTTTAATTTTACCTTTAAGGAAAATGGTCCATCCTCTGCTGTAAGCACGTGTACAAACTGGATCTTTAATTTTTCATTAGCGCATGAAAGTCACACAATCAGTAGTACTGAATGGGAAAACTACATAAACGGCAGCAACAAAGCTTATCATTACCGCCCTTGTACCGACAACACCTCTTATTGCGAGATGAGTGAGGCTGGCAGTTTCACTTCCGATGAAGAGACTCTGACGAGCTGGGCAGAGTGCACCTACGATGACGATGATGACTATATCTGCAATGTCTGCGGTTTCGAGAACGAGAACAGAAAGCCTGCCTTCCAGCATACGCACGATTTCTCGCCGAACTGGACCTTCACAGAAGAGACAACCGACCCGAACTACGGCAAACACTGGCACGAGTGCTTAGGATACGGTGCTGACGCCACTTGTATCGCTGATGCAGGTGCTGCACTGGCAGCCCACACCTACGGCGAACACAAGCACGAGACCAGCTATTACACCTGTACGGTTTGCAGCTTCGAGGATCCCACCAGAAAGACTGAATACAAAGACCATGTGTTTGCAGCCGCATGGACGACCGATGCGACTTACCACTGGCACGCATGCACTGCCGAGGGCTATGACGACGCCTGTCTTGACAAGCTCGATGCCGCCAAGGGTGAGCACGTCTACGGCACAATGGGCGACACCCGCTTCACCTGTCAGATTTGCGGCGCCGAAGACGACACCAAGAAGCCACACACCACTCACGCCTACGCCACAGCCTGGTCGACGGACGCTACATCCCACTGGCATGAATGCACAGCAGCCGGTATCTGCGACGCTCCCAAGGCAGACGAGGCCAAACACGTTTACAGCACGAACATCCAGGAAGAGGCTTATTACAAATGCAGCGTATGTAGCCATGAGAACCACGCCAGAAAGTCTGTAGCCACGAACCAGTCACCGGCCTGGGGATGGACCTACGAGATACCATACGACTTCGAGGTGACAGACGTGGTCAACGACCGCCAGTTTGTAGCCGCTACAGACAAACAGGCTTACACCATCTGCCTGCCCTACGACCTGACACTGCCGGCATCGGTAGAGATCTACACGCTCTCTGCGTCGAAGGACGACCAGGTAGGCTTCGCCAAGTTAGCCACCAACGAGATCAAGGCGCTGACGCCATACCTCATCATTCCCACTATGAGCGGTCAGCTGCTGAACCTGTCAGGCGGTAACATCAAGAAGACCAATGCCACATTGGTGGCAGCCAACGACGCCACGTCGGTAGCCGTCAGCGGTCAGCAGACCTATACGCTGAAGGGCTCGATGTCATATATGGACGGTCCGGCCGCAGCCGACAACATCTACATCATGCAGGGCGAGAACAAGTGGGAGAAGACCGACGGCGGCTCCTACACCAACGCCACGAACAAAGCCAGCATCCTGCCGATGCGTGCCTACCTCACAGCCGCCGGTGCAGCACCCTCGCGCCTCTTCTCGTTCTTCGACCAGACGACAGGCATCCAGCGCACGGTAGTGGTCGATGCTGACAGCAAGCCTGTGGTCTACGACCTGCAGGGCCGCAAGGTCAGCGCTCCGCAGCGTGGCGGTATCTATATCA
>Ga0326511_10004803_pt1 | contig 10722 bp, 13 predicted proteins | sample 0_2496_0518_D_FD_203701 | JGI IMG/M metagenome (GOLD analysis project Ga0326511, IMG submission 203701) | Bovine rumen microbial communities from UC Davis, California, United States - 0_2496_0518 | ecosystem: Host-associated > Mammals > Digestive system > Stomach > Rumen | place: USA... | reverse complement strand
GGAAGGACCTCAGACGGCAGGAGCTCCGGAGCTGCCTCCTGCCGTCTGGGATCACCTATGACAAGGATCCCGTCCAGACGTCACCGGAGGACAGTATGGCGCGGATCATGGCGGAGGTCGATGAGCTGGATCAGCAGATCGACACCCTCCGCCGGTCCATGGCCACGGAGATCCTCCGCATCTCCCGCGTGATCGACCAGATGGACGACCCGAGGGAAGCAACTGTCCTCGACGCCTACTACCTCGGGCGGAAGTCCATGCAGGAGATCGCGGACCACCTGCATTACAGCACCAGGCACGTCTACCGGCTCCGGGACGATGGCGTGGCAAAGATGTCACAAATGTCAATCGGATCCATGATATAACGGTATTGTGATTCAGTGCCCGATAGTGCTCCCCTGTCCTGTCGGCGTCTGAGTCCTCCTGTGAAGCCTTCTTCGGCGCGGCAAGCGCCGGAGGGGGCTTTTACTATGCGAAGAAAGCGAGGCGAGAGCGTGGCAGCTAAATACGATCAGTGGCTGACCGAAGAGGGCCTGCTGCGGATCCAGGGCTGGGCACGCGACGGCCTCACACAGAAAGACATCGCCAAAAACTGCCGGATCAGCGAATACACGCTGCGGCAGTGGCGCGACAGGTTCCCGGAGATCGCCGAGGCGCTCCGCGTTGGTAAGGACGCGGCGGACCGTGTCGTAGAGAACGCTCTGTACAAGAGCGCCTGCGGCTATACCGAGACGATCCGGAAGCCGATGCGGATCAAGACGATCGAGTACGATCCCGAGACCGGAAAAAAGGTTCGGGAGGTCGAAAAGGTTGTCGCGGTCGAGGAACAGATCCATTTTCCTGCACAGGTCACCGCGCAGATCTTCTGGCTGAAGAACAGGAAGCCGGCGCAGTGGCGGGATAAGGTGATCACCGAGGCAGACTCCAGGGAGGCACCGGACGACGGCTTCCTGGCGGCGCTGGAGGCCTCAGGAGCGAAGGACTGGGAGGGATATGATGCGGACGCAGAGCGTACGGCAGGCACCCTTTAAGTTTAAGCCTTTCTCCGGGAGGCAGCGCCGGATCCTCACCTGGTGGACAGCATCCAGCCCCTACCGGGACGCCCGTGGCATCATAGCGGACGGCTCGATCCGGTCCGGGAAGACATTGGCCATGTCCCTGTCCTACGTCATGTGGGCGATGGCGACCTTCACCGGTCAGAACTTCATCGTCGCCGGGAAAACGGTCGGAGCGGTCCGCCGGAACATCTTGCCGCCGCTGAAATCGATGCTGCTGTCCCGGGGCTACCTGGTCGAGGACTTCCGGGCGGATAACCTGCTTCTGATCCGTCGCGGTGAGGTCGAGAACTATTTTTATATCTTCGGCGGCAAGGATGAGCGGAGTCAGGATCTGATCGCTGGTCTGACTGCCGCGGGCGCCTACTTTGACGAGGTGGCGCTGATGCCGCAGAGCTTCGTGAACCAGGCAACGGGCCGGTGCTCCGTGGAAGGGTCGAAGCTGTGGTTTAACTGCAACCCCGGGGGGCCGCTGCACTGGTTCAAGCGGGACTGGATCAACCGCTCCCAGGAGCTCGGGATCCTCTACCTGCACTTCACCATGGCGGACAACGCGAGTTTGTCCGAAGATACCAGGGAGCGCTATCGCTCCATGTACGCGGGTGTCTTCTATCTCCGCTACATCCGCGGCATCTGGGCCGTGGCTGAGGGCCTGATCTACTCGATGTACTCTGACGCGAACGAGTACACGGACGAGACCCAGCCGATCGCGCTGCGGCACTCATCCACCCGCTGGATCTCCTGCGACTACGGCACCACGAACCCCTGCGTCTTCCTGGATATCCGGGACGACGGGCGGGATATCTGGGTGGAGCGGGAGTGGCGATGGGACAGCCGGAGCCCGGAGGCTCAGAAGAGCGAGACGCCGAACATGACGGACGCCCAGTACGCGGACGCCCTCCTGGAATTCATGGGCCCCGCGGCGGAGGACCAGTGCGCGGTGATCGTGGACCCGTCTGCGAAGAGCTTCATCGTGGAGCTCCAGCAGCGCGGTGTCTACGTGAAGGAAGGCGTGAACGACGTCCTGGACGGCATCCGGGACACGGCGAGCCTTTTCTACCGGGGCCTGCTGCACATCCACAAAGACTGCACCGGACTGATCCAGGAGCTCCGGTCCTACGTGTGGGATGAGAAGGCCGCCCAGCGCGGCGAGGAGAAGCCGGTCAAGATGCAGGACCACGGACCGGACGCCCTCAGATACTTTGTTAACACTTGCCTGCCAGACTGGCGGAAAGGGGCTGCATGAGCAGACGAAAAAGACGGCGGGGACCTGTCGCCGATGAAAACAGGATGCCGGCGGCGGATGCCTTCAGCAACCCGGCCGCCCGGCTCGGCTTTGGCACGATGGACCTGACGCAGGGCACGGAATATGTGGCCACGCGCATGACGCAGAACTATCAGCTGCTGACAACTCTATACCGCGAGAACTGGATCGTTCAGAACATCGTCCAGCTGGTGCCGGACGATGCACTCCGGAAGTGGTACAAGCTGAAGACCGCAGCGTCTCCCGACCTGGTGGACCGCCTGGTCCGTCTGGAGCGGAAGACCCACCTGCGCGAGTCCATCAAGAGGGGGATGTACTGGGGCCGCCTTTACGGAGGCGCCGCCGGGATCATCATGATAAAAGGACACGACGACCTGAGCAAACCGCTCGACCTTGACACGATCCTGCCGGACAGCTTCCTGGGGCTCCAGATCCTGGACCGCTGGACCGGGATCTACCCGTCTTCTGAGCTGGTGACGGATCCGGAGGACGACGACTTCGGCCTCCCGGAGTATTACACGATCAGGGACGAAGAGCGGGGGCAGATGGTCGCAAACGTGCACCACAGCCGGGTGATCCGCTTTCTGGGCCGGGAGCTTCCCTGGCTGGAGCAGATCACGGAGCAGTATTGGGGCGAGTCCGAGGTCGAGGCCATCTACCAGGACATCGTCCGCCACGATAATGTCGCCGCGAACATCGCCGCCCTGACGTTCCGGGCGAACGTCAGCACCATGGAGACCGACGCCCTGGACCAGCTGCTCGGGACCGCCAACGCTGAGATGCAGCGGCGTTTCTGGGCGGTCATGCAGGCCCAGTCCATTATGGAGTCCAACTTCGGGTTGCGGCTGGTCCGGAAGGGCGACAGCATCACCCAGAGGCAGTACACCTTCGCGGGTATCGCGGACGTGTACGACCGGATGATGATGGACGTAGCCGGCGCCGCGAGGATCCCGGTCACGAAGCTCTTCGGGCGCTCTCCCGCAGGCCTCAATTCGACCGGAGAGAGCGATCTGAAGAACTACTACGACTATATCGACAGCATCCGCGACACGGCCTTCCGGGGCATCCTGGAGCGCCTCCTGCCCATCCTCGCGCTCTCTGCGTGGGGACAGATACCGGACGACCTGGACATCGACTTCGCTCCCATGGAGACGCCCGACGCGCTCCAGATCGCGGACGTCGCCCAGCGGAAGACCAGCGCGATCGTGCAGGCCTACCAGAGCGACCTGCTCGATCAGTCCACGGCCCGGAAGGAGCTGCAGGCCCTCGACGTTGAGACGGGGCTCTTCGGGAAGATCCCGGACGAGCTGGCCGAGGAAGGGAAGGGCATCACGGCCACCAGCACCAGGTCCATGCTGGACCCGATGGCGGGGCTTTTCAACGCTGAGCCGGAGCCCGAGCCGCTGCCGGCTGAGGAGGGCGGTGGTGACTGATGCCGCCCCGGATCGTAGCACCAAATCGAAACGGAGCCGCGGCCTTCCTGGTCCGGCTCTTTACTTTAACCGAGCAGCAGCTGATCGCTGAGATCACGCGGAAGCGGGAACAGGGCTACGTGGACTATGCGGAGCTCGCTGCGCTGGAGCGCGTCCGGAAGACGCTGCTCGGCATGACCAAAAAGAGCGCCGAGTATGTACCGCTCGCCATCGAGCGGGAGTTTTACAAGGGCGAAGCAGCCCGGGCCGGATACGCGAACGCCCGCGCGCTGGCGTCACCGACGCGGCTGAAGGTCATCGAGCAGCTGACGGACAACCTCCTCGGGGAGATCGAGGAGATGGCCGAGACCGCGTACCAGTCAACGGCCTCGAAGCTCCTGCTGATCGGCAGGACCTCCCCGGACGTCTTCCGGGCGCCGGTCCTCACGGCAGCGGTGGAGGCCCAGGCGGCAGGCCGGGGATCCATGACTACAGTCTCGGAGATCGTGAAGAGCATCGAGGAGACCGGGATCACGGCTTTCGTAGATAAGGCCGGCCGGGAGTGGAGCCTGAAGGACTACGGCGCCATGGCAGTCCGGACGACGGTCCACCAGGCCCAGGTCTCTGCAGTCCTCACCGAGGACGAGCATGACCTTTACAAGATCCTGGCGATCGGATCCACCTGCCCGATCTGCTCGGCCTATGAGGGCCGGGTGTACTCGAAGAGCGGGACGGATCCCAACTACCCGCCGCTGGCCGCCGCCTTCGGGAAGATCGACCCGGCGGGCCCGGACGACCTCAGCAACAGCTTTTTAAACCTTCACCCGAACTGCCGGCACACCCTGGTCAAGTGGACCGAGAAGGGAAAGACCGAGAAGCAGATCCAGAAGGAGCGGGACTTCTCCAGCCCGGAGAAGCGGCCCTTCGACGTGGACTACCGGTCGAAGAAGCAGCGGGAAGCCTACCAGGAGAAGGAGCGGACCAGGGCGATGTACCGGAACGATCTGCACCATTGGGAGCGCTACCGTGAGGCCCTGGGCGACAAAGTACCAAAGACCCTCGACACTTTCCTGAAGCATAAGGCGGCGGGGGATGAGAAATACAAGGAGTGGGAGCGGCTGTACAGAGCCGCAAGGAGGCAGACGTGATTACTTACTACGGAACCGTGATCAGTCCTCACCAGATCGAGACCGGCGAGGGCTTTTTGATCTGCCGGAGCGTACCGATCGCGCGGACCGGGGAGCAGGACTACATGGCCGATGAAGTCGGCAGGTCCGGCGGCGGCATCGTGAAGGTGCTCCGACCGGAAGAAGAGGTCTTCTCCCCGGCCGCGATCGCCAGTTTCGAGGGGAAGCCGCTGACCAACGACCACCCGCCGGTCCAGCTGACGCCGGAGAACGTCTCCGGCTATCGGGTCGGCCACGTGCAGAACGTGCGGCGCGGATCCGGAGAGTGGGCCGACTATCTGGTCGCGGATCTGCACATCCAGGACGCCGACGCGATCAGCGCCGTCCAGGGCGGGAAGCGGCAGATCAGCTGCGGGTATGAGTGCGAGTACGTCGACAACGGCGACGGCACGCTGACCCAGACAGGCATCAGAGGCAACCATGTGGCGCTTGTGACCGAGGGCAGAGCGGGAGCGCGGGCCGCCATCATGGACTCAAAATACAAACCGGCGGAGACGCCAGAAAGGAAACCCATGAGCAAAAAGAACACTTTTCTGCACCTCTTCGGTCTGGCTGCCTCCGGGAAGTCGGACGAAGAGGTCCGGAAGCTCGCCATGGACACAGCAGACGCGCTTGATGCTGATCCTACTGAGGGCGAGAAGCCGGGAGAGGAAGAGCAGCCGGCGCCTGCACCCGCAGCGGATGAGGACACCGACTACCAGAAGAAGCTCTTCGAGAGCATCGACGGAGTGGGCGGCAAGCTGGACCAGCTGATCGCCATGCTGACCCCGAAGGCACCCGAGGAGGAGAAACCCGCTGACGAGGATCCGATCGAGGCTGCTCTCGATCTGATCGAGGAGAAGCTGCACGGTGAGGAGCCCGCAGGCGATGAGAAGCCCGCCGAAGAGGCGGAAGACCCCGCTGCGGACAAAGAAGAAGCCCACGTCGTCCCCGCTGAGGAGATGGACGCAGAGGCCGCCGGAGCAGACTGCATGGACGCTGCCACCGCGAAGGAGATCATCACTGCCCTGAGAGCTCCGATCGCCCAGATCACCGATGAGAAGCAGCGGAAGGCCGTCTCTGACGCCCTGCTGCAGGTCACCACTGGCAAGAAGCAGCCCGTCAGCGATGCTGCCAAGGTGGCGAAGGCCGCCCAGGCGAACGCGAAGAAGAACCAGAGGACCCCGGCCGCTGATCTGGACGCCGTCCAGGCGCTCTACGATGCCCGGAATCCTCACCTGAAGAAGAAGGAGGTCTGACCATGGTACAGGTCATTGGAAAAACCATGCTGCACGGCTACGCGGGATCCTACTCCCGGCAGCCTGACACCATCATCGACACCCACCCGGCGGGAGGCGCCATCGTCTTCGGCCAGGGCGTGGTCTACGGCACCGCCGGAGCGGTGACCGTCCCCGGAAGCTCTGCGACCGCTGCTGACTTCGTCGGCATCGCGCTCCGCGAGACCAAGAGCGCTACCAGCTACCTCAACCAGAACGAGGGCAGCTACGTCGAGAACGACGCCGTGCCGGTCCTGAAGAGGGGCTGCGCGAACGTGATCTGCCAGAACGGCACGCCCGCCCTGGACGGTGACGTCTACCTCCGTATCGCGGCGAATGCCTCCATCCCGGCCGCCGTCGTGGGCGGCTTCGAGGCTGCCGCTGACGGCGCCAATTCTGTGAAGCTGACCAACGTCAAGTGGAAGGGCGCGGCTGATGCCAACGGCGTCGCCGAGGTCCGGATCCTGACCACCCTGCACGCCTGACGCGTGAAGAAGAAAGGAGAAAGCTATGGCTTTTAAGTCTATGGGCACTTTCCCGCTCGGCTTTGCCGGCGGAGATACTGCGAAGCCGATCACCATGGACGCCGCCGGCATCGCATCCGGCCAGGCCTTCCTGGTGTCTGAGCTTGAGAAGAGAGATATGCTGGTCAGGACTCCCCTGACCTCCTACACCTACACCCGCGACATTCCGATCAGAGTCGGCGGCGGCTGGGCTGAGTATGTCAGCGCGATGAGCGTGGGCTACGGCCTGACCGGCGGATCCGGTGATGGCCTGATCCAGTCCGCGTCTACCGACGGTATTCCGCTGGTGCAGGCGAACTTCGGGAAGGACCTCTACAAGACCCACGTGATCAGCGCGGGCACCCGCGTCTTCTGGGTCGATATGCAGAGAGGCAACCTCACCGGCAGAAACATCGACACCCTGCTCCGCGACGGCCTGCGGCTTGCTTATGACAAGCACATGGACGAGAACGTCTATTCCGGCTTCGCCCGTTACGGCACCACCGGCCTGCTGAATGACCCGGACGTCACCATCGGCGCCGCGACCGGCAACTTCAGCGCCCTGACCCCGGATCAGATCCTGGCGGACATCAACGGCGCCATCCTGTCCGCCTGGGCCGCTGCCGAGTACGACCTCGACGCGATCCCGAACCACATCCTCCTGCCCTATGAGCAGTACAACTACCTCGCGACCACCCGGATCGGGCAGCTGGCCGAGAAGACCATTCTGACTTTCCTCCTGGAGAACAACGTGGCCGCGAAGAACGGCGCGGATCTCTTCATCGGCGCGACTGCCTGGTGCAAGGGCGCCGGAGCCGGCGGCGTCGACCGTATGGTGGTCTACTGCAACAAGGAGCGCTACGTGGCCGTGGATGAGCTGGTCCCGCTCACCAGAGCCATGACCACCCCGAACGCGGAGCGCTTCTCGTACGACACTGCCTACGCCGGCAACGTCTCCGAGACCGAGGTCTTCTATACCGAGACCATCCGGTACGTGGACGGCGTCTGACCTTTTAACCGCTGAGGCGGCCCGAGAGGGCCGCCTTTTTCATGCACAAAAGGAGGACACTGGATGTTCATCGTATCGAAAAGGAGCTTCGAGGTCCCGCTGCCTGACGGGTCCCTCTTCCGGATCCCGCGCGACTATATCGGCGAGATCCCGGACGCGGCTGCTCAGCACCCGCTGATCCAGGGCGCGATTAAGTCCGGCTGGGTCTCCACGCCGATCGCCACGAAGGACGCGGCGCTCTACGCTGCGGATGCCGTGGCAGAGGAGGCTGAGGCCGCTGCGGATATCCGCCCGGATGCCGAGGCCCCGAAGAAGAAAGCAACCCGCAAAAAGTAAGGAGGCGCGATATGTGGCCAATCACCGGGGTCCCGGCGAACCCCATGGTCCCGTTGTTTGAAGCGACGAAGGCGACGGCCGCGAACCTGCCGCAGGCAGGAGACAAGGGCACGTACACCGCTGAGCTTTTCCAGCAGGACTTCCCGGAGTTTTTTACGAAGACCGAGACCGACGGCGTGGCCACCTACACGCCGATGATCCCGGCAGCAACGATCGACCGGTACGTGGAGGCCGCGAACGCGGCTGTCACGCCCAGCGTCTGGGGATCCGACTGGAGGGACGCCGTGGGGCTCTACACGGCCCACCTGACGGCCCTCAGGCTCCAGACATACGCTGACGGCTCGACGCCTGCAGCAGCGGCGGCCAAGGCGGCCAACGCGGGCACCGTCAAGAGCGCCAGCATGGGCGACACGTCGGTCAGCTATGACAACACGGCAATCAACGCCGCGACGGAGCGGTGGGGCACCTGGAATGCGACGCGCTACGGCGCCCAGCTTGCCACGATGGCCCGGATGATCGGTCTGGCCGGGATGTACGTGATCTGAGGAGGTGCTGCTGATGTTTGGTACCTGGTACACGGATCTCGTGGACGTCTACCGGCTGCAGGAGACCGTCTCCGGAGGCCTTACGAAGCAGGCGCGGACTCAGGTCGGGCGGGGGATCCCCTGCCGGGTCTACAGCTCCCAGATCGGTAATCTGGTGCAGGACCGCGGAGCAGCTCAGGTCCGACGAGCCGAGAAGATGGCCTGCCCTGTCGGGACGGACATCCGGGCAGGAGACGAGCTGCTGATCACAAGAGGGGGAGCGCTGGGCCGGGGGACTTCTCCGGTCCGGTACATCGCAAGCCAGCCGCAGCAGTTTTTCGACCCTGTGGGCGGGGCTCTGACGGGCCTCGAGCACATGGAGGTCGGACTGCAGGCGGACAACGTGAACGGAGGAACCTGATGTCGAGCTTTGGATCCCAGATGCGGAAGCGCCTGGCGGAGCTGAGACGGGCTCAGCAGGACATCCCCGCCATCATCGACGAGGTCGCAGAGACCGCGACGATGTCGGCGGTGGAGAAGGCTGCGGAGAACACGCCGCCGAACGGCGGGGCAAAGATCGCCGGGCCGCACCTTCGGACTGGGGAGATGGCTCAGTCCTGGGCGACGGACTCCGTCACGACGCCGAACCGCGGGAAGACCCTGCTGGCGAACCTCCAGCAGTACGCGAGCTACGTCAACGACGGCCACAGGATGGACAAGCACTTCACGAGCCACCTGGCCATCGAGGGCGGGCAGCTCGTCGGGAAGCCTGACGGAGACGGTGGCCTGGTGGTCGGAACCAAGACCCAGTACGTCCCAGGGCTCTACATGAAGGAGAAGGCCATCGGCGTCTACCGTGATACGGTGCGGCGGATGCTGCAGCAGAAGGTGCGGGAGGTGCTGTCATGATCTATTCCATCGGTCGGGTGATCTCGAGCGTGGCGCTCATGCTGGGCACCAAGTGGCCCGGGGTCCCGGTCTACGGATCGCCGACAGCGGCCACGCACTTCCCCTGTTTCTTTATCTTCCTGATGCCCTCCACGATCTCGGACCAGGTCGACAAGGTCGACCGCCGGGACATCTCCCTCGACGTGGTCTACGTCCAGCAGAGAGACCTGCCGGATGCAGAGGCGGCGCTCTGGGAGATCGCGGACCAGCTGGACCAGCTCCTGGACGTGGTCTGGTACACGGACGGCACGGAGGACACGGAGAGTATCCCGCTGCACACACAGGACCGGACGTACAGCATCGAGGACCAGGAGCTGCACTACAAGCTCCGGATCCCGGCGCGGGTGCATCAGCCGGTCGTGGAAGTCCTGATGCAGACCATGGAGGAGAACAATGTCGAAGTCGAAGGATAAGAAGGCGGCGGCCCCTGCGGCCGCGCCCGAAGTGAAGTACAACACCGCGCGGCTCCTGCGGTCGAAGGCCCTCTCCGGGTATCAGCAGGACTTCGCGCGTGTAATCTTAACCGCCCCGGAGTACACGCTCTCCGAGGCTTTCGCGGCGCTTGACGCCGTACTGAAAAAGGAGGAATGAGCATATGGCTGGAGGAATCTGGACGAGCCAGAACAAGATCCTGCCGGGCGTTTATATCAACGTCAAGTCTCAGCCTAACGCGAACGCGAGCGTCGGGAGCCGCGGCACCGTGGCGATCGCGAAGGCCCTGAGCTGGGGCGCTCCCGGTGAGATCGTGGAGATCATCCCCGGGACCGATGTGACGCCCGCGATCGGCTACGACCTGAGCGCGGACCAGGCGCTCTTCCTGCGTGAGATGATGCGCGGGACCGACGTCACCGCAGGACCCACCAAGATCCTGCTTTACCGCTACACCGGCACCGGCGGCGTGAAGGCCACCGCAACCATCGGCAATCTGACCGCGACCGCGAAGTACGTCGGCGTCAGGGGCAACGACATCTCGGTCATCGTGACCGCTGACCCGGACGGCGGCTCTGACTTTGACGTCTCCACCGTTGTGGACGGCAGGGTCGTGGACACCCAGACAGGCGCCACCGCGGCAGACCTGGTCAGCAACGACTGGGTGGACTTCTCCGGCACCGGAGACCTGGAGGCGAACGCCGGCACCGCCCTCACTGGCGGCGTGGACCCGACTGTCGCAGCTGCGGACGACGCGGCCTTCCTGACTGCTGTCGAGCCCTACGCCTTCGACGTGCTG
>Ga0326511_10004802_pt1 | contig 10722 bp, 7 predicted proteins | sample 0_2496_0518_D_FD_203701 | JGI IMG/M metagenome (GOLD analysis project Ga0326511, IMG submission 203701) | Bovine rumen microbial communities from UC Davis, California, United States - 0_2496_0518 | ecosystem: Host-associated > Mammals > Digestive system > Stomach > Rumen | place: USA: California... | reverse complement strand
CCGCAAGGGCCTAAAATCTCTGCTTTTAGTCATTCTGTTTGTGTTCTGCTACAAGCTGGGTGATTCCATGGCAACCGCTCTGGCCACACCTTTCTATATAGATATGCATTATGATCTTTTAACTATAGGTCTGGTGGCTAAAAACTGCGGTATCTGGTCGATGATTATCGGTGGCATCATCGGCGGTGTAATTATGCTTAAGATTGGAATCAATAAAGCTCTGTGGGTGTTTGGATTTGGTCAGCTGATTACAATTCTGGGCTATGCTCTTTTAGCTCATGTGGGGGAGGGGAGTGATGTATCTCCCTCAATCTGGCTACTCGCAGCGGTGATTATTGCTGAATATCTGGGTGCAGGTCTTGGAACTGCCGCGTTTGTAGCCTTCATATCAGCAAAAACCTCAAAGGCTTATGCCGCAACCCAGTTTGCTCTGCTTACTTCACTGAGCGCTGTACCTCGTACCTTCTGCAATGCTACTACCGGTTATCTGGTGGAATCTTTAGGCTGGGAGAATTTCTTCTATCTGTGTACTGTTCTGGCAATTCCTGGAATGCTGCTGCTCTTTAAGGTTGCCCCTTTCAACTCAGAAACCACTGACTGATCTTTTCCTTACATATTTCTGATAAAGCTTTAGAAAAAAATAATGCGGCTGTAAGCCGCATTGGTAAAGTTTTTCCGAATTGAGCTTTCTAAACTGAAGCTTTGAGTACGATATTACTGGTGAACGATATTCTCCTGTTCAAACTTAAAGTCCTTAGGATCAAGCATAACCTCGTTTCCAATACGAGCGCTAATTTCACCTGATCTCTTCAGGAATCCGTCTTCATTGGTTTCATTTGCATAATTCTGAATTGTCTGAATAACTTCGTTTAAAACTACCAGAATATTGTTCTGTACTATAATATCTCTTGGAGCCTTAAGAATTTCGGTAATATTCTCAAGTAACTGTCTGATACCACCGTTTTCCTTTTTGAACAGAGACTCTTCATTGCCTTCTCCCAGCTTATCAGCCTCTGTTGCAAGGCCCATCTGTCTTAATTTCTGTGCAGCTTTATTCATAGAATCTTTTACGGTACCAGGTAAATCCTCCTTGCGGTTACCAACGTTATTACCTTTACGGGTAAATACAGTTGCAAGTGATCCACAGTGCAGTAATGATTCCTTGATATCTGTGCTGCGTCTGCCTCTACACTGCATTCCTGGAGCACGTGACTTCTGATCTTCCTCATCAGAAATTGTACTGTTGTAGATGCCATGGGTCTCTGTCTTTAAATACAGTCTTCTTGACTGACCGTTGGCAGAAGGAAGAGTAAAGTAATGAAGTGTCTTCATGCCGCCCATAAGTCCGCCCATTCCAGCAGGAACATCAAGACCTCTTGGCATATTCATGTGACCGTCTACTGTAGCATGGTGGTACTGTTTTGCATGAGTAGAGGTTCTGGTATATACCTCTTTACAGCTATCCAGCCACTGATACAGTCTGCCGTCAGGATCAGAGATAGAGAAAGCGCCTCTTTCGTTAAATTCTCCCTTGTTAAGAGTTGCAGCATGTAAAGCTAAGGTCAGACATGCGACATTACGAGGAGTTGCCTTGTGTCTGAAGCCGTTGCCAGCCAGAACATCCTTGTAGATTTCCAGGCCTTTGTCTACTCTTGCCTTGATGATAGCCTTAAGCTCCTCAACATTCTTTGGTCTCTGGGCTTCAGGAGTTTCAGCAATCATCTGCTCATACTGAGACTGAACAAATACAACCTGAGTGTTACCAACATCTATAGTAAGGTTAGGTGGGAGAGCAAACGATGCCTTTGCCTCTGTATTGTTAGAAGTATTGGTTTCAATCAGAGGTGATTTGTAGATTGCTGCTTCTAACAGGCCGTCACCGCCAACTTTTCTCATTGCAGCTTCAGCTGGATGAGTTTCGTTCATTACATTCTGCTCTGAGAATTTCTCAAAGAACTGCTCGCGATTCTCTTTGGCAACAGTAAGCTTTGCAGTACCGTCAGCAGCAAACTCTAAAACAGCACCGGAATCCTGTGCAAATTTCTCAAGTAATTTTCTTGCAGGGCCATTTAAAGGTTCATCACAGTTGTAGACAATAGAATCTCCTTCAACATGTGCCTGCCAGGCTACACGGCTCTCCTGAATAACATGAAGATGCTCAAGAGGAACTGTTTCATTCTTGCTTACCCAAGTGGTAGGAGAAGTCAGTTTTTCCAGATTCTCGATAGTTTCGATAGCCTTTTCCTGAACAGCAGGGCCGTCAGCCTGTAAGTCGTCATAAAGATGAAGCTGGTTGTCTGAAACATTTATCAGTTTCTGAACGGAGTCATTAAACTCCTTCTCCTTTTCAAGGATATCATCTGTAATTTTCTGTCTGAGCTTGCGTTCTGCTTCATCAATGCCCTGTTCATTAGGATCAAATGACTTCTTGTAGTCCTCAAAGAGCTGCTGAATTTTTCCTTCGTTCTTCATTGCTCTCATGTTGATGACGCCCTTGAGTTTTTCAAAACGGGTGTCATCATCAAAGATTGAGAAGTTATTGAAACGTGGTTTGGTTGAGAAACCATAGGTATCCTTGAAAGCAAGGTTATCATCCACCTCAAGGTATTTTCCATTGCCCTCAAGAGAGTGACCTGGGTCAATTGCAAAGAACTTGCCCTTGGCAAAACCCTTGTTCTGTCCGCGTGAACCTACACCGTCACGGTCAGCACTTGCCAGGAAGAAGGCCTTGTATTTACCAAGCTTTTCAACCTTCTCTCCGTTAGGAGGAACAATTCTTCCATCCTTGATATAGCCTCTTTCAAGATCTTTATAGCCATCGGCATATTTTGCCTGCAGCATAATCTTTGGATGTCCGTCTGAGTATTTTGCTCTGACAATTCTAAGATCCTGAGTTGGAATTCCCATAATACGTGACAGATCGTTGGCAAGGGCTTCAGTAACAGCTCCGGCGGAGATCTTGTCTGCTGTCTGGGCTGTCTGCAGACGATAGATTGTTCCGAATTTACGGGTGGCAATTCGCTCAGGTCTCATGAACTTACCGGCGTGAGCTGCGTCTTTTTTCATGACTCGATCTGACTCATTGTAGTCAAGCTTCATGATGTGACGTTCTGCAAAACGATGGAAAACTGGAGATTTCTCATAAAGAGCTCCGGATTTAACGTTTAAAACAGCTTCACGAATCTGAACGAACAATCCCTTTTTGAGAAGATTCTGCTCAACAATCTGATAATTCTCCGGATCGTATGAAGGAAACTTTTCTTCAAAAGCCTTATACATTTCGCTTTCAGGATTCTTCATTTCCTCTTCAATTATGTAATCAGCAATTGCTGACATAACTGCAGGGTGAGCATTACCACACTTCATGATCTGCTCTCTTATAGGAAGACCTGCGCAATCTTCTCTTAGCTTGTCGTTCTGATTTTTCAGATTTTCCAGAATCTGTAAGCTTTCCTCAGAATCCCACTCCTGCATCAGACTTCTGGTGTCATTTAATGACCAGTCATGATGATAAATAAATCCTGGCTCAACACCATTATCCTTGAGTTTATCAAATACCAGAGGATTTAACTGGGAGCGGTTGATCTGCATACCGACACCGATTTTTCCGGATTTGACATGATCTTCAATAGAGGCGTCTTTATTGCCGAATTCGACTTTAAGATTGGTAAGACCGGTAGCAGTGTCATCCGCTATCAGTTTGTTATCGGTGACAACGTCTCCGAGTGCAGCTTTCTGGTAGCCGTCATTTCCAAGAACATAATCTATTTCAGCGGAAATTCGCTCAGATACCTTTTTAAATAAGGCATTTTCATCCTTAATATCTTTGAGTTTTACGTCAGTGAAAGGTTTTGAGCTCAGATTCAGTCTGATCTGTGCTCTGGTTTTCTCTGGCAGTTCTCTGAATGCAGGATCTGTATCAAGCTGACGGGTAATCTCTCTTTTGAAGCGTCTTTGCTTCAGAGCTTCAATATTAGATAGTGTCTTTTTGATGTCACAGGCTCTAAGTGATTTCTTTCTCTGAACACGGCTGTTGAGAACGGTATCAAAGGCATGCTCACCGAAAACACCATATTTTTCAGACAGGGCCTTACGGAACTCCTTTACAGTGTTTTCATTAGTCTTGGCACTATCTGAAAAAATCAGATTACCAAGTTTTACCTTATTATCCTTGTCAACAACAATGTCTCTTGAGCCGAACATTGTTGAATTGGCTGCAGTAATAAAGGATTGCAGCTTATCTGTCATAATAATACCTCACCGCCTAGAGTTCTGTTTTGTTATTATTCTGGCTTTAATTTTTATGAAAGCATTCCGATGTCGGTTAATCTGGTCAGTTCTTCGTTTCTCTTGTCACTGTCTGCAGATGTATTGATTCTATCCATCCACATATCACAGAGCTGAAGCATCTTTTCAAGTGTGGCTGTAAAGTCTTCCACATCTTTAGTAATTTCATTGAGTTCGAACATATAGTTATAAATCAGAGTTTCACTCTGAGGTTCAATGGTAAAGTAACCACCTGCAGTGTCCTTTCCAAACAGTCCTCCAACCAGAAGATCTCTATAGACATTTTTTGGAGTATCTTTCTGTAGAGTGCAGACCTCAATAAAGCACAGAACTCTTGCGGTATCCTCAATCAGCTGCAGATTGATATTGTATTTCTCATCCACATTGAGTGATACCAGCCCTTCCTCATCAGGCTCGAAAGCAGCTATTCCTGTGTTCTTTTTTACTTCTGCTAAAAAGGCCCTGTAGGCTTCCATGTTTGTCATTTATACTCCCCGGGTAAATTGAATATTATTCAGCTGTATAAAATAATGTGCACAGTTTAAGTATAAATCGTTTAAACAAAATTGCACTACAAATATTAAATATAATGTAAATTATGTGATCCCTGCCTGAATAAATAATTACAGCTAACAGCACCTCCATGTGGTAAATATTTGACCAGATCTGTGCTGCAGCAAAAATCTACTGAGAATCACACACATATTAATACAGTCGAATTTCTCTTTTTTTCTATTTTTCTGTACTGTTTTGGTGAGGTAAATCTCTTTTTTTATTTCCGAGGTCAAAATGCAAAAAAGTCAATGGAGAATTAAAGAGAGCATTCTTATTTAGTTTTTTGAAAGGAAAATTGTTTTCACTTTTAGACCTAAATCTAACATTTAAGATTAAAAGTTATTTAATTAGTATCTAAAATGGAAAACACGTCCCATAAATGCTAAAATCACTGCGAACACTTGCCTGCGTAGAAAATGTGATTTTTTTTTATAAAAAAAATCACGCTTTTTTATGTCAATGGCATGTAGGTAACTAGGATAAGTCTCCTTAATTAAATTTATTGGAACCGTCTATGATTAACATCAAAAAAGGATTGGATCTGCCTATTGGCGGCAAGCCTGAACAGTCGGTGAATGAGGGACCACAGGTAAAGCATGTTGCTTTAATCGGCACTGATTACATTGGTCTTCGTCCATCAATGGCTGTTGAAGCTGGTCAGAAAGTCAAGAAAGGTCAGGTTCTCTTTGAAGATAAGAAAAATCCTGGAACACGTTTCACCGCTCCTGCAGCAGGTACAGTTGTAGCTGTTAACAGAGGCGAGCGTCGCGCTTTCCAGTCTTTAGTAATTGAAGTAGATCCTAACGGTGAGAGTGTTGAGTTTAAGAAAACTTCCTCTGACAATCTGTTAGGCCTGTCCTCAAAAGAAGTTGTTGATGAGCTTGTTGAGTCTGGTATGTGGACAGCATTCCGTACTCGTCCTTTTGACAAGGTACCTGTAATCGGCTCATTACCACATTCTATTTTCGTAACAGCTATGGATACCAATCCTCTTGCTGCTGATCCTAAAGTAATCATCGATGCAGAAGCTCAGGCTTTCGCTGATGGTATTAAGGTATTAAGCCGCATAGGCGATTTCAAGGTATACGTATGTAAGGGCGCTTATGAGCTTCCTTCTGTAAACCTTCCAAATGTACAAGAGGAAACCTTCGTAGGTCAGCATCCAGCTGGTTTAGCTGGTGTTCACATCCACAACCTTGATCCTGTTTCAGAGACCAAGACTGTATGGCATATCGGCTATCAGGATGTGATTGCAATCGGTCACCTGTTTGTTGAAGGTGAACTGTATAACACCCGTGTTATTTCAATTGCAGGTCCTCAGGCTAAGAATCCTCGTTTAGTAAAGACCCTAATGGGTGCATCAACTGCTGAACTGGTTGCAGATGAAATTATTCCATCAGCATCAGGTGTTCGTGTTATTTCCGGCACTGTTCTATGGGGTAACATCGCAGTCGGTCCATATGCATACATGGGTAGATATCATCAGGGAATCGCTCTTCTTGAAGAAGGCAAGAACAATGAGTTCTTCCTTGCAAACTGGATGGGTCTAGGTGCACGTCGTCACTCAGCAACCCGCGCATTCCTTGCAAACTTTATCAAACCAAGTTCTTATATTTTCAATACCGCTTTAAATGGCGGTCCTCGTTCAATCCTACCTATCGGCTGCTACGAGAAGGTTCTTGCTCCATATGATGTAGAAGCAATCATGTTATGCAGAGCAATCGATATGAACGATACCGATCAGGCTAAGCTTTTAGGTATTCTTGAATTTTCTGAAGAAGATATTGCATTGGCTACTTATGTTTGCCCAGGCAAAAATGACTTCGGTCCACTGCTTCGCAGAAGCTTAACCAAGATCGAAGTGGAGGGTTAATAAGTGTTATTAGATGCATTAAAGAAATTCTCCCTTCTATTTACTAAGGGTGGACTATTATCATGGTTCTATCCTTTATATGAGGGTACTTTCACTTTCCTATACAGTTCAGGCCGTGTAACAACTGGCAGAACCCACGTTCGTGATTTCGCTGAATTCAAGCGTATCATGATTATTGTATGGTTCGCAGTTTTCCCTGCTATGTTCTGGGGTTTCTATAACATTGGTAATCAGACAGTAACTGCTATTGCCTCTCTGCCAAATGCTATGGATATCGTTTCACAGAGCTACAGCCTGTTCAGCGGTGACTGGCACTATGCAATCGCACAGTTATTCGGTGCTTCATTAGGTACTGATGCCGGTCTTTACTCAAAGATGGTAATTGGTGCGGTCTACTTCCTGCCAATTTACATCGTTGTATTCGCTGTCGGCGGTTTCTGGGAAGTTCTATTCTGCCTGGTTCGTCACCATGAAATTAACGAAGGTTTCTTCGTAACTTCTATAGTGTTCGCACTGGTTGTTCCACCAACCATGCCATTATGGCAGGCTGCTTTAGGTATTTCTTTCGGTGTTGTTATCGGTAAAGAAGTATTCGGTGGTACTGGTAGAAACTTCGTAAACCCTGCTCTATGCGGTCGTGCTTTCCTATTCTTTGCTTATCCTGCTTCAATCTCAGGTACCAACTGCTGGGTTCCAGTAGACGGTTTCTCAGGTGCAACTCCTCTGGCTCAGTGGGCTTCAGGCGGTGAAAAGGCATTAGTTGATGCAGCTGGTAATGCAATTAACTGGATGGACGCATTCCTAGGTAATATCCCAGGTTCAATCGGTGAAGGCTCAACAGCAATGATTCTTGTTGGTGCAGCAATCATCCTTGCAACCGGCGTTGCTTCATTCCGCATTATGGCTGGTATCCTAATCGGCGCATTCCTGACAGCTACATTGTTCAACTCTATTGGTTCAGTAACCAATAACATGTTCTCAATGCCATTCGCATGGCACGCTGTTTTAGGTGGTTTTGCCTTTGGTACTGTATTTATGGCAACCGATCCTGTATCAAGTTCATTCACCAACAAAGGTAAGTGGGCATTTGGTTTACTGATTGGTGTGATGGTTATCCTGATCCGTACCGTAAATCCAGCTTATCCAGAAGGTATGATGCTTGCTATTCTGTTCGCAAACTGCTGGGCACCTCTATTTGACTACCTAGCAACTTCACGCGATATTAAGAGGAGAGCTGCCCGTGTCAAAGCTTAATAAAGACTCAGTATTAGGTACCTTTGTTATCATTGTTACCTTCTGCTTGGTATGCTCAGTGCTGGTTTCTTCTGCTGTTGTAGCTCTGGATCCTTTCAAGACTGCAGCTGTAGCAAATGACCGTCAGGTTAATATTCTGAAGGTTTCCGGCTTTGAGGTTAAAGGCTCAGTTGCCAAGACTTTCAAAGAGCATATCGAATCACATCTGATTGATGTTGAAACCGGTTCTCTTGCTGATGACGTTGTTCCTGCCTCTCAGATTGAGGGCTATAACTTCGCTTCATTAGCTAAGAAGCCTGATTCATCAGTTAAGATTCCTAAGGACCGTGATGTTGCAGGTATCTTAAGCCGTGCTAAGTACATGCCTGTATACTTCGCAAAGGATGAAAACGGCAAGGTTGCCCGTGTAATTCTTCCTTTCTATGGTCAGGCTCTATGGTCTACCGTATATGGTTATGTTGCACTATCTCCTGTTGATGCTAACACCATTTTAGGTGTTACCTTCTACTCACATGGTGAGACTCCAGGTCTAGGTGGTGAGATCGATAACCCACGCTGGCAGGCTTTATGGGTTGATAAGAAGTTAACCAATGAGAACGGCGAGTATAAGTTCCATATTGTTAAGAATGCTGCTGATAAGAATCATGAAATTGATGCTCTGTCAGGCGCAACCTTAACTTCAGTTGGCGTAGATAAGACTGCTGCTTTCTGGTTGGGTGACGCTTACAAACCATTCTTAGAGAAACTAAGCAAAGGGGAGATCATTGTAAATGAGTAAGGGTCCAAGTCTAAAGGAGATATTCCTAACTCCAATCATTGCAAATAACCCTGTAATGATTCAGATCTTAGGTATCTGTTCTTCTCTAGCTGTTACCTCAAGCATGAAGACTGCTTTCGTTATGGGTCTGTCTGTAACTGCTGTATGTTCATTAGCCAACCTGGCTATTTCAATCGTACGCAATTACATCCCTAACTCAGTACGTATTATTGCTCAGATGACAGTTATTGCATCACTGGTTATTCTGGTTGACCAGATCTTAAAGGCTTTTGCTTACGATCTGTCAAAGCAGTTATCAGTTTATGTTGGTCTGATTATTACCAACTGTATCGTTATGGGTAGAACCGAGGGCTTTGCTCTTAAGTCAGCTCCTCTTCCATCACTTCTAGATGGTCTTGGAAATGGTTTAGGCTATATGCTGGTTCTATGCGTTGTTGCAACTATCCGTGAATTATTCGGTGCTGGCACTTGGTTTGGTATGACCGTATTAGAGTCCGTTAATAACGGAGGCTGGTATGTTCCATGCGGACTATTAGTAATGCCACCATGCTCATTCTTCCTATTAGGTCTTCTAATCTGGGGTGTTAAGTCATTCCGTAAAGATCTTCAGGAACCTCTTGAGTACGATACTCACAGGGAGGATTACTAATAATGTTAGAACATTATCTATCCCTCTTTATTAAGAGTGTTTTCATTGAAAACATGGCTTTGGCATTCTTCCTGGGTATGTGTACCTTCTTGGCCGTTTCCAAGAAAGTTACAACATCTGCAGGTTTAGGTGCAGCCGTTATTATGGTTCAGCTGTTAGCAGTTCCTGTTAATAACTTAATCAATACATACATCCTAAAGCCAGATGCACTTGTTGCAGGTCTTGATCTTTCATTCCTAAGCTTCATTACCTACATCGGTGTTATCGCAGCTCTGGTTCAGATTCTGGAAATCTTCCTGGATAAATACGTACCTTCACTGTACGCTGCTCTAGGTATCTTCCTGCCTCTGATTACCGTAAACTGCGTTATCTTCGCTGGCGTATCATTCATGGTACAGCGTGAATATACCTTCACCGAGTCAGTTGTATACGCTTTAGGTTCTGGTTCCTCATGGGCCCTTGCAATTATCATCTTAGCTGCTATTAACGAGAAGCTGAAGTATGCTAATGCACCAGGTGGTCTGCGTGGATTACCTCTAACCTTTATCACAGCAGGTCTGATGGCAGTTGCCTTCATGTCCTTCTCTGGTATTCAGTTATAAGGGGGATTCATGTTTACTATCGTTTCTGGTGTTGCAATGTTCGTTGCTATCGTTGTTATCCTGGTAGCATTGATTCTTGTTGCAAGAAAGTTCCTGGTTCAGTCAGGTGACATCACCATTGGTGTTAATGACGATCCAAAGCTGGACATGAAGTGTCCTGCAGGCGGTAAGCTTCTAAACGATCTATCTGAGAAGGGAATTTTCGTTTCTTCTGCATGTGGTGGTCGTGGTGCTTGCGGTCAGTGTAAAGTAAGAGTAACAGAAGGTGGCGGTAACGTTCTTCCTATCGAGTATTCTCACTTCTCAAAGAAGGAGATTAAGGAAGGCTGGCGTTTAGCATGTCAGGTTACAGTTAAGAATGACTGCAAGATTGCTCTGCCTCCTGAGGTATTCGGTGTTAAGAAGTGGGAATGTGAGGTTATTTCTAACCACAACGTTGCTACCTTCATTAAAGAGCTGCGCTTACGTATTCCAGAGGGTGAGGAAGTTCCATTCCGTGCTGGTGGTTATATTCAGATTGAAGCTCCTGCTCATACTGTTAAGTATGCAGATTTCGATATTGAGCCTCAGTTCATCGGTGCTTTCAAACACTTCGGTTTTGATAAGCTGGTTTCAAAGGTTGATACTCCAACCATCAGAGCTTACTCAATGGCTAACTACCCAGGTGAGAAAGGTCTGATTATGCTGAATGTTCGTATTGCTACACCTCCATTTAGCAACCCAT
>Ga0326511_10004801_pt1 | contig 10722 bp, 9 predicted proteins | sample 0_2496_0518_D_FD_203701 | JGI IMG/M metagenome (GOLD analysis project Ga0326511, IMG submission 203701) | Bovine rumen microbial communities from UC Davis, California, United States - 0_2496_0518 | ecosystem: Host-associated > Mammals > Digestive system > Stomach > Rumen | place: USA: California... | reverse complement strand
CGTGGTCGAGCTTCGTGCAGCCCTTGAACGCGAGGGCGCCGATGGTCTTCAGGTTCGGCGGGAACTCGATGCTCTCAAGGGACGTGCACTCGGCAAAGGCCACCGATCCGATGGCGGTCAGCGTATTTGTAAAGGTGATCTTTTTCAGGTTCGTGCAGCCCTTGAAGGCCCAGTCGCCGATGTTGTGGACGCTCTCCGGGAACACCAGTTCCTCGATGTCCGTCCGGTCGGTATAGGCGTAGGGCTTGACTCTGCGGGTGCCCTCCGGCACATACAATACGTTTGCCATATGGGTCTTCCTCTCTGTCATCAGCCGACGGCCGGGAATGCCTTTTCGACGGCTTTGGAGATCTTGTTGAAATCTTTCTCAGTGAGGCCGGCATTCTTCTGGGAACCGTCCGCGAAGAACACGCCGAGCATGTAATAGTCTTCCATCTTGATGCAGACGGCATCGGCCACGCCGCGTCCGCCGGCTTCCGCGTTCTCAGTGGTGTCGGCGTTCTGGGACAGGTTGCCGCCGAGGTAGTCCGCGGTGCGGGAGACGAGTTCGTCGACCACTTCAAGGTCCTTGCCGGAGCTGGTCTTGAACTTCAGGAAGATGCACTTGCGCTTCTTGTCATAGGCTTTCTTGATGCGGGTCGGGATGTTGTACAGGTCCTTGACCTCGCCCGCCTTCATCAGGGCGTAGCAGTACTTGGTGCCCGCGGCAGCCGGGAAGAACTCGGTGTCCCAGGTGTGCTTGTAGGACGCGACATTCTCGTTCATGTTGAAGTTCTCGAAGTTGCCGTAGGTGATGTCAGAACCGACATCGACGTGGTACCAGTTCTCATCATCGAGCTGGACCATGTTCCAGGCATTGGTGAACGCGGTGTCATGGACGACTTTGCAGGGAATTTCGAGCATTTCCATGAACATCCGGAAGGTGGTGGCAAAGCCGACGGGGACGCCGGTGCCGGTCTTCAGAACACCATAGGGCTCATCGATCTGCGAGGACGAGACGGGGATGTTCACCTGAGAGGTCTCCGCCATCTCAAGGTTCTTGCACATCCAGTTGTAGACGGCCTTTTCCTTCTGGAAGGTGGTCATGTCCTCTTTGATGATGTTCTTCAGGGTGGCAGAGGCCAGGTCGAGGACCTCTTTCTGCTTGGCGTCGAGGCCGGTCGAGCGGTCGGCGAGGTACGCCTTGGAAATGGCCTGCGTGGAACGGACTGTGTAAAGGTCCGAAATGGTGACGTCGTCTTCCTGGGTCTCGCCGCTGACGATACCCATACGGGAAACGGCCAGCTGCAGGTCCGAGCCGATGCTGTCGAACTTCGCGACCTTGATGCCGACAAAAATGCTCATGATAGCGGCAAGCAGGCTCAGCACGAGACAGGCCGCGATGAGTTTCAGGGAAAGGTCGCTCGCCTTCTGGGAGCCCGCCTTCGGCATCTTGTCCTGGAAGGAATCTGCGGATGAAATGGTTTTTTTAGCCATGGTATATCCTCCGATAGGTTCAAAAAAATCATGGAAATTATCTTATTAATTATACTATATCTGCCTCTCCAATACTATAAAAGGTTTTCAAATGATTCTCCGAATGTGTCTCACGAAACGGGCCCTGTGTAAGCCCTTTACAGACATTTTTCACAAAAAACGGTGTTGACACCACCGCGCTAAAGTGGTAAAGTAGGCTCAACAAATTTCATATTTGTCACAAACCGACGACTCAGAGTGAGTAGGCACGGGAAACTTTTTCAGAGAGCTGCCGATGGTGGGAACGCAGCAAAGGGCACCGATGTTGAATGGACTGAGGAGGGCGGCCGGAAACCGGAAAACCGGGAGTATGGGCCGACGGGTTCTCCCGTTACAGAGAAAGGCCTGTGTTGGCAGGTCTGTGAGGTGGGCGATCTACATCGCCAACCCGGGTGGCACCGCAGAAGCATCGCTTTTGTCCCGGAGGAAACAACATTCCGTGGACGAAGGCTTTTTTTCATGCCTGTTCCACGAAGTACCTCAAAGAAAGGATGGTTTCAACATGAAAACCGCAGCTGACAACAACATCCCTTACAAAGTGTACCTCGACGAATACGAACTCCCGAAGGCATGGTACAACGTCCGCGCCGATATGGAAAACAAACCGGCGCCTCTCCTGAACCCCGGCACCATGCAGCCCATGACGGCAGAAGAGCTGTCCGCCGTGTTCTGCGACGAACTCATCGCCCAGGAACTGGACAATGAGAACCGGTACATCCCGATCCCGGACGAGATCCGCGACTTCTACAAGATGTATCGCCCGTCTCCCCTCGTCCGCGCCTACTGCCTGGAAGAAAAGCTCCAGACCCCGGCGAAGATCTACTACAAGTTCGAAGGCAACAACACCTCCGGCTCCCACAAGCTGAACTCCGCCATTGCACAGGCCTACTACGCGAAGAACCAGGGCCTGAAAGGCGTCACGACCGAGACCGGTGCCGGCCAGTGGGGCACGGCCCTCTCCATGGCCTGTGCCTACCTCGGCCTCGACTGCCAGGTCTACATGGTCAAGGTCTCCTATGAACAGAAGCCCTTCCGCCGGGAAGTCATGCGCACCTACGGCGCGTCCGTCATCCCCTCCCCGTCCAACACGACGGAGATCGGCCGCAAGATCCTCGCGGAAAACCCCGACACCACCGGCTCTCTCGGCTGCGCCATTTCCGAAGCGGTCGAAGCGGAAGTCACGCAGGAAGGTTACCGCTACGTCCTCGGTTCGGTCCTGAACCAGGTCCTCCTGCATCAGTCCGTCATCGGTCTCGAAACCAAGGCGGCTCTTGAAAAGATCAACGTGACCCCCGACATCATCATCGGCTGTGCCGGCGGCGGTTCCAACCTCGGCGGTCTCATCGCCCCCTTCATGGGCGAGAAACTGAGAGGCGAAGCCGACTACCGCATCATCGCCGTCGAGCCCGCCTCCTGCCCGTCCCTGACGAGAGGCCAGTTCGCCTACGACTTCTGCGACACCGGTAAGATCACTCCGCTCGCAAAGATGTATACCCTCGGCTCCGGCTTCATCCCCAGCGCCAACCACGCCGGCGGTCTCCGCTACCACGGCATGAGCCCGGTCCTCTCCCAGCTCTACCACGACGGTTACATGGAAGCCGTCTCCGTTGAGCAGACCGACGTCTTCGAAGCCGCGGAGCTGTTCGCCCGCTGCGAAGGCCTCCTGCCCGCGCCGGAATCGTCCCACGCCATCCGCGCCGCCATCGACGAAGCCATGAAGTGCAAGGAGACCGGCGAAGAGAAGACCATCGTCTTCGGCCTCACCGGCACCGGTTACTTCGACCTCGTCGCGTACCAGAAGTTCAACGACGGCGAGATGGACGACTACATCCCGACCGACGAAGAACTGGCGAAGTACGCCGAGACCCTTCCCCCGCAGCCGGAAGCATAAACAGACTGCGACCCTCCTTAAGAAACACTCTGAAACAGATTCTCTTTTACAAATACTTTCTCAAAACAAAAAGAAGCCCCGGCCGTTTCGGTCGGGGTTTCTTGTCGTTCTTTGAGTTTCCGGAAAACTGCCTGCGCTTACGCGTGGTACAGTTTCGTCTTTTCGTAGGTGGGCTCGCAGGTGTAGTTGACGCCGAGCTGCTTCAGGATGCGCTCGTCGACGGAGGACAGGATGACGGACGAATGGAACTCGCAGCCCTTGAGCTTGTCGAGCTGGTCGAGGGCCAGTTTCGTGTTCTCGTCGGTCTTTGCGCAGATGGTGAGGGCGATGAGGATCTCATCGACATGGAGCCGCGGGTTGTGGTCGCCGAAGTGGTCGAGTTTCAGCTGCTGGATGGGCTCGATGATCTCGGCAGAGATGAGGTCCACGGAGTCCGGGATGCCGGCGAGCTTCTTCAGGGAGTTCAGCAGCATGGCGGAGGTGGCGCCCAGCAGAGCGGTGGTCTTGCCGGTGACGATGGAGCCGTCGTTGAGCTGGATGGCAGCGGCCACACCACCGGTCAGTTCAGACACGGTGTTGGCGGCGGCGACGACGGGACGGTCTTCCGGACCGATGTCACACTGCTCCATGAGGAGTTTGATCTTCTCGACGGCCTCTTCGGTGCCGTTGCCCCGGCGCAGGTCCGCGCGGGCGGTGTAGTACCGGCGGATGATCTCCTGCTTGGAGGCGTCACAGACGGCCTCATCGTCGAAGATGCAGTAGCCGGCCATGTTGACACCCATGTCGGTGGGCGATTTATACGGGCTCTCGCCGTAGATCTTCTTGTAGATGCCGTTCAGGACCGGGAAGATCTCGACGTCGCGGTTGTAGTTGACGGCAGTCTCGCCGTAGGCTTCGAGGTGGAACGGGTCGATCATGTTGACGTCGTTCAGGTCGGCGGTGGCGGCCTCATAGGCGAGGTTGACCGGGTGCTTCAGCGGGATGTTCCAGATGGGGAACGTCTCGAACTTCGCGTAACCGGCGTCCACTCCCCTCTGGTGCTCCTGGTAGAGCTGAGAGAGACAGACAGCCATCTTTCCGCTGCCGGGGCCGGGGGCCGTGACGACGACGAGGGACTTCTTCGTCTCGATGTACTCGTTCTTGCCATAGCCTTCATCGGAGAGGATGAGCGGGACATTGCTCGGGTAGCCGGCGATCGGGTAATGGCGATACACCTTGATGCCGAGGGACTCGAGGCGCTTCTGATAAGCGACCGCCTTGTCCTGGCCGGCGAACCGGGTCAGGACGACCGAGGACACGTTGAGGCCGTAGGAACGGTAGGCGTCGATGAGGCGCAGGGCATCCATGTCATAGGTGATGCCGAGGTCTCCGCGCTTTTTGTTCTTCTCGATGTCGCCCGCGTTGATGACCATGACGACTTCCGCGTCGTCCTTCAGCTGGGAGAGCATCCGCAGTTTACTGTCCGCCTCAAAGCCGGGCAGTACGCGCATGGCATGGTAGTCGTCGAAGATCTTGCCGCCGAACTCGAGGTACAGCTTGCCGCCGGTGCTCTCGATGCGCTCCTTGATGTGGGACGACTGGAGTTTCAGATATTTGTCGTTGTCGAATCCGATTCTTGACATAGGGGCCTCCCGTTTCCGGTTCATTTCTCTCACAAGTTTTTAACTCAATAAGTTTACAATAGGAACCCCGTTTTTGTAAATAAGAAATCGCCCGAAACCGAACGGTTCCGGGCGGTGTTTTTTGGAACGAAGGACTCAGGCCTCTTTGTTGTCCGCACCTTCGTGCAGTTTTTCGTATGCTTCCTCTTCCAAAACAACTTCCGCGTCGGCCTTGGCAAAGATCGGACGGAAGATGGTATGGATCAGGAACGCGAAGATGCCGGCGGCGACACTGAAGAGCGCGCCCATCTTGGCGGCACCCTGGATGGCGATGTCGGTATAGGCGGCATTCGTCACGAAGAGCGCGACGGTAAGGCCGGTACCGCCGACGATGCCGGCGACGATGACGTCGAGGTTCGACATGCCCTTCGGCAGACCGAACTTGAAGCCGTGGCCAAAGATGAAGGTGAACAGCGAGATGCCGAACATCTTGCCAACGATGAGCGAGATCATGACGATGAACGTCAGGGCGCTCATGACCGAGAAACGGACACCGGCCATGGAGAAGCCGAAGAAGAACAGGCCGTAGTCGACGATGGGGCCGACGTTGTGTTCGAACTTCGTGAGGGTCGTCTCTTTGCCGAACTTTTCAAGAGCTTCGAACTCTTTCTTGCTGTTCGGAAGGAACGGGACGACGAAGACGAGGGAAAGCGCCGGGGAAACACCGGTCTTGAACAGGCCGAGCCAGCAGAGGATGCCGGCGACCAGGATGTAGGGCCAGTAGGTCTTGACCTTCAGTTTCCGGAACAGGAACGCGACCAGCATGCCGGCCAGGACCAGCAGCAGGAAGATCGGGCGGATCGGCTGTCCGGGCGTCGGGTAGAAGATGGCGATGATGGCAAGGCCGATGGCGTCATCGGCGACAGCCAGCAGGAGCAGGAAGCTGACGGCAGGATGGTCCTTGCCGAAGACCAGCTTCGCGAAAAGCCATGCCAGTGCGATATCGGTGGCGGTGCAGATGCCCCAGCCGTTGGACCAGTCCGGATGACCGAAGAAGTGGTTCAGGAGCAGGAACAGACCTGCGGGGCCAAGGACGCCGCCGAGAGTGGCCATCAGAGGCGTGACCGCTTTCTTGATGGGGTTGAGAGCGCCTCCGGGAGACAGTGCATGGACGATCTCGATGCCGGCGGTCCCAAAGAAGAACACCATGAAGACGTTCTCGACGAACCAGGCGAACGTGAACTTGCCGAAGAACAGATGCTCCTCGATCCAGTACTCATACCAGTGCGGTGCCGCGTTCGCGACGATCAGCGCAACGATGACACCCAGGATCAGGGGGATGGAGTAAGCGCGGATGATATCGTTCGAGATATGGCTCCACTTACTCTGGGTTTTTGTGTTACTCAATCTTGTCACCTCTCAAAAGGATATGTATATATATTAAGGTTTCTCGCAAAACTTTGCAATGGGAAGCGCAAAAAAACGGAATACATTTTACATTTTACATTTAATGTCAAAGAGAACGGGAAGACCAACGCCTTTCTGTCCTTTTTTTTCTTTTCGAAATTGGCACTTTTCAAAGGAACACATTGGCGATATACTGTCTGCAGCATCAGATAAAAAGGAGCAGCATCATGAAACGCGTACTGACCATCCAGGACATCTCCGGCGTCGGCAAATGTTCCCTGACGGAAGCCCTCCCCATCATCTCGGCGGCCGGCATCGAATGTGCCGTCCTCCCCACCACGGTCCTCTCGACCCACACCGCGTTCGAGGGGTTCACTTTCCATGACCTCACGGAGGACATGCCCGGCATCGCGGACCACTGGGCCGCCCTCGGGCTCGAGTTCTCCTCCATCTACACCGGCTACCTCGGCAGCATCCATCAGGTGGAACTCGTCGAGGAGATCATCGACCGGTTCCGCAAGGAAGACACGCTGGTCGTCGTCGACCCCGCCATGGCGGACAACGGCAAACTCTACGCGGGCTTCGCACCGGAATTCGTCGGGGCGATGAAAGGTCTCTGCTCTAAAGCGGACGTCGTCGTCCCGAACATCACCGAAGCGTCGTTCTTACTGGGCGAGGAGTACATCGCCGAAGGGTATTCGGAAGAATATGTGAAGCGGCTCCTGAAAGAGCTCACAGACCTCGGTCCCCGCTATGCGGTCCTCACCGGCGTGTCCTTCGAAGATGATCAGCTGGGCGGCGCCGCCTACGACAAAGAGACCGACAAGTACTTCACCTACTTCACCCACAAGGAGCAGAAGTCCTTCCACGGCACCGGAGACCTGTTTGCCTCGGCCCTCGTCGGCGCGCTGGAAAACGGGTTTTCCATCGAGGACGGCATCCGCATCGCCGCGGAGTACACGCTGTCCTCTCTCCAGGCCACGCTGAAAGACCCGGAAGGCCGCTGGTACGGCGTCAACTTCGAGGAGGCTCTTCCCACCTACCTGAGACTGCTCGGTAAAATCTGACCATCAGGAGTTCACGATTTATCTATTTTCGTTTGCCAACTTTTGGGGTACAATATAGGTGGAGGAAATGGCCCTGACTGAAAAAAATAAGAGGTGAACACCATGAAAGAAAAAGTCATCATCCACATCTCCAGAGAGCACGGTTCCCTCGGTCACGTCGTCGGCGAAAAGCTGGCTGAAAAACTGAAATGCAACCTGTACGACAAGAAGCTCATCGAAGAGATCGCCGAAGAGCACGGACTCGATAAGGAGTTCCTCAAGGAGTATGAGGAAAAGCCGAAACGTTCCCTTCTTTACAGACTGGCACAGGGCGTTTCCGCAGACCTTGAGGAAGAACTGACGAAGCAGGTCTTTGAAAAGATCCGCGGTGTCGCCGAGACCGAAGACAGAGCCATCATCGTCGGCCGCTGCGCCGGCACGGTCCTGCAGGACTATCCGAACGTGGTCAACGTCTTCCTGACGGCACGCATGTCGAACCGCATCCGCAACATCATGGAATACTACGGCATCGACTACGAGACCGCGCAGAAGCGCATCCAGGACGTCGACAAGGACCGCCAGCGCTTCCACGACACCTATTCTGACACCAAATGGAAGAACGTCGACAACTATGACCTCGTCATCAGCACCACCGACCTCGGTGTGGACGGCGCCGTCGACCTCATCCTCAACTACATCGCACATCTCGACTGAGCATGCAAGACGCCCGGGCCTCACGGTCCGGGCTCTTTTTTTCGGCAGCACCTTTTATCAAAAGAGGAAAAATGTTTCGATTTTTGAAATAAATCCGCTTTTCCCGTTTACGGCATTCGAATCCGTTTGTTATAATGTTTTCATGTATTAAGAGACCAACCTATGGATGAGGTGAACTCCATGACACAGAAAGTCATTGTCCATGTAGCAAGAGACCACGGCAGCAAAGGCTCCGTCATCGCGGAAAAACTCGCGGAAGTCCTGAACTGCAAAGTCTATGACGACAGCATCATCGACGACATCGCGAAGCAGCACGACCTCGACCCCGAAGTCCTGAAGAACTACGACGAGAAGCCCCGTCGTTCCATCCTCTACCGCCTGTCCCAGGGCGGCGGTTCCGACCTGCCGGAGAAGATGATGCAGTACATGTTCGAGTACTTCCAGCACATCGCCGAGACCGAAGACAGAGCCGTCATCGTCGGCCGCTGCGCCGGAGAAGCCCTCGAGAACGTCGACTACAACGTCAACGTCTTCGTCACCGCGAAGACCGGGTTCCGCATCAAGAACGTCATGGAGGCCTTCGACCTCACCTTTGAAGAGGCGGAGCGGCGCATCGCCGAAGTGGACAAGGCAAGACAGCGCTTCCACGAGACCTACTCCCGGAGCCGCTGGCAGACCTTCGAGAACTATGACCTCATCATCAACACGACCGAGATCGGCATCGACGGCGCCGTCAAGATGATCCTCGAGTACCTCGACCTCCGCTTCCCGGAAGAGCCGGAAGAAGAGCCATACGACTAAATCGCCACAGAAAAAACAAAAATCGCTCGAACCGTATGGTCCGGGCGATTTATTCTTTCTGTTTTCAGGGGATCTCCTGATAGGGCCAGTCCTTCGCAGTACCCATCTTCCAGGCTTCCCGCAGCACTTCGATGGCGCTGTCGCGGAACTCATTGAGTGGCACCTGCTTGTGGTGGAGCCAGTCGGTCCAGAGGCTGATGGCCCCGGCGGCGACGAATTCGGAGTAAAGGCTCGCCTGGTAGTCAGAGGACCAGCCGTCCCACCCCTTATAGTAGTCGAGGAGCGACTGTTTCAGAACATTTTTGAAGTCGTTCTTCAGGAACATGAAGGTCGTGTCCCGGGACAGCTTCTCGAAGAATGCCATGTTGTCCATCATGATGACGTTCAGCGAATCATAGAAGTAGACGAAGTCGAAGGGAGCCACATCGTGCGCGCGTTCGAGGGCCTCACCGGCGTCGAGTCTTTTCTGGTTCTCTCTTCCCCGGCGCTCAGACTCCGCGAGGATCTCCATGAGCCGGTCATGGATCATCTGTTTGAACTCGACGAAGACATCCTGAACGGTCTGGTAGTGCAGGTAGAAGGTCTTGCGGTCGATGTCCGCGGTGCGGGCCAGTTCCGAGACGGTGATTTCGTCGATCGCCTTCGTCTGGACGAGCTGGAAGAACGCGTAATAGATGTTCTTTTTGGTGCGAGCTACACGGCGGTCCATCGCCCACGCCTCCTTTTGGTAAAATTTTCTTTGCAAAGCACGTGTTCAGTATACCATGTTCCTCCCCAAAATGGAAGAAACCTGTGGAATAAGTCCCAGTTTCTGGAGAACTGGCAATTGAAGGAGCACTGCCGCAACACTATGATGAAGTCGTAAGTTTTGTCTGAAAAGACATCCGTGTGAGAATTTGAAAGGAGATCATTATGAACATCTTTCAGAAACTGACCTACGGATACTCCATGCTGGCAGACGGCTCCTTCGCAGACGTCTCCGGTCAGGACTTCGTAGATCACCTGTCCATCGGCGCTCCCGGCTGGGTCGGCGCCTGGGTCGCGGTCGGCCTTGCGGTCCTCTTCGGCCTTCTCGTTTACGTCTTCCCGGTCATCATGACCGAGAACGAGCACATCCAGTGCTACCCGCTGTGGCTCCACTGCTTCTACTGGGCTGCGGACTTCATGGGCATTTGGGTCTTCATCCATGCATGGGCCAAGTATGACCACTTCCTTCTGTTCCTGCTCCTCGCCATCGGTGAGGCCATCTGGGTCGGTATGGAGACCTACTGTCTGACACGAGCCGTCCAATATGAACACTCGGTCATCTGGAAAGAAGGCACGTCCACCAAGACCATGGTCGCGGAGATCGTCATCCTGACCCTCTTCATGTACCTCTGCCTCAACTTCCTTCGCTTCGAGTGGCACGACGAGACCATGTGGAAGTTCTGGATCTTCACTCAGGTCCTCGTTACCACCGTCCCCGTCTGGGAAATGCGCAAACGCGGCTACAAGTCTGGTAACTGCCTCGCACTGTCCATCACCTTCATCTGTGTTGCCCTCGTTTCCTTCAACCCCTGGTGCAACATGTGGCTCGCCATCAAGCCGGAGTTCTTCTCCCTGTCCGTGAACCCCTGGTATTATGCTCATGTACGGTAAGGAAGCAAGCAACCGAAAACAAGAGATAGACCGCCAGCACTACACTATTCCGAACCAAAGACCAAAAGATAAGCATTGTGGGAAAATCTAAACTTTTGGATTTTCCTAC
>Ga0326511_10004800_pt1 | contig 10723 bp, 29 predicted proteins | sample 0_2496_0518_D_FD_203701 | JGI IMG/M metagenome (GOLD analysis project Ga0326511, IMG submission 203701) | Bovine rumen microbial communities from UC Davis, California, United States - 0_2496_0518 | ecosystem: Host-associated > Mammals > Digestive system > Stomach > Rumen | place: USA... | reverse complement strand
TATTGCGTCACGGCAGTGAATTTTATAACTTCACGTCCGGATTATGTTTGACACATTCGACAAGGTCTTCGAGTTGCTGACGGCGCTCGCGGAGTTTCTCGAACGTCTCCTGCGGCACCCTCTTAAAGCCGTGGTGCCAAGCGTCGAGGTTCGGTGTCGTGAAGCCCAATTCGTGGCACTCCACGCAGTATTCCGACCACTCTTGGTACTCCTTGTACCCAACATTGTGCTCGACGCAGTAGATGATGTCTGTGAGACTGATGAAGAAGTCGTCCTCGTAGCAGTAGACGCCGGACTTGTCGTCGCCAGCCCAATGTCCGTAGAACGGTGAGAACGCGGGGTCGTCCTTGTCGTAGTCAGACCACATACAGAGGAGTTCATTGACGTAGTCGTCGACAGCCTCCTCGAAATTCGGTTTGAGATTTTTGTTTCGAGCACTCATAGTCAATAGTCAAGTTTAAGGTTTTTCATGTGCCTGCGGACGGTGTCTGCGTCTCCAGAGCAGTACTCGTTCACGATGTGGTGGAACCTACAGTTCATACATCGGACATCACCGACGTTCGTCTTTCGCCCGTATGGGCACACGGCACCTTTCATTTGTTGAAATTCTTTATTTGTCATCATAACTTTAAAATGTTTTGTGAATGTTGTCGTAGCACTTGTTGAGCGGTTCATTCGGATTTACGATGATTGATTCTTCTGGTTTTCTTTTTGGCATAGTGAATGTATTTTGAGATTTGTTGTGGTTTGTAATTGTTTATGTATCTGTCAATTATGTTCACGTATTCCACATCTTCGACTTCGGTCTTAAAGTAATGACGCACTTCGATTTTGTCGCCTTTGCGGAATGCGGTACTGTCAAATTCCTCGTCGGTCATTCATCAAATAGGTTAAGTTGTTTGTGCGGTGTGTTGTTTCTCTCCTCTTCCTCCAAGGCGTTCAGTTCGGCTTGCAGACGGCTGATTTCAGCCCGTATGGACGCTTTCCTTTCCTCGGTGGACATCTTCTGCAAATCGCGTTCTGTACATTCGAAAAGTGGTTCGCCGTTGTTGTCAAATCCTATTATCATTACTCTGGGATTTTTACCGTTGGATGAGGGCGACCGTATCTGACAGCCCATTCCGCATTTGACATGCCGAAGTGCGTCTTCCAGTCCTTGTAGAAATATCTTTCATAGTGGTAAAGGTTTCTGTCGTCATCGACGTATGGCCCCTTGTATCGACCTGCTGCGTCCCACATGAGCCTCTCGCCGTCAAGTTCTCCTGTCACGACGGCGTTTGCGCCCTTGCCGTTGACCTGCACATTCTTTACCGTGCGCCCAGTCCTTGTAACCGTCTTCGCACCTGTCTTTGCAACCTCGGCACAAAACGGGTACATATACACATACGCCGTCTTCGACCTTATGCAGACGCATTTGTCCTCGAACTGCGACGGGTCTACTATCCAAATGTCTTCTTGTTTTTCAGTCATTTCTCATTACCTTTCTTCTTGGTGTTATACAAAAAGGACTCCCCCTCTGAGATGCCGTCTATGCTGTCGAGTATCAGCGACACCTTGTAGTTGTCGAAAGATTCCCTCACATCAACGTGCCAGCGGACTTTCACGTCCTTGCCCACGCCTATAGTGTTCATCTGCTCGATGAGCATTTCGTCGAAAGTGAGAAGACAAAGCCTCGCTGAGCCGCTGCGATTCTCTTCGTCGAACACCTCGAGCAGCACCGAGCCCAAGACCCACTCGTGCCCTCTTGCCGATTTGCCACGGCGCTCCATCGGTATGCGTGCAATCCGCCCCGTGTTCTCGAATGTCAGGAAACTTCGTCCCGTCTCGTCTGTTTTAATCATCGGATTCTCCTTTCGCTTTTATGAATATGACATCGTGATTGTCCTCACGGTTCTCTATTGCGCACTGTCCGGAATGTATCTTGTCAACGTCGTTACGGCAGTATGGGTTCACAGCAGATTGGAACACACAACCGTTGCAGTCGTTCGGCATCGCCGACTCGACAACTTTCAGTGTGCCCAGTGTTGGGTGTTGGAACACTTCTCCTAATTTTCTTGTTTTCATACAGTTCTATCTATTACTTGGTTTCCGATGAAAATTTTATCTATACCGATTACGGGTATCTCGTTGGTACGCACAATCACATTCACGTTGTCGCAGTCTTGTACAGGGAAAGTGTTTGCATGAGTGCCGATAGGCAGATTTCGCCTTTCCTCGCAACCCTCCGCAACGCAGTATTCGCACGTATGTTCGCAGATGAACGGTTTCATTTTGTATATCCTTTCTTTTTAGTTTTCAGCGATGCGGGCCTCATAAACCCTTCAAAATTCTGTTTGAATCCGAGCCTCCGCATGTTGTTCAGAACGTCGCGGTCTATGATGCGTGTCAGTAGGTGAGAATATCGCGGTGATGGCACCTGCGCCATCTGCGCCTTATATACGGCGAGGACGCGTCGTTTCGGTGTGAGCGTCACCCCGCTCTTCCTTATCGGTATCACAAGGCTTTTCACAGGCTCGCCCGTGTCGGGGTCTTCCACTTCGGCAAGGAACGAGCCGTATATTGCACTCAATTCAACGGTAGCATACCACGAGTTGCCGTCGTACACCTTGACAGAGCCGATGCCGGATGTAGTTCTGTCATCGTCACCGTATGAGGTCAGCGCGTTGTAGTCTATCTCTTCGGTCATTTGTCGTGTGTTTTTTGGAATATAGAATCTTCGACAAGCAAATCAAGTGCATTGCTTATTGACACTTGGAAATCATTGTCTTCACCCATAAGGGTATGACACAGTCCGGCGCCATCATAATACCTGATATAAGCCTTGTATAATTTGTTATACTTATCATAGTCGCTATAGAAGATAACGCCCATGTCCCGCATAATCCACAGGAGCGCGTCGGTGACATACGGCGCCGCGATACGCTCCGCGCTGTCCGGCAAGTCAGAGTTGCAGTGCTGATTTCGCGACCACATCTCATAGTCGTCCTGCATATCATTGTCTGTGTGCAGATAGCAGTCGCAAAATTCGTTGTGCCCGTGTTCCCTCAAGAACATGGCTACGTCCTTGTTTACAACCTCATGTAATGGTCTATGGAAATTCATATCAATGTCTGCTTTTGTGTTTCCGCCTCTGCTCCATGTAGCATCTGTCTATGATAGGCTTGCGATGGTATCCGCGACCTCCCAATCGGAACTTTCCCATCAGTATCGATTTCCGAAGGTTGTTCAAGTAAACCTCATCGTCTCCAAGCGTAAGGTACATCTCCGCAAAACGGCGACCGTACCGGACAGTCAAATTGTAAAATGTTGAATTTTTGCCCATAAAGCATCAGTGTTTTGTTATCCTTACTTTTGTAGTGTCTCCCACAAGATTCACACGGGCGTCGCCGTACAACTCGATGTTTGCTTTCGCGCCTTCTCCGAGCACGACGTCGGCATTGCTGCCCTTGGAAAGCACAACAGACGGATACATGTTCTTCGGTACGTGTATCTCGACGCCCTTGCACTCGAGCAGGTAGACGAGTGTGGTGTCGGCGGATATGCCTGACGACTGTCGGCAGTACATCTTGGAGGTGTATCCCTGCGGGTATTCCATGGTGCGTTTGCCTATGTAGTTCGAGAACTCCCTACAGAAATCGTCTATCGGGAGCGGCACATCCTTGGAGTGGATGTCGAAAAGCCATGCACCTCCGTTGGCGTCGCACAGGACGCGGAACATGTCCTCCTTCGTCTCCACGGCGGAGAGTTTCCGCATATAGTCCGTGCACACCATGCCCGAACGAGACAACTGTTCAATCCAGTCCTTTATCTGCATCGGGCGTCCTCCTCGAAAATTATCTTCTTACCAAGAACCTCAGCCCACGCGACACAACGGCGGACGCATTTGTCATCGTGCCATCCGCACGGAAGGTAAATATACGAGCAACCGAGCATACGCATGAAGCATTTTGCCTTTCCGCCATCGTATTCCGGCACAACGGAGGCGAAACCGAAATGCTTGTACCTCTCTGCGAGACGGGCGTCACCATAACGGTCGAAAAAGTGATAACCCTCCACACGCTCACGCATCGTGTCGAGCACAGCGTCGTTGCGGACATGCGCCGCGATAAATACCTTGTTGTTCATAACTCAAAGAGTTTTAATTGTTTGTATTCTTTTACTTCAAGTGTTGGTTTAACTTTATCCTTTACTTTAACAGGCGGCGTGTAACTCGCGCATTTTCTTGTATTTGCCTCGTCGCAGTGGGAGCATAGCCACCCGACATACTCTTCACATTCAACGCCTGCCATTCACTTCCAGTTTCTCGAACATGTACCACCATTCCGGGCGGTTGTCCGGTGTGAACATCTGTCTTATCCCTGTCATCGGTTCTGTCCAGTAGTATCCAGTCCAGCACAGCGTCATCTTCATGCCGTCCCGGAACGCTACAAGGACTTCGCGGCCCTTCGGCGGCTTCTTCAAGTCAGCACGCGTCCATTCGTTCGTTAGTATCTCGTCTTTCATAAGGCTCAATATACGTTTCGCTTGTCGACCATTATCATCGCACCGCAACGCCTGCACTTGCGGAACGTGCGCACGACCTTCTTCTTCCTCGATTTCTTTGATTTCTTGCCACAATAAGGCATTCCGTTACCCATAGTGACATATTCGACTGTCTCACGCCATTCTTTTCCGAGCCTGTGCCCGAAAATCTTGCATATCAATCTCTTGAATGTCATATATCATTCTCCTTTCCATCCTCATTACAATCCATCTTCTTCTCTCGACGTATCTCTATCCGCGGTATTACGCAATACAGGAACAATATCAGGGCGCAGAAGTGCCAGAAGTTCCCGAAAAAGAACTCGCAAAGATACTGAACAGTTCTCACTCCTCGCCCTCCTTACGCCATATCTTCCCCGCGTGCTTCTTTATCTCGTGCTTCACACACGCCAAGATGCCCTTGTATGTCGCACCCACCGGATTGTTCTCCACAGCATCCGTAAGATTCTCGAACTCCATCTCGAGCACTCCCGCGTAGTTGTACATCCCGATTCGGGCGTCGTCGTGCTTGTATTTTTTACGATGACACCCCTTGTCTCTCCTCTGCAAATACTCGTCTACATTGATATTCAGTTCTTTGTCCATATATGTGCGTTATTGATTTGCTATTTTCTCCATCCCACGACGCAGGTCACGTATCGCCTCCTCTACCGTGCTCCCTCGACCCACAACACCCTTGAAATCATACCAGAATGCCATGCACTCGCCATCTTCTCCGGCAACACTCTCGTCCACCTCGTAAACCTCACACGGAAACGCTATATACGCCCCTCCCGAATAACATCCGCCGTACCTGTCACTCACTACTGTCATCGGATACTCACTCTCAACCCATATTTCAGCATCCCTTTTGCTGAATGTCAGATATTTATCCATATAATGTCCTTTATTTTCACACCGCAAAGATACGAAGAATATTTTAATCGGCAAAATTATTTTGAGATTTTCTTTGAAAAAATCATCGCAAGAACAGCAAATATATGATTATCATGTTTATGGCACCGCCGATGATGCCGCCTATGCAGGTGAGCGTGAAGTCCCACCAATCCCATCTGCCACCCCACTGAACGTCCTTGAACTCGAGGCATCCGGCAGCCGTCAACGGCGATATGAACGTCAAGAACAGCCCAAGCACGAAACCCCCAACCAGATGCTTCCACCTGTTGCTCTCTTTTAACCAGCCAATAATATTATTTTTCTTCATCTTTATTGGATTTTGTTATTATTTTCTTCCCATTCTCAGACGCAAGCGTCAGTTTGCAGTAGGTGTTCTGTCTTATAGAACCCTTGATTCCGTATTTTGGATTTATGTAGTATTCGCCACGCACGTCAGTAGGTATGATAAACCCATCTTTCGCAAGCCTGCTTATGCTCATACGAATGGACGCCTCCGACACGCTCTTCCTGTCCTTCCCCTCGCTCTCCCTCTCCTTGTTTATCTCTTCCAATTCTTTCATCACACTGTTTACCGCCCTCTGCACCTTGAAAACATTCCCGTCGAACTCGTCCAGCGGATTCGACCTCACAGACACCATTATGCAGTGTATGAACACCTTCATCTTCATGCCCTCAGTCGGCTTGAAGTCTTTCCAAGCACCCAAATATGCAATGAAGAAATCTGAAACGCTGTGCAAAGGCATTTTTGCCCTCATCTCCTCCGTCTCCCCAGTCTCCATATTTACCTTGCACCAGATATTGTCAGTCTTGTATATCTCTTTCTTTTTCATATAGTTAAATATCGTTGATTAAACCATTACTCAAATGCAAATATACACAATTTTTATAAACTGACAAATTATATTTTGTAACATTGTGTTATATTCTCGGTTTGTAACTCCATCATGTAGCGTAATGTAACTCAATTGTGTTATATCACGCCACTCTATTGTGTTATATCTCAAAAACCACCTTTTTTTTGAAATTCAGTACCTTTGGCGCGTTTTTCGCCGCAATTCGCCATAATATACATAAGTCACACCTACACGACAGAAAAATCACCTCCTACAACATGTCCTTTTTTGCTACAAAACAACAAAAACGCAAAATTAGCCGTTTTAAGACACTTTCTCAGTCAAAGGCAAGGAAATATACCAACCAAACTTAAAAACGCGCGAGAAGGGTACAAAATATGCCAAAAATAGGGTAATATCATTTAACCATAATCACCGTCGCGCCAAAATTACAAAATGTTGTCAAAATTCACAAATTTCAAATCAAAATTTCAAAAAAAATAAAAAAATAAAAAAAAATTCAGGGCAAAAAAATCAAAATATTCATTTTCAAAAAATTACGAGATAAAACAGACAGCCCTCCTACGGCACCCGTTCGGGGGGTGTGGTCTATTATTCCACCCGTATATCAAAACGCGCCCAGACGTCTCAAAAATGCCGTTCTGTGGCTTTTTATATATTATATTATTTTGCGTACATGATACATTGCTATAATTTAGTATTTTCTTTATTTTGCTCATTTTCAGCACATTGCACATATTTATTTTTGTAACTTATTGATTTATAGCACATAATTTAAATATTGCCGTTTTGAGGTGTAAAAATGTGGTATTTTTTGACAAAACACACTCAAAAAACGGCATTTTGCAGTATATTTTTGCATCTTTTTTCTGTTTTCTGTGTTTTGTTATATCTTTGATATTCAACACATTATCATTTTGTATTGTGTTAAAAAATGTTAAAATACGAAAATTATTTTGCACGTTTCAAAAATTGTTGTATTTTTGCGGGTGAAAGTTGAGAGGGAGAGAAAAGCAAACAAAAGCAAGTGCAAAGATTGACAATTTAAATTAATATTATAAACCTTAAAAACTTAACAAAATGAAAACAAACACCAACAACAACGGAAACGTCAACAACGCAAAATTCAACACAAATTATGTTGATGTATTGGCAAACGCTTTAAAGAATGCAATTAACGAGAGCAACGGACAAAATGCCAAACAAGTTTTTGAAAACTTGAAAACATTCAAAAGCGAAAACGAAAGCGAAAACACCGAAATACAAAAGTATTTCAATGGCCAGTTCAGCAAGTTAGATTTGGCAATTGCTAAGCAATTGACTAAGTACAACGCTGAAAAAGTAACAGCCAGTAGTGAGACGGCAAAAGAACAACTTAACATTCTCACATTACCAATTGAAGAACAACGTTCAAAAGTTCATGGGATGTTGAATAATATGTGCAAAAGTGGGAAATATGAAATGTATTTCACAAAAGAGCAATATTTGAATATGTTCGACACTCTCACCAATGAAGAATTTGCACAATTATATTGTGGAAAATCAATTGAAAAGTCAACACTTATTAGAGTATTAACCAACAAACTAATAAAAGTAGAGAAGAATAACAAATAAAAAAACGGCTGCAGTCAATACGAAAGCAAACTGCAGTCACATAGGCCAAAACGGCCAAAAGTTTGCAAGTTCTTCAAAAACTTGACATTGTTACAAGGAGGCCGAACTCATTAAATTGGCAGGCTATTGATATGCAACAATGTAGTCCATTGAATTATTGAGTGTGCAAAAGGGCTGGTTGAATGCCAGACGTAACACGAAAGCACAATGAATAGTGAATTATGTGTGAATTGTGTATTGTGGGCAATATGGAGGCCGAACTCATTGAATTGGTTGTCCTATGATATATTGAACACTTACACAATGAACTTGCCGAGAAGGGCACAAACTACATTTTCAGTACCTTGTTGTGAGTAGAGAATTGTTGCAGCAAGTCGTTATAACTCTGCCGTATGGAGAATAACAACAAACAAAACAACAAACAACGAAAACAACAACGAACAATTTGCAAGTGTGAAGATTGTAGGCACACCAACACATGAAATGAAAACATTGTGAGAAGGCTCGAAATATTGACTATCGTGGCCGAATAGTCCATGGACTTCAAACGAATTGCCGAATTGTCAATGAATTGTGCAGCCTGTTGTATGGGCAGCAATGAATTGATATGAAAGTGAATAGGGCGAATTACATCGAAGCAATAGCGAACAGAGATGTTGCTATAATAGTGAACAACAAACTATGTTGCAGTGAATTGTAGCGTTATATAGGTGTCAAAAGTGAATAACTTAATACATACACCGCGGAACCGAGTATGTACTATATATTGGACTGCAATGAATAGTGCCGAACCGGGTTCTTCACCAAGCGGGCGGACGTTGTAGTATATAAGAGCGTATTGGGTGCGAGAATAGCCTGATGTGCGAATGTATTATATACGAAAAGAATGCGTTGAATAGTCGTATAAGTAGCCGAAAAAGGGCGAAAGCGACAGAAAAAGAATATCATGGTGCCGTTAGGGATAATGAAAAGCGAACGGATTAAAATGGCGTCCCGTACTAAGTTACATACCATGATTATATGGCCACGATGCGAGAGATTGTGTCGTGGTCGCTGTGTACGAAATGTACGAATTGAAAACGAATTGTTTAACGAAAAAAAACGAATTTATTATGAATTTTCGGATTTATAAAGATGAACATTGCGTTGAATTTGTTGTATGGTTGAAAGCGAAATTTGAGTACAATGAGACGAGAAAATGCGTTGAATTGGAGGGAGTGAACGAGCGTGTGTGCGAGTTAATCGACAGCACGATGTTTATGCCTGCGGAATGGGTGAGCCACAACAACGTGTGTTCTGCCATTGTGACGGCGATGGGAGGAATAATATGAGAGGATATAACTGCGCACGACGCGGCTCGCACGAGGGCGAATAGTATTAATCAACGCCCTCGCGGGCATGTGCGCGAATAAGTTTTTTAAGAATAGTTACAAACAATTTAACATTTTTAACAATCATGAAAATAGAATTTACATTACATGAAATTCGAGTCTTGAAAATTGCCTTGTGTGAGGCAATGGAAGACAAAAGCAATAGTGTTGGGTTAAAAGAAGAGATGGATAAGTTATACGAGCGATTGAGGGAATTACAGAATAACCTTTAAATCTTTAACAATATGAAATGGTATAGTATTGTAGGCTTTGCAATAGCCATTGTCAGCCTGTTTGCTGGCTTCATTGTAACCGAAGAATTCGGCGGTAGCGAATTGCTCGCGAATATTGTGTTGGCGTGCCAACTTGGATGGTTCGCGCCATTTGTAGAATTAATGAAGGAGGAAAAGCCATGCGGGAAATAAGATACCAAGTCATTTCCGTATATGACGGAATTTGGCACCATGAGGGGTTCTTCGCCGGAGAACAACAGGCGGAGGATATAAAGAAATTTGTTGCTATTAAACTCGAATACGCCGGAATAGTCGGCAAAGTATTCGTAAAACAAATGAATTTGGAGGAATAGCCATGCCTACGAATTACAATGATTACGAGGTGTACCGCGACCTCGGCGAACTCGCGGAAATAGAGAATGAATTATACTTTGCAGAATTATGAAAGCGAACTATCACTATGAATGGTTTTTGTACACGGACAACTTGTGCGAGGGTCGCAGGATGCTTGCGCAGGCAGACACGTTGACGGAACTAAACTGGAAAAAACAATTTGTTTCATTGAATGGAATAGACCCGTACATGGGTGCAACAAGAATAGAGAAACACAGAGTGTATAACCGATAAACAACAAACATCATGAAGAAGCAAGTAAAGGTCACGGCCATATCCGTGAAAGGTGGTTCAATCATCAGTGGATGGTTCCAAGACATGAACAAGGGCGATGAATACGCCGCCGCGATGGCCGCACGCGGGTATGTTGTGGTCAAGCAATACAGATAGTGTTATGACAAAGAACGGAATAATTGCGTCGTCCTCATCTAAGGAGCGTCTGCAGGGAATGATAAACGAATACCTCTACTCGACGGCGTGGGTCATCATGGACGACTTGCGCTTGTTCAACAGCAAACTGAACAAGTTCTGCGAGAACTTCTTTGTGGAGAACAAACGCGGAAGATGGTATTTCAAAGCAAAAATAGAGAAAGGAGAATGACATGGAAACGATATGGGGGCCAGCGAAGTACCACGGCAAGTGGGCGGTATTCGACAGAGTGTCGAACACGTTCTCGCACATCGGCAAGGGCAAAAAGTTCTGCACCGAGAAAGCGAGGGAACTCAACAAGGAATATGCAGCCGAAATATTGTATGAAATCAAGAAAGGAGAATGAAATGGACAAATCCGAGATAATCAAGATGCTCCGTGAACTTCTCG
>Ga0326511_10004799_pt1 | contig 10723 bp, 4 predicted proteins | sample 0_2496_0518_D_FD_203701 | JGI IMG/M metagenome (GOLD analysis project Ga0326511, IMG submission 203701) | Bovine rumen microbial communities from UC Davis, California, United States - 0_2496_0518 | ecosystem: Host-associated > Mammals > Digestive system > Stomach > Rumen | place: USA: California... | reverse complement strand
ATATCTGCGTGTTGCGCCTTGTGGGCGACTACACTGTTGAGCAGGCCGACGGTGGTGAAGACATTGCCTATCGTTTCTATACGAACTATAGCAATAGCACCGACAAGATGTTGCTTAAGCATTTAGCTGATCGTGAGTGCGTGGAGAAGTATAAAGCAGACAAGTGGGTGTCCTATCCCTGGTATATCATTGAGACCAATCAAACAAGCGACAAAAACGTGGGTCCCCGCAATGACCCAGGCACCGACAGGCTCGAAGATCTGCTTTATAGTCGGGGCTATTTAGCAGTGAAAGGCAAAACCAAAACCAACATGTATCGTGAACCCCTCCTGGTCTTTGCTGTCAAGCGTGTCAGGGATAGCGGCGTGAAAGCTACACGCTTCGAGGACGGTGTTGCGTTCACCGAATTGAATATGATGAAAGCCGTTGATAAAGAAGACTATGAGGCGGACATTCCGTCTGTAACCGATAAAATTTCAGGCACCTACAAGGAATACAGTCCAGGAAGAATCTTCCTCGAAGAAAAAAGCTGGAAGTTTGGAATGGCTAACAGTATCTCAGGCTTCTAACCACGATTGCCGCAGGGAAATAGTAAAATTGTAAAATATTAGAATTGTAAAATGAAAAGACTGAATCTATGGCTCCTGGCCGCCCTGCTGTGCGGCATGAGCATGAGCGTCACCTCCTGTAAGGACGACGACAATGACAGCAACAACAGTAGCGAGACAACCGTTGAGGAGGCCTCGGAGAATGCCAATACGTTCTGGGGCGTGGCATGGAACCTGGTGGGAACACTCGACGAGACTGTCGACTATGAAGACAAAACCTTCGAACCCACCATCGGCGAGCCGATGGAGGGCGAGGATGGAGCCCGCGTGGTCATCCTGCCCGACGTGGCGGCCGCTGCCGCCCACTTCGCCGCCATCGTCGATGCCGACGTGACGGAGGCTACCGCTACCTACACCTACCAGAACGATGCCGTGGGCAGGCTCACTTATACGAAGAGCACCGACGGCAAGTCGCTGGCTACGGTCGATGTGGACATCAGGCAGATTCCCCACCTGCAGAAGATTGTCTATAGGACGGTCGACCAGATGGGCACCAACGCCACCAATGACGGCGTCCCCTATTACTCGTTCGGCGACGTCATCAAGCGTCATCGCAGTGATGGTGTCGATGAATACTGGGTCTGCATTCAGGCTGCGTTCACCCCTCAGGGCAGCAAGGATGTCGTTTGGGCCTCAGTGAGTCAGTTGCCGTCAGAGAACATCTACAAATACACATCTAAGAAGGGGTCACACGATTACACATTCCCCACCGCTCTCGGTAACAACAAGGAGTACATCAAGGACCTGACCGAGCTGATTTACGCCATGTCGGAGCCTAAGCAATGGTATAGCAACATAGATACGGGCGCTGACAACATGAAAGCATTCAACGTGGTGAAGAAGGCGAATGTGAAGTACTTCAACGAAACCTTCTGGAATCGCGTGTGGAACGGCTGGGTCGACAATAAGCTTGCAAATACCATCTTCGGCACGTCGTTGACAGAGCTGAACAGCAAGTTGAACGATGCCACCAAGGGCTTGAAGTTCGTTTACTATGGCTACAGCTGGTGGTTCAGTTCGAGCGATAACCTGTCACTGTATGTATCGACCGTCAACGTCGGAAAAAACAAAGAAGAGCGCAATGCGCGCCTGTTAGACTGGAAAGAGGTGAAACGTGACGTCATCACGCCGTATATAGCAGTGGACTGCGTTAAGCAACTGCAGAACGGTACTCAGTGGATTAACAAGAATTTCTTCGGCAATGACGAGCCGCATTACATCTTCCGATTCGCCACCAGCAAGAGTCTGTTCGGCAAGAAAATCGGCATCTATGAGTCGCTGGCTACCACCGGTGGTTTCGAGGACGTGTATGTCTATACGAAAGCGAACGATATCCATACGGGTGAAAATCATAAGATGAGTGACTACACCATATTTAAGAATGTGGACAGGCATGATGAAGACGGCGGTTCGTCGGTAAAAGACGCTGACTTAAAGGTAGGCCACTACCTCGCTGCCAACGGCAGGTTCTACGAGACCGAGGCAGATGCCAAAAGCAAGGGCGGAGGTGCCAGGGCCTTGGTGGTCTATCTGGGCGGCGACAAGCACGTGGAGAATGGTCGGGAATGGAATGGTCTGGCCGTGTCGCTGTTAACGTTGTCTAATGTGCAATGGGACAGCAACGGCAATAACAAGATTTGCGATGGTATGAAATTCTATGAAGGACCTAATGCCGCATCGGAAGCATTCGACGGCATTTCATCCACACGCTGTTTGCAGAATTGTAAAAACACAGCTCACGATCATGATCTGATCAAAGCAGCTTTAGATGAGGTGCTTGAGAAGGTGGAAGCTTCCCAAGCACGGATGTCCTCATGGTTCATACCGTCTTATGGGCAGTTCCGACTGGCCATAGAGGGTCTGGGTGGCCAGTATAATGCAGAGACACATAAATTCTCGCTCCCCGAACAAGGTGCTCCGTATCTGGAGGTCGTGAAGTCTTTACTCAAGAATGGGGGTTTCATGACATCGACGTTTGAAAACGATGATGATGAAGGACCTCGTCTCTTTGGCATCAGATTAAACAATGGACTATATTCGATGTCACCAAAAAACACCTGTTCCGTTTTACCCTTCATCGCCTTCAAGTACAGCAAAAACTGAAACGTTGAAAGACGTATATAAATTATTTATTTCGTTTTTGTCAACACTGCCTACACTAACCCTGGCAAACCCCTTGTACATCGGGATTTGCGGTTAGTGTAGGCAACTTTTTTTAGTGTGGGCATGTATAATTTATCATATAATGACTATGCGCAGCAATTAATGGATAATTAATGGTAATTCGCAACTCATCAATTTTCAGCAACTTATTATTTTTTACGATTACATAAATGTGCAGATGCGACGATGAAAGCAAATTATTATGCGAATAGTCCGTGCCAGTCCGTTCATTCGCGATGCAAATATTCCGTTGCGCTTGCAAAATCAGCAAAAAGAGTTTCAAAATATGCAAAATTTGAAGATAACTGCGTTTTTTGTGTTTTATTTAGAATAAAATGCTTATCTTTGCATGCAAATTAAGTATATATTAGTATTCATTAATAATTAATTAAAAAAGGATTATGAAGAGAAAGTTTAATTTCTTGCTCATCGCCGCGCTGGTGTGCGGCATGGGTGTTGGTGTCACGTCCTGCTCGGATGACGACAGCACAAGTAGTGGCGACCTGACCAGTCAGATCACCGTATCCCAAGAACTCCTCGAACACGGTGTGGAGGTAGATATCAAGGGAGGCACCGCCGATGTGACCATTGACGGCAAGGGAACATGGATGGCCACCATCGACGATGCCGACTGGGTAGGCATCAGTCAGGAGCAGGCCGTCTACACTGGAAAGCAGACGCTGACGCTCCGCTTCGACCGCAACCTGACCGGTGCCGGCCGTAGGACGCAGCTCGTCATTTTCGATGAAAACGGCATGGAGACCGATATCCCTGTTTACCAGTCGCCCCTCCTCGACGGCCAGGAACCCTCCAACAGCAGTTCGCAGTGGTTCTCCAGTAAGGGCTTGGGTCACGGCGTGAACTACAAGTACATCCTTGACCTCAACAACCAGTCAGATCGTCTTAAAAGTAATGGAGAAACCAATCTGATTACGAGTCAGATCACACAGAACGACCAACTGTTCAACTTTTCCAAGATAGAGGAACTGCAGAAGTCGAAGGTACTGGGTTCTAATGCCTACTTTGAGGCTCCCATTGAGATTGGCGACATGACTGCCGTGATGAACGACGAGATGGTCTCAAAGGACAAGACTCTGACTGCTACTGCCAATATTGGTATAGAGCTGGGCATCCTCAATGTATCAGGCGAATTCCATTATTCGTCAACAAAGAAAGAAAATCGTGCCAAGGTTGACTACAACATCATTCGTCGTGCGCCGATGTACGATGTGCGCATTGCACCAGGTGAAGTTGCTGCCTATGCCTGGCAGTATTCCGTGGATCACAGCAAGGATGATATTGAAGACCAGATGGATGAATTAATTGCGCTGGAGGAGAAATGGAAACAGGCCAATCTGAAGAACCCCAGGGTGAAAAAGGCAGAGCTCACCTCCTCGCAGAAGCGCAAGATGGATGAGAAGTGGCAGGCTCTCTATGCGTTGGATTTTGGCGACGTGTTCAGCATGTGCTTCAACCGCAACTATGGCGAACTTGCATACTGGGAGCCAATGCTTACCGACTCAGCGACTACCGAAGCGCAGAAGAGTGAAGCCCGCAAGCACTGCAAGGAGGCCATGCAGAAGCTTGATGACTACTACGGTCCCTTCTTCCTCTCGGGAGCAGAGTATGGAGGCAGTTTCAACATCTTGTGCAAGGTGGACACCAGTTTCACCAATGGTCAGGACTCCATCTCGGGAACCATCACGGCTTCGTTGGTGGGAATCGGCAGCCTGGGCGGCGGCATTGAATACACCTCTGAAGGTTCCGAACTCTTCCGCAAGAACAACACCTCATTCCAGGTGTTTGGCGGCGAGGCCAACGTAATTACCAGTGCCCTTTTCAATCTGACCCATAGTGCCAGCGTCACCGACTACAAGCAGTGGAGCGGTGTGCTTAACGACTGGATTGACGGCATGCGCTCAAAAGAAGACTCAAAGTATGGCGACATTTCATCGCAGAGTAAAGCCGAACTTCTCAACTTCAGTATGACACCGCTGTGGCTGATGATGCCCGACAACGAGGTGGCTAACTTTGCTCGTGCCTGGTTCATCAACAAATACTGGAATAAGGGCATTCTGGCATACCTGCATATTATGGAGGGTGACGAGGAGTACAAAGATCTGCAGGACTTCTTTGATACGTATCTGCGTGAGAGCAAGGCAAAGCCCAGCCTGGGCAAGTATGAGGAAGCCGTAAAAGGCACCAGTAATTAAAAAATAGAAACATGAAGCACTTACGTAGGACACTGCTGCTGGCAGCAACACTCCTGACGGGTCTCACGGCCTGCCACGACGATGACACCGACATGCCATATATTAATAATGTGGCATGGACGGCCGCGTGGGTCAGCGCCGATGGCGACGATGATACGGAGATGCTGCTGAGCCGATGGGCCGGTTATGAGACGCTGCACGTCAGCATCAGCGGGCGTACGGCCGCCGACAGCCTTGTCCTCGTAAGCTGCGATGCCGACTGGCTGTCGGTGGCGAGTGATACGCTCGCCGCCGACAGCCTCGTCAGCATTACCACAACCGACAACGACACAGGTCAGCGGCGCACTGCCACGCTGACCTTTACCGGCATAGCCGACCTGACAGGGTCCGGCGGTACCACTAACCTACCTCGGGCCATACTCATCGTGACCCAGCTCAGTGCCTCTGATATGGACAGTAACAGCGACCCGCGCAGCACGCTCTTCGTTGGTTACGGCTACGACATCTACAAGAAACTTGACAATCCCATGTCGGTGAAGTCGAAAGAGTCCATACTCGACGTGGACGCACTTTTCGATACCGAGCGTGTCACGGATGTACCACTGGTGCACGATGCCCGCCTGTCGAAAATGAAGATGGATTACGTGTCGGCCACCGACATCAATGCCTACGGCGAGGACCTGACAGAACAGCAGTGCCCTGATGATGAGAACCGCATACGTGGCTGCACCAAGGACTGCGAGCAGGTGGCCTCACTGCTGCCCGACGGCATGCACATCAGCATGTATAACATGGGACATGCCACCATGACGAAGCTCGTGGCATCGCGTACGCTCGACCGTGGCGGTCTGAATTATCTGAAGCAGCGTGGCTGGCTGCCCTACAGCAAGGGTTTTGCCAACAGTATTGTTGAGATTATCAATGAAAAAGATCCGGCCCGCCTACGCCAGAAAGTGCAGAGCATGCTGCGCACATACGGCACGCACATGGTGATTCAGGCCGACCTGGGAGGCAGAATCGACTATGCCTTCTGCATGGATAAGACAGGTACTGTCAACCTGCGTCGCAATGTGGAGCAGGAGGCACTCAACACGCTTGGACAAGGCGACGGTAGCAGCCAGAACTTGCCAGTGGTTGCCACCGACAAGAGCCAGTACGGCTCCATCACCGTCATTGGCGGCAGTGCCGCCGCGCGCACCAAACTTCAGGAAGGCATCAGGGGCCTCGGCAATAAAGGCCATCTGTCGGCTGAAGATGTCAACGCCTGGATGTCGAGCATCAACTACAGCGGCGAGATGACCACCGACGAGAGTCTCGACGTGGTACACTTCGAGCTGATGCCCGTGTGGGACCTCGTGCCCGACCAGCTGCGCGCCATATTCCTCGACGAGACGCTGCTCATGGTCAGGAGCAGCGACTGCCAGCTGCCGGCCAGCGTACTTGAAGCTGACATCTATGAGATAGAACCCCAAGGGGCCCTCTACCGCCAGCTGTTCGACTTTTCGCGACAGGTGGCACCCAATACAGGCTCGCTCTGCCGCCTGCTCTACTTCGAAAGCGAACCGGTCATAGAGGTCTGCTCGGAGTATGTGCCGCAGATACGCTCTGACGAGCGCGTCATCATTGCCTATCCGATACACGACAGACAAATACACATCAACCAAGGACTCTTCCTGGGCGACGGCATCCACCAGCCTGCCTACGTGGGCTTCTCGAACGGCGTCTGCTACGTGAACCCCATCGACACGATGTCGCAGAACGACATAATAAAAAAATTCTGGTACGTGGGCGGCAACCTGCTGTTGAGGAACCCTACAGGCCTGCCAAACCTCAAAGGCAAGCAGCGCACTATACAGGAGGACTACCTGCCGATTTACACCGACGACGATGCCGGTGCCATCAAGCATCGTCACCCCATCGTGAAGCTGGGTTCGAAGTTCTGGACCCGCCGCGACATCAACCACCGCATGCAGTTTGCCGAGCAGGAGAGCTATGCCGGCGTCGACCAGATGGTGGATAACGTGTGCTATACGCAGTTCATGTGGGAGCATAACACCACACACTTCGCCAACGATAATAAATGGGTATGGGGCAATGACTACAATATCTTCTTCAAGGGTAATCCCAACATGAAATGGTATCTGCCCACACCTGACGACATCAGAGACCTCCATCAGTTTATCGGCTACAATACGAAAGCACTCTTCAAGGATCAGGTTTCGGGCTGGGATGCTCAGTTCAACGGCTACTATGGCCACGTCGACATCCTGAACCGCAACCGACAATTCAGTGGCGGCAAGCGCGACCTGCACTACAAGGGCGAGCTGAACGCCATCAGCTCGAAGAATGCCAATGGCTACAGCGATGCCTGCCTGCTCGTTCTTCGGCCGGACTACAGCCTTACACTTGTCAGCAACGCAACCTTCAACTCGCAGTGGCGCAACAATTTTTACCCAGTGCGACCAGTGCGTGGCTTCTTGTTCAAGTACCCAACAACCAAAGACATCAATGATAACTTCACCAAGAAGGCGGGGAAATATCAATAAAATGACGATGATACTACAAAGAATTAAATATGACAAACTGTAAATTCATACACACTGCACTTGCAGCCCTGCTGCTATGCGCCACAGGTCTCGCAACAACGGCCTGCTCGGACAGTGATGACGCGAAAACTAATGACCGTATCATGACCGAGGACGGCAAAACCTATGTGCCCGACTCGCTGCTCACCGACCAGGAACGCTACCAGTTAGCCTGCCAGAGCGCTGTCATGGGTACCTTGCGCTCGCTGGCCGGACAGGAAACGCTGAATCCCGACGTGGTGAATCAGAGGCTTGAACCCGTCTACGGCCAGACACTCGACGACGAAAGCTCGTCGGTGCGCGTCGTGAAGTGCAACAGCACGGACGACGCTGAAGACTTGTTCCTCGCCATTGCCGGTCTTGACAGCACCGATGCCCAGCTGCTCATCTCGCCTACGCCCGACGGATACTCGCTGTCGCTCATGGACCTACCCATCCTGCTTGACGGCAAGCGTTTCAACCTCGGAACGCTAACCTTCCACCGCGACGGCGGCCCGCGTCGATACGGCTACGTGGAGGTCAGCATGCCCTGCTTGCCCCATCTGGAGCGTATCGACTACCTCAGTCCCGATGCATTCCCCGACAATGCCAACAGCTCTTATCAGCTGGGTGATATCATTTACATATCAAGTGGCTACAACCTTTGTTCCGGCTACTATGTCTGCATAGCCAACAACGGCTACAGTAGCACACTGGTTCACATGAAGCATGGCAAGAATCCCGGTGGCGATGAGAGCATTAATGTCGATGGCGACAACGAAGGCTGCTGGAGACCATACAACAACGACCATGGTCATAAGACCACCTTTGAAGATATCAAGGATTATGTCAGTTTCATGCTTGAGAATCAGGCAAAGGTGACTAACATCAAGGCGTTTCTCAATGGCGAGGCCTACAACATGAAACCCCTTGAGAGCGGTAAGCTGGGCCACATTTTCCCCGAGGGTTTCAACAACAACGCAGGAGTGGCATATTCGGGTGGTACGGCCTATATCTTCTATGATGGCTATATCACCGATGATTATGCCATTGTACCTGCCTACTACTATCGCAACTCACTGTATGCAACGGTTCCTAACAACTGTGACAGCAGAAGCAAAGTCGGAAGCGGTAATGAAAAATATGTCAGAGACAGCAAGTGGAATGAATGGATTAGCAGCAACAGCTTTACGATGAACGTCATCCATACCGATAAAATTATATCGGGTGCAAGGCTCGAATACAGTGCACTGAACGACCGCCTGGAGATGGGTATCGCGGCTGAGCACGCCACCACCGAACAGCTGGGCTGGTGTTATGCTGATGACGGCGTACTCTATGAGACACCAAACAAGGCCAGACGGTATGGCCACACCCCACTCGGTGTGCTGGCCTACGTGAACGACCATTCTGATTTCGGTAACCTCGCCACAGAGGCTGATGGCGGCTATGGCCACGGCCTGGTGATGGCATATCATAACACCAACCAGACGACCTGCCGATATAATCCCAGAAAAGCAGGTCTTGTCAACATCGACGACGCATTTGGCTTCACACAGTTTGTCAACAAGACCACTGGTGCCGCTGGTGCTCTGGCTGATGGTAGCGGATTGGATAAGACATCCTATCTTGCAGAGAATGGCTCTCCCGCCGCCATGCAAGCACAGGCATACTCCAAAGCCAGCGACGGCACAGGGTGGATGTTAGCCAGCACGGCGCAGTGGATTGCCATGCTCTGCGGCCCCAACGGCTTGGGCGGAGCGAAGATGCCCGATGCCACGGGTGGCATGCCCCTCGGTATCTCGTATGATGGCGACCATCCCTATACGAGAATTACCAGATTCATCTCGAAGGCCCCAACATATACGCCGCTTGCCATTTCTAACAATTTCTGGACAAGTTCGGCTTACAGTGCTTCCGTTGGCGTCTATTTGGCAGGTAAAAACCTACGTTTCACCTGGTACAACTGGAGCCAGGGTGCTTTCGTACGTCCGGTGTTCGCCTACTGATGGTGCTGATATTAATAATGTATAAAATTTAGCAAATGGTGAATGACGGCAAAGTAATTATGCAGCTATTGATGGCTGTGCTGATGGGCTGCACGACATTTGGGTTGGTTTCCTGCTCCGTTGACGATGATTTGCTGGACAACACAATGTCTTCTCTTCCAGGCGATGGACAGCCGACTGAGTCCTTCCAGTGGACGCGTGCCCAAGATGTGGAAACGCATCAGGAGTTCTTGCGCAACCTTGGTGTTGGCTATAGCTACAATGCCGTGCGTGGCTCCTATTGCGACTGGCAGGACATTCGCTGTCAGGTTCTGAATCGTGGCATGTTGCTCGCCATGCAGGATTCCACGGGGGATGCCATCCTTCGTACCAGCCAGGCAGAGAGCGTGTATTTAAGCGGCACTTTCGAATACTCCATCCGCGACTATGTGGTAAACATGTCGATGGAGACCAAAGAAGCCATAGACCTCGGACTCTATAAGAAGGAGAAACGCAAGCGCCAGAACTTTATCGAGGATGGTGTACAACAGAAGTACTTCTACCTGATGAGTGAAAAGATTACCTTAGCGCACCAATATGTGGGCTGGGCCAACGTGATGGCACTTTACAGAAGAGACAGGAGCCTTCTTACGGAAAGTTTCCGCAATGCTGTCAGGCATCTTGACGAATCTGATGACGACGACATTGTTGCCGTCGATTCGTTCATCAACGTGTGGGGTACGCATGTGATAGTGGAGTCGTGGCTTGGTGGTGCTATACATATAGACTTGATGAACGACATGTGGCGCTGGAATGCCAAGTCAAAAGATGAGAAGTGGACTACGGAACAGTTCTTAACCGCAGTGGCCACGAAGGACCAACATCGTCAGTCGTCCGACGAGTTCCGCTGGACGGAGCATTCGCGCATCAACATCATGGCGCGTGGCGGCAACCAGGAGTCGCTGACCAGCATGTTGGGCGAGCACCAATTCGATGGGACACGGTCATTCAGCACAGAAGGCGTCAATGTCTGGCGACAGTCGCTGATCTATGACCCTGATGATGAGGCCAACTCCAATGTTGAGATGGTGGATATGAAGCTGCTGCCTATCTGGGAGTTTGCTGCGCTGATTTCCAAGTCTGCTGCACGGCGCATTCAGGCTGCCGTGACTCAGGATGTTCTCCTG
>Ga0326511_10004798_pt1 | contig 10724 bp, 11 predicted proteins | sample 0_2496_0518_D_FD_203701 | JGI IMG/M metagenome (GOLD analysis project Ga0326511, IMG submission 203701) | Bovine rumen microbial communities from UC Davis, California, United States - 0_2496_0518 | ecosystem: Host-associated > Mammals > Digestive system > Stomach > Rumen | place: USA... | reverse complement strand
GCCAATATTCTCATAATATTTATATTCATCCTTTAATTTATACTTATCTAAATAATCAATTGGTGTTATTTCATCACCTGATTCTTCTTTTTTATTTTCTGTTTTTCTATATAAGCTATCCATAAGTTCAAAATTTATATTTTTTATTTCATCAATTAATTTTTTCTTTTTACTTTCTTCTAGCTCATCAAAATGATTTAACAAATGTTCTTGTTTATATTTTTTTAAAGTTGCTTTTATTTCTTCCAAGTTATTATACATACATATCTTCCTTTCTTGTTTTTATATAGATAACTTTAGTTATATAATATTTTATGAAAAAAAGCAACTATTTATTTAATATTCATTAATAATTTTTTCTCCTTTTGTAGATAATATTTTAGTGTAATCGCCTACTATTTCATCTATTTTTTCTGATATTTCCTCTAAATTATAGCAATCTATCACTTGTGTATTTTTATTTTTTTCAGTCCATTTCTCAATATTTTTGTTTATATTTTTTATATAATTTTTATTACCTTTTATAAAGATAACCATATTTTTATTATTTTCTGTATTTTTATTTATCAGTTTAAATTTATTTAAATCATCATTTTTCCAATTTAAATTTAAAATCCTTTCTTTTTTTTCTTGATTTAAATTTATATTAGAAACTAATTTATTTATTGTATTTTCTAAATTATTTTCTGTTAAAATTATTACTTCTTTATTCTCTTCAATTTTTTTGTTTATATAAGGCAAGCTTGTCATTTCAAAATGATAATCACTTGCATAAAAAGTGCATACTTTTTCTTTTGTACTTTTATTTTTATTCATTAAAAATTCATCCCTTCGAATTCAATAGATTATACGGAAATCATACTTTTAGCATTTCTGTTTACTGGTAAATTTTACCATCTCTTTACAAATATGTCAATAATATTTCAAATAAAATTCATCGACATTTTTCGCATTTAACAGCCATTTGTTATTGATCAATTATTTGATTTTTTAATGAATTTAAATTCATTTTTGTATAAAAATTTTCTTAATTGGTAATAATTTAATTAAAGAAATTTTTAGAAATTTTAACTTTTGGAGGTAACTTATGAAAAAAATATTAAATTTATTAAAAAATCCTAGAATAAAAATGATAATTATTTTATCTATTCTTATATTTATATATACAGGTATTTGTGCTTTATCTTATGCAAGTAATATTTCTTCTGATATTTCTAATTCTGTTTTTAGATTACATGTAATTGCTAATAGTAATAGCAAAGAAGATCAAGATTTGAAATATAAAGTTCGTGATAATTTAATTAAATATATGTATGATATTTGTTCAGATTGTGAAACTAAACAAGAAGCAATTAATTTGGTTACTAATTATAAAAACAATTTTAAACAAATTGCATTAGATACTATTAAAAGTGAAGGATATAATTATAATGTCAATATAGGAATTGGTAATTTTGAGTTTCCAACAAAGCAATATGGAGATATTTCTTTACCTGCAGGATTTTATGATGCTTTGAAAGTAGAAATTGGAGAGGCAAAAGGACGTAATTGGTGGTGTGTAATGTTCCCTCCTCTTTGTTTTGTTGATATAACTTCTGGAATTGTACCAGAAGAGTCAAAAGAATACTTACAAAATAACATGTCAGAAGAAGAATATGCCTTAATTTCGGATAATTCAAACTCTTATCTTAAATTTAAATTTAAAATATTAGAATTTTTTAATCAAAATGGATTAATTACAGCTAAAAAATAGTTGCAATCCTTTGAACTTTATGTTATATTGAATTAGTAGTAGAGTGTTTAATTTAATACACTCTATTTTATATTGTAAGGTTTTTATTATTTAAATTATAAAATTATTTTATAAAATAAATTGGGGGTAATTTAATTGGAAAAATTAGTAGTCAAAGGGCCTACTCCTTTAAAGGGTGAAGTTAAAATAAATGGAGCCAAAAATGCAGCAGTTGCACTTTTACCTGCAACACTTTTAATAGACGGTTGTTGTACAATTGAGAATTTACCAAATATAAGTGATATAAAAATTTCTTGTGAAATTTTGGAAAAGTTAGGAGCTAAAATCACTTGGAATAACAAAAACAGCGTTACTATTGATTCTACAAAAATTACAACAACACATGCTCCTTTAGATTTAACAAGTAAATTTAGGGCATCATATTATATAATTGGTGCAATGCTTGGAAGAATGGGTGAAATTGAAGTTGGCATGCCTGGTGGTTGTAAATTAGGAGCAAGACCTATAGATCAACATATAAAGGGATTTGAATTGTTAGGAGCAAATGTTACTGTAGAAAAAGGAACAATTTACGCTAAAGCAAAGAAATTAAAAGGTGCTCCTATATATATGGATATTGTATCTGTTGGTGCAACAATTAATGTAATGCTTGCAAGTGTATTAGCTAAGGGAACAACCATAATAGATAATGCCGCTAAAGAGCCTCATATTGTTGATGTTGCAAACTTTTTAAATACAATGGGGGCAGATATTAGAGGTGCAGGAACAGATGTGATAAAAATTAATGGTGTAGAACGATTACATGGTGGAGCTACATATTCTGTTGTACCAGATCAAATTGAAGCAGGCACTTTCATGCTTGCAGCCGTAGCAACAAAAGGTGATATTACTTTAAAAAATTGTATTACAAAACATTTAGAGTCTATTACTGCAAAAATAATAGAAGTTGGTGGAAATGTTGAAGATAATGGTGACAGTATAAGAGTTTGGTGCAATAAAAGACCAGGAAAAGCCAATATTAAAACATTACCTTATCCTGGATTTCCAACAGATTTACAACCTCAAATGGGAGTTGTTTTATCTTTAGCAGATGGCACTAGTACTATTTCAGAAAGTATATGGGACTCAAGATTCCAATACACAGACGAACTAAACAAAATGGGAGCTAAAATTACTGCACAAGGTAAAATTGCTTTCTTTGAAGGAGTAAAAAAATTGTCCGGAGCTCCTGTGTACTCTACAGATTTAAGGGCTGGAGCAGCTTTGGTAATTGCTGGTACTGCTGCTGAAGGAACAACGGAAATTTATAACTTAGAACATATCGATAGAGGTTACGAAAATATAGAAGAAAAGTTTAGAAAACTTGGAGCTAAAATTGAAAGAGTCAAAGAATAAAAAACTAAAGAAAGAAGATTAAATTATGCTAAATTTTTGTAGTTTATATAGTGGGAGTAGTGGAAATAGTCTTTATATAGAATCTCAGAATACTAAGTTACTTGTTGATGCAGGTGTCAGCTGTAAAAAAATTGAAACTGCTTTAAATAATATTAATATTGACCCTGCATCATTAAATGGAATTCTTGTTACACATGAGCATACAGATCATGTACAAAGTTTAGGAACACTTTCTAAGAAGTTTGATTTACCTGTATTTGTTAATCAAAAAACATTAGATGCTATGCCAAAACAAAGAGATAAACTATCTGTTAATAATGTTAAAATATTTAATGTTAATGAAAATTTTGAAATAGGAGATTTAAAAGTTCATCCTTTTTCTATACCCCATGATGCAGCAAACCCATGCGGATTTAATATTTATAAGGATAATAAAAAAATTAGTATTGCAACAGATATTGGACATATGACAAATAACATTCTAAGAAATTTAGAAGAGAGTTTATTTATTTTATTGGAATCAAATTATGATCCAGAAGTCCTTAGATGTTCTGCTTATCCATTTAACTTAAAATCTAGAATCGCTGGACCAATTGGACATTTACCAAATGAAATAGCTGGAAAAACAATTTCTCATTTACTAAAATCCGGCTTAAAATCTGCAATGCTTGGGCATTTAAGTAAAGAAAGCAATTTCCCTGAACTTGCATATCAAACAGTACTCGATGAATTAATTTCTAATAATTATGATGAGAATAACTTCTCTCTTAGTGTCGCTTCTAGAGATAAACATAGCGAAATAATTAAATTATAAATTTTTGTAGTCAATAGACTATACTATTTAAGGAGTTTATAATGTTAAATATAAATATAATTTGTGTTGGAAAAATAAAAGAAAAATATTTAAAAGATGCAATAGACGAATACAGTAAAAGGTTATCAAAATATTGTAAATTAAGCTTTACTGAGCTTTCTGATGAAAAAATTCCTGATAAATTATACCCTAAATTGGAACAGGAAATTAAATATAAAGAATGTACTAATATTATTAATCATATAAAAAAAGATTCGTTTGTAATTGCATTAGATTTAGGCGGAAAAGAATTTACATCTGAAGAGTTTTCTAGAAAATTAGAAAATATATCTATGGAAAATAGCTATATAACTTTCATAATTGGTGGATCTCTTGGATTAACAGAAGACTTATTAAAAATATGTAATTTAAAAATCTGCTTTTCAAAAATGACTTTTCCACATCAATTAATACGTATATTTTTATTAGAACAAACATTTAGAGCTTTTAAAATACAAAATGGAGAAACTTATCATAGATGAATTAATGAGTTCAAACTTTTATTTTAATATAGTCTGAACTTTATTTTTTAACAATTTTATTGATAAAATCTGAATTATTATTTCTTGAACTAATATATATATTGAAATAAATAAAATTAATTTAATTGTAATCATTTTCTCTTCTTTCTTTTTTCTGTATTATACATACATTTAATTCTTTTGTCAACATAATCATGTTTTTTAAAACATAATATTACAAACTACTACACTTGTAATTATTCCAACTAAATCAGCGCATAAAGCAGCTAATAATATATGCCTTGTCTTTTTTATTTTTATACAACTTGTATATATAGCAATCGTATATAAAGTTGTCTCTGTCGATCCCATAATAGTGGATGCTATTTTTCCCAAATTACTATCTACACCATAATTTCTCATGAGTTCTGTCGCAATTGCTATTGAACTACTTCCTGATATTGGTCTTAATATTGCTAATGGCATTAACTCACTAGGAAAATGTATTATATTTAAAATAGGACTCACAATATAATTTATTAAATCAAAAATACCAGAACTTTTTAATGCTCCAATTGCAACAAATAATCCTATTAATGTAGGAAATATATTAAATGTTATTTTTATTCCCTCTTTTGCACCATCTAAAAAAATATCAAATACATTTTTTCTTTCTTTCATACCATAAATTACTATAATTAAAATAATCATTGGCATTGCTATATTTGATATAAAAAATATAAATTTCACTTTTTATCGACTCCCTTTTTTATTCAAATTTTAAATTTATTTAGTCACCTTAATAAGAATTTTTGTTGCAATTATTCCGAGCAATTGCGGCAAGTATTGTTGCAATCCAAACAGGAAATACTATTAAAGTAGAATTTTCTGATCCCAAAGAGTTTCTAATTGCTATTACTGTAGTAGGTATTATTTGTATAGATGCAGTATTTATTACAATGAACATCATCATTGAATCGCTCAATCTTTCTTTATTTACATTTTCTTTATCCATCGATTCCATTGTTTTTATCCCTAATGGTGTTGCTGCATTTCCTAATCCTAAAATATTAGCAATCATATTCATAGATATTTCCTTTTGTATTCTTTTATTGTTTTTTAATTCTGGAAATAAAAATCTTATAATTGGTTTTAAAACTTTACTTAGAGTATCTATAATTTTTGTATTCTCAGCAATTTTTATAATGCCATTCCACAAACACATTGTTCCTAGTAAATTTATAGTTAAATTTATTACATTTTGAGTGCTTTCGAATATAGATGAGTTTAATTTTTCAATATTTCCAGAAAAAATCGCAAAACAAAATGATATTACAATAAAAAAGGGCCAAACTATATTTAACAATATATATCACCTATAAAATTTTATTCATAATTTGTATTTTTTATTACAATATAATTGACCTTAAGTTTCATTTATGATATATTAGTCGTGTAAATATAAAGGATTGTCAAAATTATAACTTTTAAGGAGGGTTTAGATCATGAAATCAACAGGAATAATAAGAAGAATGGATGAACTAGGAAGAGTTGTTATACCTATAGAAATAAGAAATCAATTTAATATAGCTGAGAAAGATCCAATGGAAATATATGTAGATGGTTCTTCAATTGTATTAAAAAAGTTTGAACCTAATTGTATTTTTTGTGGAAATACAAAAAATTTGCTAGAATTTAATGATAAATTGATTTGCGAAAAATGTTCAAAAAAAATTGGTGAATTAAAAAATGAAGAATAAAGAAAAGGATTTGAAGTTTATATTATTTTAAACCTCAAATCCTTTTTATTTATCTTCCTATACTAAATGACATTATAAAATCATTATTTTCTTTTAATTTCATATTTATATTCATATTTTTTCTCATAGAATCTTTATTTTTATGAGTCACTGTTAGATTGAATATTTGTACTTCTCCTTCGTTACTATAATTTTCTCCATCAATTTCATTAATATCATATAGATTATTTTTTATATAATCCTCTAGTTTCTGTAAATTATCAAAATTATTTTGTTTAAAAGTACCATCTAAATGATCGTAAACATAACCATAATCTTTTCTATTTATTGCTTGAAAAACATTTTGTATATTCATTTTTGCTTTATTTTTATTGTCAGCTTTATTATAGCTTTCTTTAAATTCATTTAGCGTTATTGTATATGTATCTAGCAATAATGTAAAATCTACAGTTTTGGACTTTTTAAATACTAAATAATTATCATTAGTATCTTGACAAATATATAGTGTTGAACCTTTTTCTGTCGTGGCTTTATATTTAGAGTTTACAGATGAACGAATATTGTCATAATCATTTTGTAACCATTCTTTAAAATTTTCCTTATCTCCATTAAATCTCTTTTCTCTATATTCATCATCTAACATTTCATATGCAAAGTCTGCATCAAATAATAATATCTTTTTGCTTTTATTAAAATATTCTTCACATATCTCTTCTTCATCTACCATTTCATATGTATATATATTTTGATTGTTTTTCTCTATTTCTTCTATATCTTCTTCTATTTCGTCTCCTAATTGCAATTTATCATATTCATGTTTTTCTAGATATTCTTGAGGATATATGCAAAATGTTTTATTATAGCTATCTATAATAACACCTATGCTATATTTCTCAGATTTTTCGTTCATAAGATCGACATTAATTCCTTTTACTAAATATGTCCACACATTAGTTGAATTTTGAAAACGATATATTTTTTCTATAATTGGTTCATATTTATTTTCCATGTTAAATTTTTCTTTTATATCCTGCTTGTTAATTTTAAATTCCTTAATGTAATCTCCACTTAACATATTATAGAGTTTATCTAAAGCCTCTTCTTGCATTTTTTTAGCATATTCTTCTCTTTCTTCTATGGATGGCTTTGTTTTTCTGTTTCCACTTGGTACGTTTTCTGAATTAACATTTAAATCTTTACATTTTGTATAATAACTCTCAATTATATTTTTTACTGCAAAATACACATTAGTATCATTAAATTCTTGTAATGTTTCTTTAAATTCATATTTATCATCATTTTCAATTTTGTATTCTTTTCCTATATTGGGTTTGACATCTTCTTTTTTTATAGCAACTAAGAATATTATTATTCCTATTATTAAAACCAATACTATTCCTATTATTAATTTAATAAATTTATGACCTTTCATAAAGACCTCCTTTTTCTTAATGTATAACTAATTATTAAAAAGAATATCTTTTTAATGTGACTATGAATTAAAATCATTTAATACAACAGTATATTTCATTGCAGCTGTTATATTAAATATAAATGTCTTATCATTTGAATCTACACATGTATACGTTCTATTTATTCCATTCCTTTTTATTGAGTATCTATTAAATGTAATATTTTTTATTTCTTCTTTGTGCTTACTAATATATTCGCTAAATTGTGAGTAATTAGAAAAATTGTTTTCTTTAAAGTCCTTATCTAGTATATCATATACACGATTTGGATTACTTAAAATTTTCTCTTTTAAATCTTCTAAATATGCTTCTGCAATTCCTTCTTCTTTTATCGCTACAGGAGTATAAACATTATATTTATTTTTTTCAATTTCTTTTTCTTTTCCTGTCCTACCATTTATAACTGTTTTTAGTATTTTTTCATATTCACTCTTATTTAGTGGAACAATTGAGAATGTATTGTTTTTAGTATCTTGATTTAGTTCAGTGTACTTCTCATTATTATCAATATAGTATTTTATATAAAATTGATGGTACTCTACTCCATTTAATGCATATATATCTTCAATATATAAGGTATCTAACTGTTCTATATCAGTATCTGGTATATTTATAGTATTGTTATCTGTCTTATTATCTTCTATATATTGTTTATCTATTATTGCTGTTATTGCCTTTGAATTGTCTTTACTGCAATACTCTAAATATTTTTTTAATGAATTCTTAACTGTTAAATATACAGTTTCATATTGTATAAGCTCAGGCTTATTTCCATTAACAACTGAAGCGGGATTATTTACTGAGTTTATATATGATTGTTCCTGTTTTGCTAATTTGCTCTTTTCATCGTTTTTTTCATTATTTAAGTTTAGTAATATAATTGTAATAAAAATTGCTGCTATAAAGAATACTATTATAACACAAATTAATATTTTATTTAATCTTTTCAATTTTTACCTCTTACATATGTTTATAATAGTTTTATAAACATATTCTTTCTTTAATCATTTTTAAAATATTTCACTTGATAAAAAATATCCATAAATATATGAATTATTAAGATCATAGTAATGTTCACCTACTATACCACCGTAAAGTATTACCTTCGATTGTATGAACTTGAACACCATCTGATTCTATAACCATTCCTGTATGCTTAAGGTTACCTTCTGGACCATAAAGAATTATGTCACCACATTGAGGTATATATCCTTCTTCCTTTTTCTTAAATTTACCTTGACTAGCATATTCTAATGCTGCTCTAGTACTTACCATATCACCATCATATAGCATACTTGCATCATATCCTTCATGAGCAAAACAGTGCTTAACATACCAAGCGCACCAAGCAAAATCAACTCCCATATCGCTTCCTGTTTTTCCCATGTTTGACTGTGCATAATCAATTACTGCAGCAAGTTTTCCACTACCTTTTTTTGCCTTTTTATAATTCCTTTTATCTAAAATAAGTCCTTCACTTTCACGTGCATAATATCCTTCAGAGAAAGCTCTCCAAATTGATTCTGCTCTTTCTGTTGAATATGCACTTCCACTAGCCTCTAAACCATATTTAAATGCCTTACCATTTTTAAAAGTTGATTTAAACTCCTCTATTTTGCCATCTTTATAAAGCTGATACGCATCTCTAAATCCATCTATGTTTCCACACTGATACATTATTATCGTTAGTGCATTTATTTGATCTTCACTTAAATTTAGATCTTTAACTTCTCTTTCTACTTGCTGTTTAAATTTATCTACAATTTTTTCAAAAGCTCTTTCTAATTGTTCAGGTGTTAATTCCGTAAACTCTACACCAGCTTTATTATATTTTCTTAAAACCAAATCTTCAGTAATATTTTTGTTAAATTGATTAAGTGTTTCTATATTTTCTGAATGTGGTGATCCATCTGCATAAACTAGTACAACACCATATGTTATAAGGTATACCGAACCTCCAGCATCATCTGGACACATTTCTGTTAAATAACGATTATTTTTTACATATTGGCTTGTTGGCGATATTCCTGCATAATATCTATATAAATCATCATTTTCCCAAATTCTTATATAATCATACAATATATCTCCTGTTCCAAAGTTTTGTAAAGAGAACAATGCTTTTTTAAAGTCTGTAACACCATAATCTATTCCTGTAATTTTATGCATAATATATCTCATAGGATCTTCCAAATTTGCAGTTTTATCATTATCTGCTAAAATTTGAAAGAACATTTCAGGTGCTGAAATAAGACTATTTACTGGTGCTGTTTTTCCTTGTAAAGCACTATGATAATATACTGGTTTTTTTTCTTCTCCTGAGCCTGTAACTAATAATTTTATAAACTCATCTGTATTGTCAACAGCGTCTCCTACGTTATTAACGTTATATATCTTTTCAGATACATATACTGCTGTTCTTTCCTGAACATCCTCTCCAGTCATTTTCAGTCTTTTTGGTAAATATTCATAAGAATTTTTATCTATCATCCAATCAGCATTCATCTCTTTATATGCATCTATAGCATTTTTCATATTAGTTATTTTAAATCTTTCACTTGTATCTCTTGGTAGTATTTGTTCGCCTGGTGCATAACGACTGTAATCTTGATGTAATACTGTTTCAATATATTTTTTTCTTATGTCTTCTTCACTATATCTTTTTGCAAAATCTACCATATCATCTTTATCATACATAACTTCTAATTTATTTTTAAAATATTCTATTGATGACCCATTTTTTCCTATATCAATATTATATTTTTCTATAAATTCTCTAAAATTTGGTTCATTTTCATATATCTTACTTAAACTATCATATTCTGGAACTACCCAATTTAATATATTCATAGGATCAAGGTCATTTACAGCCGGATTTCTTTGTATAGATTCATCAAGTTTTGCTTCTTTTTTCTCTATTTGATAAGCAGTCGTTTTTTTAACAAACCACGACTCTCCTTTTTCTACTTGTATTTGTGAAGTATATTGAGTTGTTATTGTGTTTTTTCTTATTTCATGTATATGTGGTTC
>Ga0326511_10004797_pt1 | contig 10728 bp, 7 predicted proteins | sample 0_2496_0518_D_FD_203701 | JGI IMG/M metagenome (GOLD analysis project Ga0326511, IMG submission 203701) | Bovine rumen microbial communities from UC Davis, California, United States - 0_2496_0518 | ecosystem: Host-associated > Mammals > Digestive system > Stomach > Rumen | place: USA: California... | reverse complement strand
CATCAACAATCAAATCATCAGAAACATCAACAACAGAATCCCCATCATCAACAATCAAATCATCAGAAACATCAACAACAGAATCCCCATCATCAACAATCAAATCATCAGAAACATCAACTTTATTTTCAAATTTTACATTATACTTTTTTGTTTCTTCAGAAAGAGAATTATCCTCCACATTATATTTTTCATTTAAAATATTAGAAATTAGATTGAAATCTTTTTTAAATTTAGTTAATTCATCATGAGGCAATTCAATAGATCCTTTTTCAATAGCACCATTAATAATATCCAATTCATCCCTAAGAGAATTTAAATCCACATCATCCAACATGGATATATCTATATCTGCAACATTTATATCAGAATATACTTCTTTTGCTGAGTCTTTTTTAAACTCTTTAGATTTTTGATTAATACTATCAAACACCATTTTAAAAACCTATTTATAATTTTAAAGTTAATTTTTTCTCTTGAATCCTGAATAACAAAAATCCAACTGCAAAAAACATCAAAGAAGCAGTAGCAAGATAAAGTAATGATAAAATATCTGGAAAAACACCATAAATCATAGTATCTCTAAAACATGCTATAGCTACATATAAAGGATTTAATGTGAAAATCATTTGAATATTTGCAGGAACAATTTCCATCGGATAAAACATTGCAGAAGCATATAATAATATTAATGTAAATACTGAATAAAAATGAGCAACATCAGAGAAATATGTATTTAAAACTGCTAATATTAATCCAACACCTATATTCATAAAAATTAAGAAAACTAATGGTATGATGGATGCAACCATCATCAATTGAAACTGTTCACCAGTTACAATCATCACTGCAAATAAAATGATTAAAGAAATTAAAAAATTAATAAATTCATAACATATATTACTCACAGCAAACATATATCTAGGAACATAAATTTTAGTTAAAATTCCCCTATTACGCCTAATCGATTCCATAGCACCACGAGTAGCAGCAACAAAGAAATCATAAACAATTTTTGCGGTTAAAAAATAAACTGCAAAATTATGAATTTGACGTCTAAACAAAACTGAAAAAATGACAGTAAAAACAATCATAATAAGCAAAGGATTTAAAAAACTCCAAATGATACCTAAAACAGACTCTTTATACTTTGAAGTGAAATCTCTTTTAACTAATTGTTTTAATAAAAATTTTTTTTCATCAAGCGTGTCAAACATATAATATACTCTCTATTAAAACTATGATAAATATATTACGAAAAAAAAGTAGAAAATAAAGAATTAAATAAATATAATTATTTAATTAATTCTTGACCTTTATCAACAACAATTTTACAAGGTACAGGTAATTTCATACCAGCTCTTTTTAATGCTAATTTTGCATCTTCAAAGTTTTTCTCTTGGATATCAATAGTGATAATTTTTTGATCTTTTTTAACGATAGCTTCAACACTAATTGGTTTACCAAAAGCATTTCTCATACCTGATTGTACCCTATCTGCACCTGCTCCAGTTGCCATTGGGTTTTCTCTTACAATTTGATGAGGATATACTCTTAATTTTAAGTGATATCCTAATCTTCCAGCTGCTCTTTGCATTAATCTGTTTGAAGCAATACGAGCTGCTTCTAATGAGTTATGTCTAATTTGAGCTGGTTTTTTAACAGCTAAACTAACTGAAACTGGAAATTCATCTCTTAAATTACCCATATCGTATTGTACGATTCTTGAATTAGGGGTTTTTCTAATATAATCTCTTCTTGTATAAGCACGAACCATAATAAATTCCTCCAAAATAAAAATTATATAATAAATAGAATATTTAAATTTATAATTTTAATCATTAATAAATGTTATCATATTTCATGAAAAACTAATATTTTATTATAAAATATAAATTAATTATTTAATAAACACTACTAATTATAAAAAAATACAAAAATACAATATGATAATAATGTACAATATTTAACCTAAATAACAAAAAAATAAAAAATATTCATTAAAATAAAAAAATATTTGATTAAAAAAAATAAAATGAATAAAAATAATAAAATTAAATAAAAAAGTATATAAAAGTTTATTCATAAAAATATGAATGGTGAATAATATGAAAATAAATCTAAAAATCATTACTTTATTATTAATCATGTTTTTCATATCAATTTCATTAGTATCTGCTAGTGATAATAATACCCAAACATTAATGATAGATAATAACATGAATAATGAATTATCAATAGATAATTCACAAAATTATAAAATTAGTATAGATGAAAAGTCAACCAATTATACAGCAAGTGTTGGAACATTTACTGAACTTCAAAATTTAATTTGGGCTTCAAAAGCAGGAGATACAATAGTTTTAGATAAAGATTATGCTGTTGATAACGCCCTTACCCGAAATCATGTGATTATTGACCGCACATTAACAATCGATGGTAATGGACACACACTTGATGGAAAAAATATAAAAAGGATTTTTTATATCGAACCCCAATCAACAAATACTGTTTTAAAAAATATCAATTTTATAAATGGATATAGAACAGATGCTGGATCAGCTATTTTTTGGAGAGCAGACAATGGTGTCTTAACAGATTGTACATTTACTAACAATATAGCAAACCAGAATGGTGGAGCTATATATTGGAGTGCTAATAATGGTATTGCAATGAAAAATATATTTAAAAATAATAAGGCAGGAGTTGAAAAATTAACTTCATACCAAAGTGGTGGAGCAATATACTGGGAAGGAAACAATGGAAAAGTATCACATAATCAATTTATAGACAACTTCGCATTAACAAATGGCGGAGCAATAACCTGGAAAGGAGATCATGGAAACTTAACGAAAAATTCATTTACAAATAATTTAGGTAAAGAAAGTGGTGGAGCAATATACTGGGACGGTTCTAATGCTTTAATCCAAAATAATAATTTCACATCAAATACTGCAGAATTAAGTGGTGGAGCCATTTATTACGAAGCATATGGTGGAATTATCAAAAACAATAATTTCATTAAAAATACTGCAAAAACAAATGCCGGTGCAATTAGATGGAAAGGTGACACAGGAACTGTTACAGACAACTACTTCGAAAGCAATACTGTTAGCTTAACTGGTGGTGCAATATATTGGGAAGGTACACAAGGTAAATTAAATAACAATAAATTTATTAAAAATAATGCTGAAGTATCTGCAGGAGCAGTTATGTGGAATGGTAACTCCGGAACTTTAAATAATAATATATATAGAGATAACAGTGCTGCAAATTATGGTGGGGCTGTTTACATTAAAGGTAATTCTACCTCATTAACAGACAGTGAATTTAAAAATAACAAAGCTTCAAAAAGTGGAGGAGCAATATACTGGGATGGAATTTCTGGACAAGTAACAAAAAACACATTTGAAGATAGTTTTTCAACTTCTGGAAGCGGAGGAGCCATTAGATGGAATGCTAATAATGGTGCTGTAACCAAAAATTCATTTAAAAATAGCCAAGCATCCAGTGGAGGGGCAATATACTGGGAAGGATTAAACGGTAAATTAATTGATAATACAATTACCAAAAGTACTTCAACTGCAGCAGGTGGTGCTGTTTACTGGAATGCAAATAAAGCAGAAATAACTGGAAATTCATTTGATGGAAGTATATCCGCACAGGATTATGGGGGAGCAATTTACTTCAATGGTGATTCAAGTAAAATTAACAATAACAATTTTACAAACAACAAAGCTTCAAAAACAGGAGGCGCCATTTATTACAATGGAAATGGGAATACTGCAAATAACAATATTTTCATCAATAATATTGCCCAAAGTGGATCTGGCGGAGCAATAAGATGGAACGGCAACTCTGCAACTTTAACAAGCAACACTTTTGAAGGTAACACCGCAACATATACAGGTAATGCAATATATGGTGAAGGAGATAGCGCTCAAATTACAAAAAATACATTTATTAATTATGAAGATGGACAACAAACTCTTGACTGGAGAGGAAACAATAACCAAATTAAAGATAACACATATGGAAATAGTAGAGAAACAACTTTAACTATGGAAGATGTTTCCGTTTACTATGGAGGCAGTGGAAAATTAGTCATTGCATTAAAAGATAAAACATCAAAACCATTATCTAAAAAAGATATTGTATTAACATTCAATGGTGCTGATACCACATTGTCAACTGACGGAAACGGTAAAGCAGAATATGAAATTAAAGATTTAGCATTAGGTACCTACAAAGCAACCGCTAAATTTGCTGGAGATAATGACTACGATGCTTCAACCGCAACTGCTACAGTTTCATTAAAATCAACAATCACTTCAAGTGATTTGACTGCTGAATACAGTAATGCAAAATATAATGCAACATTTGTTGATTCAAATGGTAAAGCATTAGCTAAAGGAGAATATGTATCATTTACTGTTGACAACACACCATACAGAACCCAAGTTGGAGACAATGGTGTTGCTACAGTCACTTTAAACGAAGCTCCTGGAGATTATAAGGTAACCATCGTTAACACCAAAACCGGTGAAAGCGCAACCCATAAAATTAAAATCAATAAAGCTTCTGCTAACTTGCAAGCAACTGCAAAAGACATTGCGGAAGGAGAAAATGCAGTAATTGACATTTCATCAAAAGTTCAAAATGCTGAAGTAACTTTAACAATCAACAATAAGAATTACCCTGCAACATTAGAAAAAGGTAAGGCAAAAGTTACCATTTCAAATTTGACTGCAGGTAAATACCCATACACAGTTAAATTTGCAGGCAATGACAACTACACAGCACAAAGCATTTCAGGTACTTTAAATGTCAAATCCGACAGTGTCATTATTACTGCAGAAAACGTAAGTAAATTTTATGGTGGATCTGAAAGATTAAGAGTTAAATTAACTGATAAAACCGGAGCTGCTTTAGCAAATAAAAATGTAACAATAACCCTCAACAATGTACCTTATGAAAGAAAAACCAATGAGAACGGTGAAACTAGTGTCGGTATCAACCTACCTTCAGGCAATTATACTGCAAAAATTGAATTTAAAGGAGATGCTGACTATAAGGCAGTTGACACTACATGCAATGTTGAAATCAAATCCACAATTACCGGTGAGGATGTTGTTAAAATAGAAAAAGCAAATAAACCATACACAGTAAAATGCTTAGACACAACAGGAAAACTTGCACCTAAAGATACAGAAGTTGAATTCAACATCAACGGTGTATACTACACACGTAAAGTAAAAGACGACGGTACTGCTAGCTTAAACCTCAATTTAGGCGAAGGTAAATACACAATTACTGCAATCAACAAATTAACTGGAGAAAATGCAGCCAATACTGTTACCATCAAGTCCAGATTCGTAAATAATAGTGATGTTACCAAATTCTACAGAAACGGTACTCAATATTACATTACAGTTTTAGATGATAACGGCAATCCTGCAAAAGCAGGTGAAAATGTAACATTCAACATTAATGGAGTATTCTATACTCGCCAAACTAATGAAAATGGTACTGCTAAAATGAATATTAATCTCCAACCAGACACTTATATCATTACTGCAGAATATAAAGGATGCAAAGCTTCAAATACCATTAAAGTATTACCAGTTTTATCTGCTAAAGATATTACTATGAAATACAGAGATGGAACAAAATTTGTCGCTAATTTGATTAATGGTGAAGGCAAACCTTTAGCAAATGAAACTATAATCTTCAACATTAACGGTGTATTCTATAATAGAATAACCGGTGAGGATGGTGCTGCAAGATTAAATATAAACTTAATGGCTGGAGAATACATTATAACTTCAAGTTATAATGGCGCAAATATTGCAAACAAAGTAACTATTAATGCTTAGATGTGTTTATCACATCTACTTTTTTTATTTTATCATAATATAAAATTTTAACCACTTATTCATATTCCAACTTTTTATGCCAAACATAAATAAATTTTATTAACCAACAACACAAAAATAATATCAATGAGAGTGAAAAGCAAAATCGAACTGAAATTTAAAACACCAAACGATGCTGAAATCATCTGCAGAACCCTTGAAGTAGACAATGAAAACTTTCTTGATTCAAAATTAGAAAAAGACACAATCATATATACAATAGATAATGAATCCCTAACAACGACCCTTGCCACTATTGATGATTTGATTGCATGTGAAATATTATCCGAAAAAATCACATCAATTGAAAAATAAACTTATTTTAAAAGACAAACATTATATAAGTTAAAATAAAAATATTAATAATATATTAATTCATTGAGAGTGTAATATTATGGAATGTTATTATCACCCAAGTAGAGAAAGTACTGATATATGCGCTATTTGCGGTAAATCCATTTGTAAAGAATGCGGTTTAGAAATAGCCGGTAAAGTTTATTGTAAAGATTGTTTAGAAAAGATTGTAGGTCTCAGCATGGATAATGCACCTAAACCAGAGCCTGCTCCAGAACCTGCACCTGAACCAGTGAGACTTGAAAAACAGGGATCACCTGAAAGCAAAATTGAAATGGCAAATCTGACTAGACAACCAGAAGAAATTCAGTTTTCCAATACAAAAATAGCTGACGATTCCCCATACAACATCAAAGAGAATATTCAATACGAAGGTGGTCTTGAATCTTCTTATGATGACAACTATCAGCCTAGAGTTTCCCTTCATGAAGCTATTGAAAACAATCAAGTTCCACAACAGCCTGTTCAAGACGTAAGACAGGAATACATACAACAGGAAGCTGTTCCTGGTGCAAGACAGGAGTATGTACAACAGGAACCTATTATGGAGGAAGTTGTCCGCCAGCCTGCAAGTCAGGCTAGAAATGAGTATGATTATGTCCAACAACGTCCACAGGCTCCTCCGTCTGATGACTACATTTATCCGGATCATTCATATCAGCCTAAAGAGACTACAGCAAGACAAGCTGTTGAAGACAAGTATGAAAGATATTTGGATGATTTATACTTTGATGAAGAGGAAGTTCCATTAAATGAACAGTTAGCACGCGACGAAGCTCAATACGGTTCCATAACAAGACATGAATATCAACCAAGAAACGCACATCAGGAACAACAAGCTGCAGATGATGATTTAGACAGAAGAATTCGTGAAGAATTAGCTAGAAGAGAACAAAGCAAAGGTAAAGGCAAATCACGCAGAGGAGAATCATTCCACAATATTAACTATGAGCAAGAAAAAGAACCATACAGCGCTCTCGATATTGTCTTAACAATAATATTGATAATTGTAATCCTAATCGTATTGTTCTACATATTATACCTATTCAAATTAAGCGCAACATATCCAACATTCATCGATGCGATTTATGGCCTTAGAAACCCAGGTTTACTAATCAATACTTTAACTCACTGAGATACATTCTCAGTATTTACTTTCTCTTTGAATACCTCTAAAACCTCATCATTTTTATATTTTAATATTCTTATTTGGGACGGATATTTGTCAATGAATTCAGACATGTCTTTTTTTGTTATTGGATTTTCAAGAATGCTTAAAATTCTTTCTTTGAAATGTGTTGAAAATCCCTGTGGAATTGCATCTGCAACATCACCAATACTATCAAATGTTCTTTTTGACATTATTTGAAAAGCCAATTTTTCATTAAGCAGATTTAAAGAACTTAAATCCATGTTATTTGCATTATCCACTATTTTATCTTCCAGACGTTTTCCGAATATGATAGAATCCCTATCCTCTTTTAAGACATCAATTGTTTTTTGAGGCATCATGTCAGCCACATCATCAAAGTTTCCGCCCATTACAGCTTCACGTATGCGTGTTCCGCTTACACCTTCGATTCTTTCAACAAATATAAATTTATTTGTATAGTCAAAGCCTATTTTTGAAAGAGAATTGGAAAATGATGTTATTACATAGTTGTCTTCCTTTAACTTATCCTTAAGCAAAATCTCACCAGTAGTTTTATCAACAATCCTATATGGCTTTGGTGCTATGTGATGGCCTAGGTTTATTCTTTTCATGATTTCATCAAAGCCGTCTACAGGATTGTATCCCCGAGGAATAAAATCAGTATTTAGGGCCTTGAACATCTTACATAAGCATAGGGAATACTGGCCGGATCCCATAAGTCCCATTGGAGGGCCTTCAACTACAATGTCTGCCCCAAGTGAAACTGCAATTTCCGCTCTTTTTTGGCGAGGCAATATATATGGAATTCCTCGGCCACTTCTCTCAAAGAGTCCCGGCACAATAGCTACGAAAAGTGAGTCCTTAACCATAGACCTTGCGGTTTTCATGCAATGATAATGACCATTATGTAAAGGATTATACTCTGTAAAGTCAGCCACCAATTTGACATCAGAGGTAGTTTGAGAAATTTTTTCGTCAAGATCCAAATACTCATAAAACAAATCCATATCCCTATTTGAAATTTCACTTAAAAGACTCATAATAGAAAATATAAAAGTCAAGATATTTAAATAATTACTTATGTTAGATTTAGTAATTAAAAACTCCAGATTAATTGGAAAGAATGGTGAATATAACATTGGTGTGGATGAGGGAAAAATCAAAGAAATCACCAAAGAAAATCTTAAGGCAGATAATGTGATTGATATAAAATCAAATTATCTTCTTTCCGGTTTTATCGATCCGCATGTTCACTTTAGAGATCCTGGACTGACCGCAAAGGAAAACTTTAAGACAGGAAGCCTTGCAGCAGCACATGGAGGATTTGCTACTGTTATTGACATGCCGAACACATTGCCTAAAACAAATACATACAAAGCCCTTAAAGAAAAAATGGATATCGCATCCAAGAAGTCATGCGTCAACTTCTACCTGCAGGCTGGACATAACGATTTGGATGAAATGTGCAAGATGATGGAATTGAATCCCATATCATTTAAGATTTTTATGGATTTGGAAACAGACGAAAGTTTGGAAGAAATTTTCTCTAATTTAGGACAATTGAAAGAGAACACATCATATAACGGGCTTGTAGCAACACACTGCGAGAAAAGAAACATTGTAAGTGAAAGAACAGAAGAGCTTAAAGACTCAAATGACCCAATTGATTATTCTTATGCCAGACCATATACATCAGAAGATGAATCTGTAAAGCAAACAATTGAACTTGCAAGCAAAAACAATTTACGATTACACATTTGCCACTTATCAAGTAAAAATGCATTAAATATTGCTCGTAAAAACAATATAAGCTATGAGTTTACACCTCACCATTTATTGCTAGATAATTCTGCATACAATACCTACGGTACAATGGTCAAGACCAACCCGCCATTAAGACCTGAAGACAAAAGGGTAAAAATTTCAGATGTCAATGAAAATTCAATCATCGGAACAGACCATGCCCCGCACACATTAGCAGAAAAGCAAAAAGGAGTCTTTACATCATCCCCTGGAATTCCAGCACTTGAAACAGTAGTAAGTCTTCTTTTAACAGAAGTAAACAAAGGTAATCTTGATTTAAATTTGATTGAGAAAATATTTTCAACAAATGCGGCAAAGGTATTTGACCTGAAAACAAAAGGAGAAATTGCTGTTGGCAAAGACGCTGACTTTACTGTTCTTGACTTGAACCGTGAAGGAAAATTCGATATTGAAACATTCAAGACAAAAGCAGAATATTCACCCTTTGACGGATGGGAATATAAAGGTGCACCAGTCATGACAATAGTTAAAGGAGAAGTTGTCTTTGATGATTTATAAAAAAAATTGAAAACTGCCGGTGCCAATATTGTGAAAACACAATATTTTCCACACCAGCATCCATTTATAATGGATTTGAATTAAAAAAAAAACATTAACCTCACATTAAATTTTAACAAAATATTCAAAATTAATTAAAATACTCATTTTGATATTTTTATAAAAAATTATTTTATAAGATAACTTTTTACAAAAATAATAAAAAACTTATCTTATAGAATAAATTTATATCATAAAAAAGACAAAATGTAAAATATGGATGTGTGCTTATGGTAAAGAGAAATTTATATATGGAAAGGATATTAAGATTAATTGATTTAGATGTGATTAAAATAATTACTGGAATAAGAAGATGTGGAAAATCTTATTTCTTAGATTTATTTATCAATGAATTAAAAAATAAAAACATTAAAGATGAAAACATAATCCATATAGATTTAGAACATCCGAAATATAATTATATTGAAAAAAGAAATGAACTGGATGAAATTTTAATCCCAAAACTTGAAGAAAACAATCAAAAAAAATATTTGATAATAGATGAGATTCAAAATATTTCAGAATGGGAAAAAAGCATTAACGGATACTATAAAGCATACAATATAGACATATACATTTCAGGATCTAACTCAAAACTATTATCAAAGGAATTAGCCACATTATTAACCGGAAGATATACAGAAATCAAAATGTATCCATTTTCATTTAAAGAATTTTTGGAATATAAAAAAGAACTGAATCATGAAATCTTAATTAAAAATAAATTAAAAACAGATATTGAAAATTTATTTGATGAATATTTTGAATATGGAGGATTACCTTTAGCCATATCAGCAGACATTAAAGATAAGCAGGCAATTCTTCAAGATTTATATTCCTCAATATTTTTACATGACATTATAGAAAGATATCAAATTAGAAATATTGGATTGTTAAATAGAATCACAAAATATCTTATAGAAAATACAGGAAATTTAATTTCTG
>Ga0326511_10004796_pt1 | contig 10729 bp, 17 predicted proteins | sample 0_2496_0518_D_FD_203701 | JGI IMG/M metagenome (GOLD analysis project Ga0326511, IMG submission 203701) | Bovine rumen microbial communities from UC Davis, California, United States - 0_2496_0518 | ecosystem: Host-associated > Mammals > Digestive system > Stomach > Rumen | place: USA... | reverse complement strand
TTCTCCGCCTTTGACGGTATCAGTGACTTCTCCTTCTTCTTGCAGCCGCCTCATTGTCTTTTCCGCATCCTCAATCCTGCGCTTCACTTCCTCGGCTTCCTGCACTAAATCAACGTATTGCGCTAACACATTTTTTCTCAAAACGGTCGTCTCCCTACTACAACAGGCGGCGTCTCCGGCCTGTTCTTCCACTTCGCAAAACTAGACAGCACATCCGGAACATCATCGTGCTTCGGCTTGCCGGCTACAGGGTGGCTCAAAAGGAACCCCATAAACCTGCCGTAATCATCGTTCGGAGCATACATGGATACGTCTCGGAAGATCACGTGCTCCTTAACCCACGGTGCATAAACAAGAATCTTTGTCTCCTTGTTCTGCGTTGTAAACTGCTGCGTGATATTGCAGTACCCTTTGGCAGCCTTCACTCGCTTGCTGACTTCCAGCGCTACACGGTCGCCGCCATTGTTCGACTCAAACTGACATGCCTCTACATGGTGTGTCAGGATCATGTTCGTGGACCTTGCGTACTGCGCCTCATAATTGGCATTGTCGTCGCAAATCGTGTCCACAAGGTAGTAATCTTCACCGTACTGCAAGAATACCGGCTGCACAAAGTAGTCGCTGCCCTTGTTCTTCGTATCGACAATGGACAAAACCGCATCCGGAGGCGTGACCGGCAAATCAAGATACCTTCTGAGCTCGTCATTGTGGTACAGCAAGCCCTCACGTTCAACCGGCTCATTCATAAACAAACAACGGAATGAAACATCGTCCATGCCGCGCTTAATGTCCAGGAAGTATGCCGTATCAAAGCCAAGACCACCTGCATAGTTGAAGTTGGAATCACCGTTTTCATCAAGCGCCGGAACCGCAATGAACCTTGCTCTATCGTTGTTTCGATTGAGTTCTATCAGCCTACCGACCGGATCGCGTACACTCCATCGGGTACAGATGTGGAGTTCCTTAGCTTTGAGCTTCTTTCTTGTACGCAAATCTGTGTTGTATGTCTGCCAGAGCTTATCAAGTCGCTCATTGTTCATGGCTTCTTCAATGCCTGAAACAAGGTCGTCGCAGCATAGCAGCCCTTCACACCTCGTATTACCGGTCAGTGAAGCATTGATAGCTCTACAAGTCAGTGATTTAAACCTCTTAGGCCGGCCAATGTTGATCGTTTGATCCTTGCTGTTCGTGCTCTCGCGTGCTTTGAATATCTCGTCCGGAAAAACATCATGCCAGCCGTATTCAACCGGATCACTGAGGATCTGCGTGACGCCATCATAGATCGATTTCGTCATGGTTCCAGAAAATGAGGATGCCAAATTAGGAATCTCAGGAAACCAGCCGATAATGCCGCTTAACAGGAATATCTCAGCCGTAGTTTTTCCGGTCCCTGGAGGTAGGGAGATCGCCAGCAGGTCCAATTTGTCGTCTACAAGGTCCTGCATAGCCTGTATGATGCCATGCTTCATCAGAATCTCACGCCGCGGCTCATAAAACTTCGCATTTTGGTCCCTTTTGCGCTCCAAATACAAGAAATAGCTGTCAACTACACGGTGCTGCGACTCCAAAAGCATCAGTTTCCAGTACAGCAGCGCAAACCTCTGTACGTCATTGTTCTTTGCGACCTGCAACATACAACTCTTGCGGACATATTCGGCCCAGCTAAGAAACCAATCTCGATCTTTGCCAATCTTCTTCGTGTCATACGATATTTCAAAGTTCAATAACGTCTGGTACAGGTAATCAAGACGCTCGTAAATAGGCCACTGTTCCTTAGTGGCTATCGCTTTCATTGTTTTCTTGTACCACTCACGGGTTTCTTTCTTTGCCATAAGCCTTTTTTGTTTTCGGGAAATTTTGGAAATTGAAGATGGGCCCAGGTGGACTCGAACCACCGACACACGGGTTACAAGCCAATGTGTAATGCTGTTAGAATCACAATTATGATTCGTTATAACGTTGCTCTACCGACTGAGCTATGGGCCCTTAGATATAAAAATACCAGGCATCAAACGGCAGATGCCTGATAGGAGGTGTCCGGCTTTAACGGCAGGATGAAAAATCAAAAAAGACCTGCACTGAATTTCACAGAAAATAAAAATGGCAATCGGTGTAATGCTGTCTATCTAAGTGTTCGCCGCCGCACTTTAAACGGTCACGATCAGCAGGAGTGACCAGATACGGAAAAGTACGGCAGGCTTGCCACTGTCAAGGTTCATGTGTGCCGTTCGCTGCATCAGTTTGTCATCTATAATGCCGACACCAGCGTTGCTACCCTGACAAAACGCTTGCGGTGTGCCCGCCCCGCATTGACAGACACAACCATCGGGGTACTTGGAGCCTTTGGGGACATACAAGCTCGTAACTTGCTACGCTCCGTTCCCCCTCCCAAGAGCTAAGAAAGAAGGTGGGACAAAACTCTCAGGAAACCGCAAGTTTCGGTCTGCGGCTCACCGCCTAAATCACTTCAGGAAAGGAGAATATATGAACCATGAAAAAGGGTATAACAGGCTCTCATACTTGCTTGACCAATATCGCAAATCACATGGAGGATGATTCGCTGGAACTTCAGCCCCTTCAAGCCATGAGGCTGATTTCCTTGTCGCTTAAAATAATTGCGTTAAGCCGACTTGTCAAGACTCCAAGGTGGAAATGAGTGCGGATTCGTTGAGTGGGACTGAATACTTTATGATCCAGTATCCATCAGCAGATAATACCAGGGGAGTATAAATAATACTATCTCGTCACTGTAAGACCGATGCTAATAGTCACTGGATCACACGGAATAACAGCACTCCTCAACGATAACTCTTTTTGTCCACGGAAATATTCGGGATGGTGATTTTCACTTCGGGCGCGACCAGGGGGACCCCTGCCCCGTCTGGCTGCTCCGTGTCGCCGCGTGTCGTGTCGTCAATGCTGCGGGCCCCTCGGCCGGTGCGATCGGCTGCAGATGCCTCTGACGTTGCCCAGGGGGGCCTTTTAAAATTTTTAGTCACATTGACTTTTTGTTACGTCGTATAATATTTATTTAGCGGCGTAATTGAAACTATATGTTGTGGTGTTAGTACCGCACTACACAATATATAGTTTTGGTGTATATTATACGGCCTGCTTTGAATAATTATTCAGTTTCGGGTGGTAACAAATACTCGCTCTGTGCTAGGGTGCCAAGCTGCGCCGTGTCCAGCGTGGGCGCTGCTGATGCCACATTTACGCTTATGCGCTGCTCCTCTGAAAAGCCTTTAGTTTTAAGTCTAAACATTCCCCCGATTGAGTTACTATGCACTACGTATTCGATCAAATCCCCGTTGCATGCGGTCTCCCACTTTGCGACGAGAGCAGCGGTGGCGGGGTTGGGCTTCGTGTCGTTGGCTCGATATACTCCAGTCCTGATGTCATAGAATACGTTTAAATCTAATCCGCATAAATGAATAATAAAACTGTGAATAGATGGCACTCTCCCGTAATGATAACAGATCGGAATATAGATTTTATAGAATATGGCATCCAGTAGGTTATAGTTATGTTTTGGTCCTTCTGGTAACACATATTGTATGTTCTGGTTATATATCTCACGTAATAGGCCATAGAATAACATATTTTTTATATTATATAGATCCTCCGGATGTTCTAGTTTATTGGTGTAGTTCTGTATGGTGTTCTCCAGGTCATATTCTGTTATAAATCCACGTTCTGATTGTACAAGGGCGTTTACAACTTCCATGTTCTTTCAATCCTCCATTTAATAGCGCTTATTTGGGTATAATAAAAGCCTCGCACTTGGTATAAATGCGGGGCCTTGTATCGATATTATTATCTATCTATTAATTATAATATTATAGGGTGATCACATTGTAATTAATACAGTGATTCTATTATCAATGAAATGGTAGCTCCTCCGGTGGGATGTCAATATCTCCGAACGGGTTAAAAAGCTGCTGCAGGCGGTCCTCTCCTGGTGTCAGATCGGCGGCGGGGCTGCTTCCCTTCGTGGCGGTGTCGGCAGCTTCTACAGGTTCGATCCTGGGAATATCCTTCGCGGGTCCTTCGGTTGTCTCGGGAGATCCTGCGGTGATATTTTCGGGAGATCCTGCGGTGGTTCCCTCCTCCGGTCCTCCGGTTGTCTCCTGGGGGCTCCTATTGGCTCCAGATGCCTTTCTCGATCGGCGGCGGGGCTTCGGTTCCTCCTGTAAAGATCCTTCTGCGGCGGCGGGGCTTGTCGTGCCTTCTTGGGCTTCTGTGCGGCCTTCTGTGGGGCTTTTCGTCGCTTCGTGTCTGTTTGTACGGGCTCCAGGTGTCGTGCCTTGTGGCGCTTCCTGCGGCTTTGCTTCGGGTCCTTCCGGCCGGCTTTCCTGCAGATTGTGTTCGGGATCTTCGGCAGCTTCGCGGCGTTTCAGATCCTCGGCTATTAGCTCATTGATATAATTATTGATCGTTTGGCCGGTCAATGCTTTTATGCGGTCTTTTGTTCCCTTCGGCGTTACAATGCCAATTCTATCATAATTTGCCGCGATATATTTGTTTTTCTGTTTGTATTGCCTGTTTAGGGCGTCTAGCTTCTCGGCGTCTGTTTTCCTTCTCATAGTCTTTTATAAACTCCCTTTTTAAAATGTTCTAAAATAACTGTTTTTTAATCTCATTTAATAATACAGTTTTTAATCTGCATTTGCAAGCGTGGCCGCGGCGCTTTATATATAGGTACAAATACTTGTATTTTAAACTTCATTAAAACATTGGTTTATTAAACACAATTAAAATACTGTTATCGTGTCGCGTTTCAACAGTTTAAAAGCAGTTTAAAATACTATTTACAAATACGGTTTAAAATACTACAATAACTATAGTAATAAAAACTCGTTTATGAGTATTTCTGGAGGTGGCTATGGATCAATTAAAAGAACGTTTTGCTGTGGCTCGTGATTACGCAATGAAACGCGGCTATACCGACGACGCCAAGAACGACGCTTGTAACATTTTCTGCAGTGCTTCTTATGAAATTTATAATGCGCTGTGGGATATGTTCGACGCTGAAGCTGTAAAGGAGGGCAAACTGTGAATTATAGAAATGTTTGGCTTACGGCCTGCTTCGGTCCTGTTTCCGGTCCGATGATCAATGTGAAATTCAAACATCATGCGGATACTGATATTTTCACGCGGTCCATGCTGCAGATACTTTCAGAAGATCCCGCGGTGGAATATATCACGGACGCGGACACGGGGGAAATTCTTTTCAGTAGGGACTAGGTAAAAACAGCTTCGGGGCCTTCGGGCCCTGGGGCGGCACAAATAATAATGGAGGATCTGACAATGAAAAAAGTTAAGAAATGGACGTTTGAACGACACGGTAAAAAGTATTATTTCCTGGGCGCTGATGCTAATGGGAAAAATCACTTTTTAGAATCTGCTTCTTTTGACTGCGGCTGGTATTGGGGGCTGGGATATATCGAAACATTTACAAATAATAGACGGCCCGATTTGGCGCGTGATATTGAAACACATACTCACTTTGATTATCTGTTTTTTGACGGTGCTAAGGGTTGCGCGTTCGATGTTTTTAAAAATTACTTCCCCGTGACGCCTTTAACAGATAAAGAGATTTGGCAGCTTCTTGAGCTCATGCGCTCGCTTTACCTGGCCCGCAACTATTCAGATATGATTTATAGGGGCGGCGCTCATTATACAACCAATCCCGCGGCCGATGTGATCCGAAATGAGACGGAATACAAGCGGATAAACGAAACTGTTATACCTGCAATGAATACTGCAGTTTATAAGCTCTTAGGGGGTGATGATGATGACAATTAACAGATTTGCCTTGATGCCTGCAAGCGGGCAAAAATCCTTCTATAACAAGGCCGTTGTTACTGTTACGGATTCGGGCGTTTTTCTCCGGTCCTATGATACGGTAGTTGCCGCGGTTATCAATGGCGCTCCGGTCCGACTTTGGAATGGTTATAGTATAACGACACTGAAACATGTAAACGCTTTTTTTGCGGCTTATAAGCTGCCGACGGTATCAAAAAAAGAATGGCTTGCAATGCCTGTTGTGATTCTCAATGATGCCGAGTTGCTCGGTTTCATGTGTGCATAAGGGGGTAAAAATGATTCTGGAGTTTAAGACGGGCCGCAATACATACGGCCATAGAAAATATTTAGCATTTGACACGGGCGCGGAAATATACACGCGGTTAGCTCCTCGGATGATCGTTGACGGGATAGAAATAAAATCCCGTGACTATAAAGAGTTGCTTCTGAAGCTGCAGGCGCTCGGTTATAAAGAGTGTGACCGGATATTTTAAAACTTAATAAAGGCGGGGCGCGATGTGTGGCACTTCTTCCGGGGCTTCTCCTGGTTGCCTGGTTCGACTCCGGGCGCGCCTTTTCTGCTCCGTTCGGGGTTGTGGTCCGATGATCCGATTCTGGACGCGACGACACGCAAACAGAATTAAGTGGAGGTGTTAAAAATGACGGTGTTTAAATTAGGTTCTCGTGAATACGATAAATGGATTCATCAAAATAACGCGGGTGTTCTGGATCTGGTGGAGGGTTGCTTGATTGACTCCGTATTAGTGGATTGTAAGCGGGGCGTCGCTGCAATGTTTGAAACTGCATTAAATGAGTGGTCTAGCGCTTTTCTCGTGTACTTCGCACCTTATAACGATCTGGACGCGCTGGAAACTGTCAATAATATGTGGGATACATTCGCGGGCGCTGCGCTGTTTGATGCTGAAGGGGGCGCGGCATGACATATTATAAAACTTCTTCGGGGGCCGTTGCTAAAGTGCTGCGGTCCCAAACAAAAACAATAGTTATGTTCGGATATAGAACATTATTCTTTAACACTGACGCGGCCGCGGGTGCTTTTCTCCGGTCCAATGGTTTCTATAAAAGGGGGTAAAAAATCAATGGTATATAGTGACGTTGTAAAAAACGGGTGGATTCTCCCATATAAAAGAAAATATACATATACGGACTTTAAAAGGCTTTTAAAGCTGCATGATGGACTTACGGCGCGGTTTATTATCGTATGTTCTGCGGCTCACTGGTATTATAAAAAGCTGCCTTGCGATTATTCGCGGCGCTTCGATGATGTTACCAAGTTCTATTTTATGTAAATTAGCCTTGTGTGGCTTCTCCGGAATAAAAAAGGTGGGACATTATGAAAACAGAATATAAAAGATTCTCGGATATGAAAAAACAGTTTTTCGGCGTCAAGGCCGGCGCAAACAGTCTAGTAATAGATACTGACTCTTTAAATAATATGGATCTGGCCGGCGCTCCTATTGCTGCAGATTTGCTTCGTTCGCTGCTGGCCGGCAAAATAAATAGTTTTGTGGCGCTTAACAATAGCCTTTCTGATTTGGGTTATGGTGACTTCGAGATGGGTTATTATAAAGTATACTTTGATTTTGAATTGCTGCGGCGCTCCGTGTTCAATGAAAAGACGGGTAAGAGAATATATATCTTTTGTTCCCTTCATGCGCTGCGTTTAACTGTTTATGATGTTCGTGACGGGTGGCGCGCGCTGCCTTGTTATACTTCGACTCTCGGCCGGTGGTCTGCTGAAGCGCTCCCCTGGTTGGATGCCGTAGCAATTTAAAACAGAATACAATCTATGCGGGGCCGGCCTTCCTGGGTTCGGTCCCTTCTTTAAAAATAAAGGGGTGACGGAATGAAAAGATATAAGATAAAAGAGTTTTCCAATGATCGGTTTGTGCTTGAAAGAATGGGCCTTCCGTATGGCTGCCGCGAAACAATAACTATATATACTTATGGTGTTAGCCGTGTTCGTGCTGCTTTGGCTTTGCTGTTTTACGTGCTCGGCCGCTTCGGAATAGTTGAAAAGATATTAGAATGATGATCAATACAGGATCGGGCGCGCGTTGCGTCTCCGGTCCTTTTGTCGTGCTTTCGGCGTCTCCTGGTGGTAACAACTCTAATATGTGAGCTTGTGCGGGGTTCAATTCCTCGCGGCGCTTCTCGGCTTTCTGGGGCTTCTCCGGTTGTGCTGCTGCTCCTTTCAAACTGAATACAGTGATTTATAAAAGCTGCTCGGCGTCTCGGCGTTGTTCGGCCTTGTTTGCTATGCTTCGATGCCGGCGACGGTCCGCGGCGCTTCCTGGGGGCGTTTATGGCCTTTTCTCGGTCTGCTCCAGGTTGTCTTGCTGCAGATACTTGTGCGGGTTGTACGGCCTTTTATATAGGCTTCTACGGGCTTTTATAGCGTGCTGGCATATTGCTAGCATTGGCGCGCTTTGTGTCCTTGTGGCCGCGTGTACGGGGTGACAAGGGGCTTTCAATCGGTCCGTGTGTTTCTGTATGGCTTCAAGTGCTGCGGCGCTTCCTGGCCTTGTTTCGCGGTGTGTCGCGGGGGATCCTCGGCCGCGTGCGGTCCTTGTCTGATGATCGGCGCGCTATTCGTGGCCGTGTGGCTGCGTTTGTGGCCTTCTCCGGCGTTTTCTCCGGTCCCGTGTCTATTTGTGCGGGCGTATTATAAAAAGCTGCTGCGGCGTCTCGTGGCGCTCCGTGTCAATGATCGATGCAGGCGGGCGGCGTCAACTCCTACAGTATGAGCTTTTAAAAGCTGCTGCGGCCGCGTAAATGGCTTTTAGGCGCTTTAATCAATGCGGTGGTATTAGTTACCATGTAAACGATATAAAAGCGGCTGCGGTCCTTCTGCGGGCCTTATGCGGTTCCTGGTGTGCTGCGGTCCGTGTCGGCTGCGTGGCTTCTCCGGAGTTGGCGCCAGTTGTACCAGTTAGCAGGTGCCGCGGGTGATCCTGGCGACGTGCCGCGGGGACTTAGCTCTGTAAGTTCTGGCGACGTGCCGCGGGGCGACGTTCCCGAAGTTAGCCGGCCGCGTGTGTGGCCTTCTGCGGCGCTTGCTGCTGCTGCGGTACGTGAGACGGGGAAACAATAAAAGCGGGCTTGCTGCGGCTTCTGCGGTCCTTCCTGGGTACACTTGCCAAGGATCAATGCCGCGGCGCTTCCTGGGGTTGTTCGGCGTCTCGATCGGCTGCGGGTGACGTTCTCCCGATGCGGCGCGCGTTGTCTCCGGTCCGCGGTTCCTGGCGTTCTGCGGGTGTCGGTTCCTTGCTGGCGTGCTGGCGTGCTGCGGGTTGTACGGTCCGCGGGGCCGGCGTCGGTTCCCGTGTCGCCTCGATCCATGCGGCCGCGGCCGCGGGCATCCCGTGTAAATGGCCCATGCCGACGCAAAATGGCCCGAACGGGAAAATGCGGGTAAAAATTGCCGCGGAAAATGTCAAGTGACAGCCAGGAAACAAGCTGCCGCAAGTCAGATCCGGAAAATCGGCAAAATTCCCCATACGCGCGCGAACGCGAAGATCCCCAAAAAAAATCGGCTGGAAAAAGCATCGGACCGGAACGGAAATCAGCCGCCAAAAATCGGCAGCGGAAAAGCGCTGAAATTCCCCCATGCGCGCGAAAAAGGGAGGCTGAGGAAGGAAGCGAAACTCTTTTTACCGACTGAGCCACACACTTATTATTAGCGGCGGCGGAGTTGACCAGGTTTCCATTTTTGTATATTTCCGGCCGGCAAATGAGAAAAATCCGCAGAAAACAGGATCAAAATGCAAAATCTTGGCAATTTTGTGGCAAAACGGTGGCAATTACACTGAGGTTGATCTGGGCTAAAATGAAAGGTTGGCAGGAAGTTGGCAGGAAGTTGGCACGAGCTTGGCATGGAGTTGGCGGGCAGAGTTGACCAGGGTGCCAAAAACATTCCATTTTATCAAAAACTGAGGCTGAGGAAGGTTACTGATTGTTACCGGCTGTTACTGACCGTTATTTTGGGAATAACAACCGGAGGAACCGAAGCTGACCGGAGCTCAATGTCAATGGGGATGGAATGGAGTTGGAAAAAAGTTGGAAAAAAGTTGGAAAAAGTTGGATTGACCAGGGATTAAAAACGGATTTGCCGGAGATAAATATTTATATTAAGTAATGCGAAGTTGACCACCTCTTAAAAATTTTTAAAGTAATGCGAAGTTGACCAGGACTTAAAAAATTCAAGTTGACCAGGATTTTAAAAATTTCAGGAAGATCAAAATTCAAAAACTCAAGTTGACCAGGGGTTTAAAAAAATCCAAACAAATTGAAAATACCCTATTGACATATACTCATATATGAGTGATAATAGAGTCAGGAAATGAAGCAAGCAATTAAGTGAAAAATCAAGTTGAGGAGGGTTTAAAAATGAGAGCTTTCTACAAGAGTACAACCGGCGCCAGTGCTGATCTGTGTCAGTACATTTTTAGCAACACCACACGGCTTGTTGTTCGCAACTCAATCGGACGTGAGATTATTCGGGCGGAGTTCAAGACCTGGGACGCTGCTGCCGCGGCACTTGAAGCACTTAACAATTATGGGACCTGGATCAATGAGATTACAGGGGACACACTTTTGACAAGGAGGGTTTAAAAAATGGCATACTACAACGTGAACGGAAAGCACATCGGCATTTACTGCGGTAAGTCGCAGTGGATCGGCAGTTGCTCTGCTGATTGCCACACATGCCCGGAGTGCATGGTCTATAACCTTGACACTGGCAAGAAGGAGCAGTTCATCGGCTCCGAGTATGAGAAACTGACGAAAGGAAGTGAATGATATGCCAAGAGCAGTATTTCAGTTCAAGTATGGTATGAGGACACGGGATTTTGAACCTGGCAATTATCCAAAGCGTGAGTTTATCCGGCGTGAGGATGAT
>Ga0326511_10004794_pt1 | contig 10731 bp, 11 predicted proteins | sample 0_2496_0518_D_FD_203701 | JGI IMG/M metagenome (GOLD analysis project Ga0326511, IMG submission 203701) | Bovine rumen microbial communities from UC Davis, California, United States - 0_2496_0518 | ecosystem: Host-associated > Mammals > Digestive system > Stomach > Rumen | place: USA... | reverse complement strand
ATAATTTTTATTGAAATCGTTCTTGATAGCCTGCAATCTGACTTTATCATCTTCGCGTTTCTTGTGGGCATCGACCTCAATCTGCTGAATTTCTGCGATACCTGTCGTAATGGTCTTCCAGGCGTTTTCGAGCGTTTCAATCTGGATAGAACCGCCTGCGGCCATTCTTGCGGTCGCTGTGGCTGTGGCAACGGTATTCTGTGCATTTTTCATGAGAAGGTCATTGGTTCTCCTATCGAGTTCGGACATGGCCTCGGCCTGGATTTTCTGCCGTTTCAACAGAATCGCCTGTGCAAGTGCCTGTTTGAAGACCGGAAGTGTGATGATAATCGCGGATTCCATTTTTCTGTAAAGATTATAATTGCTGTATTCCATTGTTTTCAGCATGGGGATGGATTCCATGGCGACAACTTCGGCTGTACGGAGGTCAGCAACACGCTGTTCGAGCAGAGAAAGTGCCTGCGTCAGTGTCGTGAGCTGGAACTGTAAATCCTGGTCGCCTGTTTCCTGCATTTCGGCCTGTGTCTGAGTGATGGCATCCTGAATTTCCTTGCAGCCCTGGTCTCCGGCATAGATATATTCTTCCAAATCATGATAAAATTCCACATTGGCATCAAACATGGTGCTGAGTTTCTGGTTGGAAGTCTTGATTTCTTCCTGATGCTTGCGGAGTTCAACATAGATTTTATCAATCTCTGCGCCCATGGTATTATATTTATTCAGGATTTTTTCAATCTGTGCCTGTGCCTTGTTGAAAAATTTCTTGATGCCCTTGGGTTCCTTGAGTTCATCAATATTGAACTGGTCCATCACTTTTGAGAGAGATTTGAGAATCTGACTTGTTTCGTTAATCTGTGCCATGCTCATACTGTTGAGGACGGTATCGGAAGCCTTGGAAATGGATTCCGCCGCACCGGAACCAAAAGATACGATAGTACTCATATCATCCACAGAAATTTCACTGGTCAGCTTGTCGATTTTTTCCATATCCATATTCTGGACAAGCTGTTCTTTGTCGGCAACAATGTCATACTGCTGAACAGGCTCGATAGCTGTTTCCTGCACCGGAACGACTTCCGGGGTCAGAACGGCATCCGCCGCGGCGGCGTTGTTTCTTTTCGGGTGGATTAAATTCACTGGCATGAGAAATTACCTCTTTCTTTTGAATAATTTTCTGAGTGCGTTTTCTTTGTAGGGCTTTCCGGAGCATCTGTTCAAATCCATTACCCGGACAGGAACATTATACCGGAATTCGCCAATAATATGCTCCTGCATAACCGGACGGCGGAAATATTTTTCAACACACTGATAGCCCGTTGGAACGAAAAACAGCACATCAAAACCAACTAAATTCAGAAATGCCGCAACAATAGCATCCTCTGCGGACGGCATCATGTTTTCTCCGGCGGCGATGTAAATAAATTTCGGATTTTTCTTTGTAAAATCAAACTGATTAATCCGGTGCATGATTTCACGGTCAAGATTTAGAATAGTGGAAACAATCGTGACAGTCAGATTTTTTCCGGGGATTTCCTGTATCAGATTTCCGTCAATCAGGAGCTGAAGCTTATCGAATAAATGCTTCTGAATTTCAGGCCGGAGAAAACCATTCAGGTATCTCGGGTGATTGACGATTTTTTCCCGCTGAAGCCGGTTCCCGTTCAGAAATTCCGGAATGTAAGGGCTGAGGGGATTCATGACACGCGAATCAATATAGGGCGCACGGCCGACTAAAAACGGAGCTTCCGGCATCAGCCGTTTGAGATTTTCAATATATTCCGGAATATCGCCGTCTTCGACACCGGAAATCTTTGCAAACAGAACGGGCAGTGTCACAACGCCGTCAGTAATGCCGAAATTCGGCCGCATGGAAACTTCCTCTTTCCAATACAGGAAAATTTCATGATATGTTGTCTGAAGTGTAACGGCATTGGCCTGGGAGTACTGCTGATTCCGGTACAGGCCGGAATCCTGATACAAGAGTGTATCCAGTTCGCGTTCAGCATGATAGGCCGCTGTTCCGACACGGAGTTCCGTCATATCTTTGGGATAATGGGTGACAGAAAGGCTCTCGGAGAAATGCTGTTCATATAACAAATCATCTTCGAGACAGCATTTCTGATTCAGGTCTGGGGTGAGAATCAGAATGTCCACGGGAAGACGTGCTAAAAACCGGAAGAACATCGCTTCTTTTTCGTTCCGGCATCCTCCCAGATAAAGAAAGCAACTTGTTTCCGGCATTTTCCAATTCTGGAATAAATCTGCCTGATAGCGTTTCAGCCAGCACAGCAGCGAAACAGCCTGACTGCTTAATTTATTCAGATTCATATCCGGCTTATGGGATTCTTCCGTCATGACATCGACAAAGCTCTTGTTCATGAGCTTTTGGAGTTCGGGATTGGCCGGGTATTTCAGATTGACGGCGAGGCTCTGAATCAGGGCATCTGTCTTAGTGACGTTGAGTCTTTGAATTTTATCGACTTCCTGCGGGGTGGGCAGAGGGAGTTCTGTATCTAATGCAATCACGCGCCGTCCGGAGTTTTTCAGAGTCGAATATAACTGATATAAATCATTGGGATAAGATTGTTTCTGTTCCACACCGGATATGCGGCAGTAACAGTTATAGAACAGCTTCGGGTCGGAGCCGCGTGTTCCGGGCTGAGAACGGATTTTTTCAAACAGATTATCTCTGTTTTCAAGCCAGATATTCGTAGCATTTCTGACCTCCGGGAGTGCGCCGTACAGTCGTTTGAGGCTGAGTTCTTCCTGAATTTCCTGCCGCACCTGTTTGAGACTGAATCCCTCAGGAAAGGGATTCATGCCGGGGAGTGTCAGGTTTTCAGAAAATTTTGATTCCGGGTCATATTTCAGATAATTGGCATCACCATGATATTGCAGAAATACAACATCACATCCGGCATAGGCAAGCACGGAAATCAATAATAATTCATGATTGGTAATATCTCCCTCGTAAAGAATCTTCGGGAGCTGTGCAATTCCGAGCTGATTGATGATTCGTTCAAATTTATAATACAGCCAGCACATGAATTTGATATAGACATTCTTGAGGACACTTTCAGGTTTTCCGGCCTCTCTGAGCATATCGAGTGTACGGAAAACAGATTCAGCCACGGTCTGACATTGTGTATGGCTCATTCGTGGGAGCCATTTTTTCAGGCTGTTCTCTATGAAGTCGCGGCTCATGCGGAATTCTGCGCCCATTTGTTCCTGATAATAGGCTAAATTCTGATTAGTGGGATTGGGAATCCCACCCTCTATGACAACGCCGTTTTTCCGGGCGGTATCATAATAAGACCGGATAAATGCCTTGATTTCAGGATTATATCCGTTTATCCGGTACACATATACACTTTGTGTACGCCGGGAATTCAGCGGACAAAAATAATCATCAAGCTGATTGATTTTTTGATGTTCCAACAATAGAAAATCCCCCTTTTCTATCTGATTTTAATTGCATTGATTTTATTTTATCATAAAACCAGAAATTTGTCAAGAAATTTTAGCGATTATTTACATCTTCCGGATATAAATCATGATGAGTGAGCCGTTCCCATGCAACTTTCTCCCATTTTGTACCGGGTTGGCCATAATTGCAGTACGGGTCAATCGAGATGCCGCCGCGCGGCAGGAACTTTCCCCAGACTTCAATATATTTGGGTTTCATGAGATTTATCAAATCATTCATGATGATATTTACACAATCTTCGTGAAAATCGCCGTGATTCCGGAAACTGAATAAATATAATTTCAGAGATTTGCTCTCCACCATGATTTCACCCGGCACATAAGAGATATAAATCGTTGCAAAGTCGGGCTGTCCGGTAATCGGACAGAGACTGGTAAACTCCGGACAGTTGAATTTGACAAAATAATCTCTGTCGGGGTGTTTGTTCGGGAACGTTTCGAGGACTTCGGGCTTATAATCAAACTCATATTTTGTATGCTGATTTCCCAGCAGGGAAATACTGCCGTGTTCTTCTTCCGTACGCATAAAAATTTTTTCCTTTCTCACAGATTAGGGTTATAGACAAGAACAATATTATTTGCTGAAGAGAGATATGTAATACCGTCAATTTTGACCTGAATCTGGTCACCATTTTCAAAATCTGTCCAGGATTCAACTTTTCCTTCGATTACTTTATTTCCAATATTGACATATGCATAATTGAATTTATATGAAGTATCTATCAGCTGTTTATTACAGCCCGTAAAAGCCACACACATGAAAAGAGCAAGAGGAATTAATTTTTTCACCATGATATTTGTTTCCTTTCTGTATTTTTAAACGGACAGTGCAGGGTCTTTGACCTGATTCGCCGCAAATGCCGCCGCTCTGTCACGACACGTTCCGCAGATGCCGCAGGGCTTTGCTCCGCCCTCATAACAGCTCCATGTCAATTCATAGGGGACTTTCAGCTCTAAGCCCGTTCTCACGACTTCGGCCTTGGTGCGCTTCACAAATGGCGCATGAATCCGGAGCTGTTTTCCGCTTCCCAAATAAATCGCCTGGTTCATGGCCTGATTGAATTCGTCAGAGCAGTCCGGATAGGCATTTCCGGCGGCATCATCGCTGTGCGCACCATAATAAATCACTTCACAGTCATGAGACAGTGCAATGCTCGCCGCCGATGATAAAAATAATCCGTTCCGGAACGGAACATATGTCGAAACAGGCTTTCCGTCTGCTTTTTCGAGTTGTTCCGCATAAGATTCTTTTGGAATCTCTTTATCTGAATTTATCAGGAGGGAACAGTCAGAATCCGCAAATATCACGGATAAATCCAATGTCTGGAATTTTACATGATAATACTCCGCGATTTTCTGAGAATACTCCAATTCTTTTTTATGCTTCTGACCATAATATACAGCTAAGGCAAGGACTTCCTCCGCGCCGTACTCCTTCACGGCCAACGCCAGACAAGTTGCACTGTCCACGCCGCCGCTTGTCAATACTAATGCTTTCATGATATTATCAGCTCCTGTAATGTTTTATCCGTGCGGAATGCGCCCTTGAATGTCTTTGTGATGGTTTTTGCAGAGGCATTCCGGATGCCTCTTGCGGTCATACAGCTGTGAGAACCCGTAATCATGACACCAACATCCGGTGTTCCGGCGGCTTCGGAAATGATTTCGGCAATATCATTCCCGAGACGTTCCTGCAATTGGAGCCGTTTCGCGGCCATATCGCAGATTCTTGCAATCTTGCTCAGTCCTAAGACCTTTCCGCGCGGAACATAGGCAACATTGACATGCATATCATACATCAGAGCCATATGATGCTCACAGTAACTGAATACCTGAATGTCTTTCATGACAACTGCTGAATCAGTATCTTCGGCATTCAGCACGGAGAATGTTTTGCCGAACATTTCGGCAATCTCATGATTGGAATAATTCACGCCCTCTAAGACTTCGGCAAGCATCCGCGCCACGCGGTCAGGCGTTTCGAGAAGTCCCTCCCGGTCGGGGTCTTCGCCGATGGCTTCCAATAATCCGCGGATGTGATATTTGATTTTTTCCTGATTCATGTTATACTCCTCCCTGTTCCGGATTCCAGATAAATTTATGCAGCTGTAATTGTATTCTGACCTGATTCAGATGATTTTCTTTCAGGAATTCGACAATTTCTACCGGGTCGATTTCGCCGAATACCGGACTGAAATACACCTGACATTTATTTATCAAGTCATAATCCAAGATAATTTCTGATGCTTTCAGCAAATCTTCATGACTTCCGGCAACGAATTTGACAACATCATGATTTTTATCAAGATATTGATAATTTTCTTTCAGCATGTATTTTTCCATACGGCTTGACGGGAGTTTGTAGTCAAGAGTGAATCCCGGCCGGAATTCCTGAAAAGCCAGCTTTTTGATAGAAATACTGCCATTAGTTTCGATTTCAACACGGTGATGATGCTTCATCAGTTCTGTGATTAATAAATCAAGATGCTTCTGTAATAACGGTTCTCCTCCGGTGAGGGTGATATTCGTCACGCCGGAAGTATCTGCAAAATCAATCAAATTTTCAAGAGAAAGCATCTCAGCAGGGGAGTTATCCTGATTCGCCCAGAGTGTGTCACAGTAAGAACAATTTAAATTGCATTTGCGGAACCGGATGAAAACGGCTAATTCTCCGGCGCGTCTGCCTTCGCCGTTGATGCTGATGAATTTCTCCGCAACGGGATAATAAATTTCATTCATGGCGATATACCGCACAATTATCAGGGGTTTCCCAGACAGTCACCTGATGGACGGGCAAGCCCTGATTTGATAAAATATCAAAAAAATATTTTGCAAAATTTTCGGCTGTCGGCCGGAACGGGACGGGGATTAATTTAAAATGCTCATCGTTCAATGCTTCAATCGTTTTTGGTTTGAGCGTATTTTCTTCATAAATCAATGCATGGTCGAAACTGTCGGCTAAATTCCGGACGGCTTTTTTCAAATCGCCGAAATCTATCAACATGCCCCTCTGCTGACCGGATTCCTGTAAATCATCTCCCTGAATGATGACTTCTGTTTTCCAGTGATGGCCGTGCAGATTGGCACATTTGCCGTCATATCCGGCCAGAAAATGCGCAGAGTCAAACGCCGCTGATGTTTTTAACTGATACAAAATATCACCTCTAATTGTTGCTGATAAAAAAATCAATGAAATTTCTTAATTCTGTCAAGGGATAGCCAGGAAAACGGCTGTCAAAACGTTTCTCTTCTGAGATATTCATCAGAAAGCCCTTTCTGAAATCCGGTGTATACGGGTCATTCCACCATCCGACCATGTTTTCATTGACCAGATTATTATGCCTTGCCCATCCGAAGATGAGAGAATCCCTCTGTCCGGTGACACCGGCTTCATCAAAGAACGCCTGAACATGCAGAACATGTTCCGGATATTCGGCATGAAGTGTCAATGTATACTGAATACCGGGGATTTCCTGTTTTGTCTTGACGATGCTGTAGACAAATCTGTTGCCGTTTTTCGTTTTTCCGGCTTCGGCTTCGATAAGTCCCTGGTCATCACTGAGTTGATGATGCACCCCGTCAATGACTTCCTGTACAGAATCAAAAGGCATTGCATCTTCCTTTGAAATGGGGAAAAACAACATAAAGCCCATCATGTGGCTTGTCTCATATCCGTAGGCGACAGATTCAGCAGGGTCTTCCGGCATGGAGTCTACTTTCTGATACTGGTCAGGAATCTGGATATTAAAATTTTTCACTTGTATCTGCATAAATTCCTCCTGAATGTAGAAAATGCAGACTCCGGAGAGCCTGCATACAAGAATTATCAAGTCAAGCCCTGTTTTGTTCAGGCAGGTGTGTCAGGTACTGCCATATGACTTTATTATAGCACAGGGATTTGAGATTGTCAAGAAAAATCAGAAAAAATTATGAATGTGCGCCATCCATCCACGCATTATAGGCCTGATTCTGGATTTCGGATTCTGACAAAGTTTCCAGTTCTTCGAGCGTATTGCAGAGAATCCGGTCATAGTACATACAGCATTGAGAGCCGTAGAAATGCGCATTGACGTGAATTTTCTTATCCTCAGGATTCAGATAAACAATATAATCATGTCCATAGGGTGTCGTTCCGCTAAAAATGATATGTTGTTTTGTAATGCTGACATAAGCTTTCATAATGATATTCCTTTCAGATAACAAGATTTCCGGTTTTATCAGCAACCTGAATTTTCACGGATGCACCGGAGTTGAATTCGAGATAATCATGCTCCATGCCGTCACTGAAAATCACGCCGTTTTCAGGCATCTGAGAAATGATTCTCATATTGTTCCTGATTTTCCCGAAGACAATATCTGTCCCGGTCGCCTTTGATGGGAACGGCTCACGGACAGTGAAATACAAATAGCCTGAACTTGCATTGAAATCATCAGGGATGGTCAGTTTCCGTGAGATGCCATAATAATTATCAATGCCCGATGCTCCGGCGAGAATCCCCTTTAACCATCCTGTCGAGCCGAGTCCGGTCGAGACAATCACACCACTCGAAGACTGCATTTCCCGTCTGCCATCGAGATGGATTTCATATCTTGCGGATGCATGTGTTTTCTGTCCGATGAATAAATCATTGACGGCATATAATTTCTGCCCGTCATTCAATATTGCAGATGCTAATGTCACGGACTTGACAGGACGTTTCTGCAATTCTGGCAGAATCTTTGATAAATCATCCGGCGAGAATGGCAGTAAAACACCGTCATAACGGATGGGGTCGGGATTCACGCCGATTAACCTTTGTGATGTCAGATATTTCATGACATTCACCACAAGCCCGTCACGGCCTAAGGCTATCACAATATCATTATCACCGAACAGATAATTTGATAAATAATCTTTATCGAGAATCTGCAATCTTGCATAGCCTTCGAGAAACGAAACGACAGTTTTCAAAGCATTCTGATAATTCTCATGTTCCTGCTGATATTCTGAAAAATCACCCCCATGATGAGTGATATAAAACTCCGCCTGACCGGGAGTGTTATATCTGAAAATCAGCTGTTCGAGACGGGTTTTCTGTGTGATTAAGACAATTTTCTTATCTGTGACTCTGTTCATGTTCAGGCCTTCTTTCCGGTGAGGCTTTCAAGCAAATCGGGAGTGATGTTCAGTGTCCCGATTTTGTCGCTGTTGACGGCTAATTTCTCAAAGGCCTGTGCAATCATAGTTTCGGGGTTCATATTGAGCGTTGCCAATGCAATTAATACCTCCGCATTGAGCTGGCTGTACGCCTGCATGATTGCCCCGATGCGATAGGCTTCGGCATCAGCATCTTTTTTGGCATTTTCAAATCTGAGTTCAGCCAATTCCCGGCGTTTTTTCTCGATGGCAATTTCGGAATCGATTTTGAGTTCTTCGCGTTCGGCTTGGCTCATAGTCTTGATTTTCTCGATTTCATTTTCTTTTTCGAGAATCATTTGTTTTGTCCGGATTTCTGTCTCCCTGATTTTTTTCTTTTTCTCTTCGACAGAAATCTCCGTATTGAGTTCATTTTCCTTGACTTTACGCTCCTGTTCGATAGAGGCGTTCCGGCGTTCGTAGAGAGCATCATCAGACTGTTTGAGAATTTTTTCCCGGGTCTGTGCTTCGAGTGCGCGGGCAGTTTCGGAATTGGGCGCGATTTTCAGAATCGAGAAGCCCGTCACGGCAATACCCAGAGCTTTCAGTTCGGAGCTTTTCATCATTTCGGCGAGGACTTTCGCGCCTATGTCAAGACTGAGCTGAATGGCCTCAGTCATATTGATAACGCTTATCTGACTTTTGATAAAGCTTTCGGCGATATTCATCATGCGTTTGGAAAGTTTCTGCATGGGATTGTGATAATATTCTTTTGTTTTGAGATTGATGGTAAAATCAATGGCCTGTGCAATCTGTGCATAGTCCGTGATTCGATAGGTCAGCTGTCCCTGAACACTGACTTTCTGGAAATCGAGAGTTGTTTCCTCAAAGATGAAATCAGCATCCATATTAGTAACGGGAACGGCGCAGGCGGTGTTATAGCGTTCCAGGAAGAAGAACGACAGGCCGACACCCTCAGAAATTAATTTGCCTTTCCGATAGCGGAAAATATATTGACTCGGCAGGAATTTGACATACATGAGAAACACACCTTTCAGATATTATTTATTTGATTATATCATATTCAGAATAACTTGTCAAGTGCTTTTTTGAAATTAGTGATATTTCATAAAATCAATGCCTATTTTTTGTAATTTCTGTAGAAAAGATTGAAAAACTATTGACTAATCCGCAAAACAGTAGTATGATAAAGACAGTTGTTAGTCAGGTTTACAAAGCCTGAAACGGCATGTACGATTTTTGAAAACGGAGGTTTTTGATTATGGCAAGATTTACGTTACCGCGCGATATTTATCATGGTGCTGGTTCCCTGGAAACACTGAAAACGCTCAAGGGCAAAAAAGCAGTCATTGTTGTCGGCGGCGGAGCAATGAAGAGAAACGGATTTCTCCAGAAAGCTGAAGATTATCTCAAAGAAGCCGGTATGGAAGTCAAGCTCATCGAGGGCGTAGAGCCTGACCCGTCTGTGACAACTGTCATGAACGGCGCAAAAGTCATGCTCGAATTTGAACCAGACTGGATTGTTGCTATGGGCGGCGGTTCCCCGATTGATGCAGCAAAAGCAATGTGGATTAAGTATGAATATCCGGAATGTACATTCGAGGATATGTGCAAAGTATTCGGTATTCCGGAACTCAGAAAAAAAGCGCATTTCTGTGCGATTCCGTCCACATCCGGCACGGCTACGGAGGTAACAGCTTTCTCTATCATTACGGATTATGACAAGGGCATCAAATATCCGATTGCTGACTTTGAAATTACACCGGATATTGCTATTGTTGATTCTGATTTAGCAGAGACCATGCCCCAGAAATTAACGGCTCATACCGGTATGGATGCCATCACACACGCATTTGAGGCCTATGTATCAACGGCAAACTGTGCTTTCACTGACCCGCTGGCCATTCATGCCATCGAGATGATTCAGGCTGATTTGGTTGACTCCTATAATGGCGATATGGCCGCAAGAGGAAGAATGCATAATGCACAGTGTCTGGCCGGAATGGCGTTCTCCAATGCACTTCTGGGCATTGTACATTCCATGGCGCACAAGACAGGTGCTATTTTCCAGGATTACGGCGCACACATTATCCACGGTGCGGCAAATG
>Ga0326511_10004793_pt1 | contig 10731 bp, 14 predicted proteins | sample 0_2496_0518_D_FD_203701 | JGI IMG/M metagenome (GOLD analysis project Ga0326511, IMG submission 203701) | Bovine rumen microbial communities from UC Davis, California, United States - 0_2496_0518 | ecosystem: Host-associated > Mammals > Digestive system > Stomach > Rumen | place: USA... | reverse complement strand
ATAGCCGAGGTTAGGGATGTTCACGTACTGACGCTTGCCGCCGACGTTGTGGGCGACGTTCTTCAGATGCTTCAGTCCCTTGTGCGTGTCGGAGAGTTTGGCTTGGTCGGCTCCAATGTAGAAACTGCCCTCGCCATCCTTCTTCTTATGCGGCTTGGGATAGTCGGCACGATGCTCGAAGAAGTTAGTGTAGGCCGTCTGCAAGTCGTCGAAGGCATGAGCCGTGGCATACTTCGTCACCTCGTAGGTGAACGGGAACTGCTCGCCGCGAATGGCATTGAAATCGTTGCGCAACTTGCGCCCGCTCAGTCCGCGCTCGCCTTCCTTGTACCGTCGCTTCCACTCCGCCAAGCCCCAGTTGTAGGCCAGCCGGCAGCAGCCTATCGCCTTTCGGAAATAGGTCTTCTGCTTGTTGTTGGGCATCAGCTGGATGCGGTGGGCGACGGTAATCATAGTCGGGCGTTATACTTTGACATTATCTTCTACTGCTTTCTGGACATCCTCCAGCAGCTTCTTGTTCTTGTTGCTACGGCTTCCATAGAGGCGGGCAGAGAATACGGTGATGATTTCGAGCACATCCTTGGCGAGTTCCTCCTCAAACCTGACGTTCTCTTCGCCCTTGTTGATGATGACCACCTCGACATGCTTGGCCTCGCAGATGGCGAACACCAGTTCTGCACCGAAGCGCAGCAGTCGGTCTTTGTGCGTCAGCACCAGTCGTTGCACCTCGCCGTCGAGAATCAGATTGAGCAGCCGCGTGAGTCCCTTCTTATAGTAGTTCATGCCGCTTCCGAGGTCTTGTATTACCTCGTAGGTGTAGCCCTTGCTGGCGCAGTAGGATTCAAGCACGGCTACCTGCCGCACAAGATCCTCTTTTTGGTCGTGAGACGAAACACGGGCGTAGGCTATCGTCCTGCGCTTCTCAATCTCTATGACGGCATCCTTGTTGAAGTTGCGCAGCGTGTCAACGCTGTAGCGGCGGTCTCCGCCACGGGTATGCTCGTCAGGATGGAGCATCCCGTTCTTGTCCCAGTTACGCATCGTAGTCGTGGTAACTCCGAGAGCCTTGGCAGCTTCGCCTATGGAGAGAAGTTTCTTCATGACGGCAAAGGTACGGAGAATATTTCAAATTTACAAGGAATCGCGTTAAATTTTTATAATATTTTATAAGTATCAACTTTCAGTAACTTACCCCGTGACAATGTGGCACAGGCACGGCACACGTTCATGGGATTTCCTGCAACGGCAATACCCAGGCATTGTGCATATCAAAGATGGCGAACAACTGAAATTCGTCAAATATCTATAACGCGAGCAAACGTTTTTTCATGTATTAAAGGTTAATAGTCAGGTTAATTAAGTATGGCTGAAGCTGCCTGTGAAGGTCGTGAAAGCGGAATGGGGGGGGAATATATCGTGGCCCCCCATTTTATGTGTTTTAAAACATACTTTTTTGTTTGTACGCAAACAAAAAAGTATGTTGCTTTGCAGCACGTAACCGGGAGTGCCCGGCGAAGGCGTGGAAGGGGCAAGCGGTGATGGCTGCTAAGATTGCGCCGAAAAGCGTCCGACCACTTACCGAGACTTATGCAACCTTGGTCAAGCCATTCCCTTTCCGCCTTCGTTTTCTTTGTCTATTCAGAGAGGGCAAGCATGAAGCTGCTGTTCCCATAGGGTTTTCCCGTGACGAAGATGGCAGGTTCGCCCGTTATGCTGGTCTGCAACAGAAAGCCTTCTGCCTCCAGTGCGTCCAGATAGGGAATGAGCAGGTCGCCAAGTCCGCTGATGGGATAAGCCTGAAAATAATGCCGCAGACGTGCATCGTTAAAGACATCGGTTGCAGCGGCCTCCTCCGTGCAGGGGGCGTAACTGTGCATGAAGGCTGCGACCTTCTGGGGAATGAAGTAAGCATCGAGGGTAAGGGATGGTTTTTCGTCTTCCATTTTTGATAAAATTTTTACGCAAATATATATATAATATAATGTATGGCAAAGACAAAAAAAACGGTTCCAAAACAGCCGGAGCCAGAAAAGCATTACTACCGTCTGGCCGCTGACAGCGAGGCTGGCCAGGAGTTTATGTCCATCGTGGAGCGTGGTATGGAGTTTGAGCGCATGGCAGAGGAATTGGCCGAAAGCGTGGAGGCAACAGAATTTATCAGCCGCTTTGACGCAGACTTCGGCGGCATCAGCTCGTTCATCTTCCATCCCTCCCATACTCCAGACCCGGAAGTGTTCAGCTGTATTTCAGGCGATGACAAAGTGCGGCTTTATCTACCAGCTGTCAATGAGGTGCGACGTGTGGCCTTGCAGGAGGACATGCCTACAGACGAAAGCCCACGAATTGTGCGCCGACGCGACAACCTGACTGTCCGGCAAGTTCTGGCTGTTCACCCCGAACAAGATGTAGCACAAGCAGTGGGCGTGAAGCTGAAATGTGCGCACCCGTTGAAGTTCCTGCACCTGATGGGCTATTCCAAAGAAGAGGTGCAGCCTTACACCAAAGGGCAAATGAGCATCGGCGAGGTACTGGCATTGCGCCCCACCAACACACCCCGTCTTCAGAAACAGGCAGAGTTTGCCATCATGGGCGACAAAGAGCGGCAGACGTTTGCCCTGGCTTGTGAGGGACGGCTATTTGGCGATTACGTTTGGCTGGACGGAACAGACAAGGCCATGCAGCTGTGGCAGGAGTGCCGGGCATTGCCCCTTGTGCCCTACGGTGCGCTGAACGCCACTATCGGAATACCGACGGATATGCCTCGCTGCGGTTTTTTCCTGCACGGTGATTACATCTGGATTCAGTCTAAGGGGGAAGCCCGATGCGCCGACATCTGCGAGGTGAGCCAACTCACATGGAGCATGGCTTGCAAAGATGCCAAGCAAAAAGACAAGAAAACAAAATCGGAGGACAAAAAATGAGAGACAGATTAGATCACCTTCTGGACTGCTTTGGCACATTGTTGTTGCTGGCAGTGGTAGTCATTTTCTTTGTGACCATAGCCATTATTCTCTTTTCAGCGGTCACGCTGTGGGCCTGGCCGCTGCTGGCTGCATGGCTGTGGTCGCCGTGGTGGTTGCTGGCCGAAGTGCCCGTAGTGTGGGCCTATGTCAAGATATTCAGGAAGGTAACGATTACACAGGACGGAACCGATGAACAATATACAAGTGAAGAATAGGCGACTGGTGCGCGACTGGGTACCTCGTCAGCCATCACGTCCCAGCGAGGAAGTACATTTCATGCCACTGGAGCGGCGAAAATGGACAGAACAGCGAAAATGCTGGCTGGAGGAAAACTACCCCAACTGCGAAAACGACCAGTTGGCTTTGGCCATAGGCTGTGACACAGGTGACGTGTCGATCGTGGCCAAGCGAATGGACCTACAGAAGAGCCATGAGTTCTTGCTGTATAAAAAACTTTCAAGTTTGCCGTCCGATTCGTCCTGTCCCATTGGTTACCATTGGGAAACGCAGGAAGAACAAGCCTACAGGCTGGAGCTGCAACGCAGACAGGACTTGAACTTTGCCATGCGCTCTGCCATGCAGTTTGACTTCTGTACAAATGAAGAACAAGAACATCTTGCAGCAGCCATATACAACGCCGTCCTGTGGGGCAGAGCCACCGAAGAACAGTGAAAAAAAGACAAAAAAAATGAAAAACCCGATAATAGAATACTTGCAACAGCGACGTAAAGCAAAGTTGCAGAAGACCAACCAAGAGACGCAACGCCAACTCTTAGGCGTACTGAGCGCAATGGAGGCGTGCGAAAGACAGCAGCTGCTCTTCATTGACGCGCCCAACCGCCGTGTGCTCATCAGCGACATCATCAGTGCGCCGTGGGCTAACAACGATAAACTATGGCACAACTTCTTCCGCAACGTTGGTCTATGGCTGCAATTCCGTCTGAGTCAAGAGCAATGGAACAAGCGACGCATTGCCATAGAAAGCAAGGCCATGCGCGAGGCCAGGCAGAAATATGCTAACCTGACGAGGGAAGAATTGCGCATCATCTGCGTGAAAGCTCAGGAACAGCTGGCCAACGAACCCGACGAACCCATTCGTGACGAATATGAGTTTTGCATCTGTGACGGTTTGCTCCGCAGCGATGCCAAGGCTGAAGCCATCGGCACGTGGAAAAATGGAAAGCTGACAATGAAAGTCATTCCTTAACAAACGTTAAGAAAACACCCCTGAAAAAACAAGTACACTTGTTTTTGAAAACATGTACACTTGTTTTGGCAAAAGTAGTGTACTTCTTTCAAAAAAGTAGTGTACTTCTTTTTAATGTTAAATTCATTAACAAATAACTTACAATAAAGACAATCCGCTCCGTGTAATGACAATCTGTTCTGGAATGGCGGGCGTATTCAGGAAGCCACAGTACACAGAACCCCCAAGGGTGTTCTGCCACATCAGCAAAATGGATGATGGCGCTGTGAGGCTGTGGATAAGGAACTGCCCTGCCAACTGGTGTCAGAAGGTTTGCGCCGGACTGCTGGCCGTGAGTGTAGCGCACGCGATACAGTGGGCGAAAAAGCACGACCTGGTGGAACGGAGCGACTACTACAACACCTACATAGAGGTGCTGATGCAGGGGTTCGGTTGGACGGATGACACGGACTTCCTGCGCATAGCCGTCCAGTCGCAATTCAGAATGATTCAGGGCTGCATTGTGGAGTGGGTTGATGTGCGCCGATTCTTGAACATGAAGGTGTGGCACAGAACTTAACGACGAGGAGAGAAAGAACATGGCAACAATGCACGTTAAAGTGCCGCACTACGTAGCAGCATATTACAGAAACAAAGATGAGCGTAAGCCAGTGGCAATCGGGCAACCCGTATCACTGGAAGGCGAACCCAGCCTGTGGGACATGATGCTCTACGGGCTGGTGAGGAATGAGCTGGAGGAAATCATCAAGGAGGGCTGCTTCTGCGACCGCATGTGGCGCAAGATGTTACGTGGGCAAAGCCTCTGTGCCAACAATGAAGGCAAATACCAGCGGCTCATTCCCAAGCGAGACCCAACGACACCGCTAACCGACACAGAAGTACGACTGCTATGCAACCTGCCCAATGCCCACAATGAAGACAGCTCGGAGTATCTTTGCATCACATTGCCACCATTCATCTACAGGCACGGAAAGCAAGTGCCCATTGATGGCCACTGGCAACTGAAGAGCCGAACCCTGCAAGCCTTTACGTCGGCCATGCGCGGCGCATTCTGGAATGCCTGTCTTCAGTACATAGACAACTTTGTGGCCGCTGCAGAAAAGCAAGGCTATGAACCAAGCCGCATGGAAGGACTTGAGCGTTTCATGGCACGATATGACATTCGCAACACAGCCAGCAACCGCGAAAAGATGACACTCAAGCGCAACTATTACCGTCAGCTGGACTACCGACACCGACAAAACTTCGACTTCACAGAGTATGGAAATCCGCAAAACTGAATATATATTATGTTAAATAACGATAAAAGCACCCTTGTTTTTTCTTCGGAAATGTCACCACGGCTGTCACTGCTCTTTTTAAGGCTGAAAATTATACCGTATCTATATAATATAATAATGTATATTAACACCGAATGAAAATGGGAAACTTCACAAACACATGCAAAGAACTATTCCTGGATGACATCACACGCATCTACCCCCTGCGTGCAGGAATCCTGATTCATGCACAGCCCGAAACCCTGCGGACAACTCATGTAGATGTAACGCAACTAAGCCGCACAGAAGGAGGAGCGACGACCGCCTTCGGCAGTCTTCAGCAGCTTAGCGAGTGGCTGGCTGGGCATGAGCACTTCACCGAGGAACCCGAAACGCTCATGGGGCTGGAACTAAGCGATGCAGCCACGCTGCGCATTGCCACCGAAAGTGCCGCAGGTGGCTATCGGTACACGCTGACACTCACATTGCCAACAACTTACTATCACGAAGAAGAGCGAGTCTTTATTCGCCAACTGGAGCGGCTGGGGCACGACTACATCCTGGAACGCCGAGACGGGACATTAGCCCTGCTCCGCTACTTCTCCCCGGCACAGAAGGTTACTCACAATGCCGACGGGGGAAGCGCAACCATCACCGTGTCGATGAAGAACGTGACGGGTATGCAAGACATCGTGGCAGATGAGAGCGATGAATGACATATTATAAAAGGTTGATACTAAATTCTTTTTTCGGGGCACCCTGGCTTGTGAAAGCCGGGGTGTCTTTTTTGTCTGATACCACAAAAACCGGCTAAAAAGCAGTCACTTTGCAAGGGGCGTTTCGTGACTATTTTTGCAGTGAAAACACAAACACACACACGAAATGGAATACGCAAGTGTTATTTCCGAAATCGCTCACGACGGACGCATCTGCATGGAGCCGATGGCTTATCATGCTCTGCGCTCTATCATGTTTTCCAACATTGCGCTGGGGGCAAAGGTCGTGGTCGAAGAAAAAAAACATGCCGAAAAAATCACGCTGACACCCGTCCAGAAGGACGAGGAGGGGAATGCCACAACCAACAGCCAGAAGACAGAACAGCACACTGGCCAACAATTGGTATTCCCATCCGATGCTTTTAATGCAAAAGCACGTGCCGAATTTTATGCCATGCTGGAAGAGGATGACGAAGTGGTGAATGCCATCACTATTGCCGGGCCGATGACACGCGGCGGCGGGGCCTGTTCCTACGGAAGCATTGATCATCGAAACCTGATTATCGAAGCGGCCAATGTTCCGCAGGTAAAGGCACATCTTGTCATCACACGCACATCCGGCGGCATGGCCTCCACATTGCGCGACTACCGCATGGCACTCAACTATGCCCATGCACGCGGGCAGAAGATTTATATGCTCTGCGACGGCGACGTGGCCAGCGGCGGAGCTTTCGCTGGCACTATCTTCGATGGTATTTATGCTGTAAATCCTGATGACCAGATTGGCAGTCTTGGCATGTACGCCGCATTCTTCACACAGAAGGACGGCGACAAAAACACCATCACACAGGAAACCTACCACGAATACTATGCCTCGAAATCGAAAGACAAGAATGGCTGGTATCGAGCAGCTGCGGAGGGTGATATGTCGCTCATCGCTGAAGAAGTGGAACGCGACCTCGACCAACTGCTGGCCAATGTGCGTGCCGACCGTCCAAAGGTGAAGAAAGACCAGCTTTCGGGCAAGATGTACCGCATGGGCGACGTAAAAGGAAGCCTCATTGACGGATTCTCCACAATGCCGGAGCTGGCTATGATGGCCTTAAAAGAATGGCACAAGCGAAACGGAGCCGTGCTGCCGCCCAAGAACGGAAGCACAGTAAAGGGCAGAACTGAAGAAATTCAGACTACCCAGACCGTATTAAGCAACCAAACAGAATCATCACCAATAACACAAACCTCAAAAACCGAAACGCAGATGAAGAATTACCCAAATCTTGGTCGTGTGGCTGGACTGAAGGATGCCCTGGAGCAGCAAGCCGACGGTTATATTTCCCTCTCGGAGGAACAGGCCGACACAATGGAAGCTGCCATTGAGAAGGCAACCGAAGTGAACGAGGCTACACAGACCGCACTCACCGAGGCTAACGCCAAGGTTGAGACGCTGACCGAACAGACCGCACAGCTACAGAAGCAGCTGGACGAAGCTAACGCAAAGGCCACAGAGTTGCAAAACAACTTGACCGCTAAGGACGAGGAGCTTGCCAACGCCCGGGCAGCAGCTGAAACCGCATCAAGTCAGGCACAGGCCAAAGCCGACGAACTGCAAAAGCAGCTTGAGGAGGCCAACGCCAACCTTGCTTCACGCGATGCTACGATTGCAGACTTGAACACCACCATTGCTGAACTGAACAGCACTGCCAGCAACAAGCAATGCGGTGGAGGTGCACCACAGAACAACGGGCAGGAAACTCCTGCACTGCGCTATGCGGCCGCCCCTGCCTACGACCCGACAAAATCCATCCTTGAGAACAAGCAAGCCAGGGATGAATACAACCTGCGGCAACAGAAAGCCGCCATGCAACAGCAACAGTAATCATAACCAAACATCTAACACAAACACACACAAGCTATGCAGGAAAACGTAGTTAAGCCCCAGTTTATTGGGCAGGGTGCTCTCAACGAGGTTGTTCGTAGCATCCAGACAGAAATCCTTACGGGTCCCGCCGTCAATCGTGCAGAGTATTTCACCCGCATGGGCTTCGACCTCATTACAGGCGTGCGATTCAAAGACATTGCCTACATTATGAACCGCAAGGGCGGTACCACACGCCGCAAGGTGGTCGGCAAGCCGCTGAAGAAGCAGCTCGGCTACCTCGAAGAGCGCGAACTTGAAGCCAAACTCGTTTGGTGGCAAGGCCACGACAACAAAGACCTTTACCGCGAGAATCCAGTCATCGACCCAGGCACAGGTCTCTACTCTTATCCGTTGGCCGAAATGGCCATGCGTGAAGCCACCAAGACATTCGACGAGGATGTTCTTGACTGCCTCTGGCATGGCGATGGCGACCTGAGCGACGAGGACGAACTTGGTCTGTTCACTGGCTTCATCACCTACCTGAGCCACGACCGTCAGAAGGGCCGTATCAGCCAAGCTAACGGGAACCTTATCCCCTGTGACACCATTGAGGCACCAGCCGGCACAAACGATGTGGGTGCCTACCTCGCCTTCGATGCTTGGCACGAAAAATGGGCTCCCAAGCTGAAGCTGCAGCCCAAGGTTCTTGTCTATGGTACGGGCACTTCCCTGATGGCCATTGCCGATGCTTACAGCAACAGCAAGAACCAGTACAAGGAGGCAAACTTCCTGGGCAACGGTAACTTCATCATCCCACGCTATGCCAATGTTGAGTTCTGCCCAGATGACACAATGGGTGTCGGCGACCTGCTCATTGCCACAACACCCAAGAACTTCCAGGTAGGCATTGACAGCCAGGGCGAAGACGCCAGCATCGACATCATGGTTGGCACACCCGACGACCTGAATGAAATTCTTATTCAGATTCAGTGCGGCTATGGAACTCGCGTTCTGAACGTCAATCCTTACGCCTTCTGCATGAGCGACGGCTCACTTTCTTTCCGCGCCCTCTCTGGCGACTATCGCAAGGACACCTTCACCGTGATGGCCAACGATGACAAGCTGGGCAGCGTGACCGTAAACGGTGCAACCCCCGACAACACGAAGGAGTATGCTCAGGGTGCAACTCTTACACTCGTGGCCACCGCTAAGACTGGCGCAACATTCGCCGGCTGGAGCAACGGCGCAACCGCAAACAGCATTACCGTTGTGACCAAGGGCCAGCCAGAAGCCATCGTAGCCATCTTCAAGGCTACCGACGAGAGCGACGAGAGCGATTAAACAAGTTAAGTCGGCACGGCATTCGTGCCGTGCTGACTTGACAAAAACCAGAATCACAAAACTAAAAACACAAAAAGAATATGGCAACACAATGCGAAGCCCTGCTTGATGTACTCGCTTCAGAGCAATGCGCGGAAGACTATGCTGGTACTGGTTCCGTCGTCTATATGGGACTTAAGAAAGACCTTAAAAAGCCCCTTGTTGAGAATGGTCCCAACTGGAGCGGTCTTGAATTCAAGACCGGCAAAGGTCTGTACCGAATCGACTGCAAAGAAGAGGCAAACTCCATCGTCGGAAGCAGCGGCGGTATGAATGGAGGTTTTAACCAGAACCTTAATTTCACGATCGACTTCGTGAATGAGGATTCGTCTAAGGTTGCTCGTGTCATCAACAACAGCAAAGACGCTTTCTACACGGTAGAAGATGGTGATAAAATTCAAATCATGTACCATCCCAAGAACAAGGTACAAGTAGATAGCGGCGGAATCGAAAGCAATACCGGAGACACCGCAGATAGCGATCGGCAGCAGACCATAGCTGTCCAGCTAAAAAGATGTCGCTATCCCAACACATTCCTTACTCTCGGCGAAGGCCAGACACTTGAAGGTCTGCGCGTAAATAAGGACGAAAGCGATTAAACAACGCCTTCCACAGCCTGCGGTCAGCCCTTTGTGACTGGCCGCTATTCCAAAAGCTCAAAGACCATTGCGACCATCATGGGCAAAACGCTTACAGAAGTGCCAGCAGAAAAAATGGTCGAAGCAGTTCACTCCCTGGCCCTCGACAAGCTGAAGGATGCAGACCACCGCTTCAATATCCGCACTTACTTCGGCCTTTAACAAGACCATTCATTTGCCGTGATGATGGTGTGGCGTGCATTTCCGAATGGATGTACGCCACTTGTTTTCTGTCACCATTTCACAAAAAAACAACTCTATTTTTGTGAAAAAGACAGTCAAAAAAAATGGCCATCACAAACATAACACTCCATTCTGGTTCACCGCTGCTGGGTTCACCTGTCTATTTCCGCTTGACAGTAGTAGCACGCAGTGGTGTAACTTTTCAGCGTGCAAAACTAAAGGCTACCGTCAAGACCTTCCTGCCCGGCGATGAGTATTACGATGATGAACAAGCGTTTGAATTTTCAGAACCTATCACGTCAGATGGTTACATATATATAGACGTAAGCAGTGCGCTACGGGCAATGTCCGATGCTTACGAATACACTCCACACACTGAAGCAGGAACACAGTCTTACCCCTACTTCCTCCTAAACGCATCTGCTTGGGATGAATATATGGAAAACGGCGTTTTCAAGACTACAGAATCTTCAGCACTTTCGCCCGTCACACCTTTCTACTTCTTTCTTGGTGCATTTACCGACTTT
>Ga0326511_10004792_pt1 | contig 10732 bp, 11 predicted proteins | sample 0_2496_0518_D_FD_203701 | JGI IMG/M metagenome (GOLD analysis project Ga0326511, IMG submission 203701) | Bovine rumen microbial communities from UC Davis, California, United States - 0_2496_0518 | ecosystem: Host-associated > Mammals > Digestive system > Stomach > Rumen | place: USA... | reverse complement strand
ACTTGCCAAAGAAATAATCAAGCATTTGGAACAAAAAGACGACCTTTTTATTCCACAGTATGATGCTGTTTTTCGAAATGTTTTAGAGCGTTATCACTGCGATTTTCGGGCAGAAGGTTCCCATTCTTATGACTATAAGTTAAAAAGTGGTAGGGTGAAAGGCTAATTGATTTTCACATCCTCTGCATGGTATTCACTGCCCGGATTCTTTGGCAGTTGCATGTAGTCGCCATATCGCCATTGCAGACATTTTTCCGCTTCTTTCATGATGGGTGCAACGGTATATTCGTACTTTACATACCGCACAGGCAGATAATCCGACTTCAAACTATGCTGAAAATAAGGGATTCCCAGGGCAAAATCATAGTATTTGGTGGGAAAAACCTTTGCTAATCCTCTCAGCACAGGAAAGATAATGCTGCGATTCAAACTAGCTAAAGCCCTGACTTTCCACATCACGGCATGGGGGTTTTCAGCCGTGCGCATTATCTTATATGTGTGTCCGAAAGTATGGTTAGACAGGTTGTGAATCCATCGGGGAACCTGTTCCAGAGGGAAAATGTCAATAAAGATGCCATGTTCTTTCCACACTTTGTCATAACCGTTGCGTTCATAGAGCTCACTGTTCTTGTCGCGCACTTTGGCAAACTGGAAGAAATAGTTAGGGTCAGTTGTGTGCCACTGCAAAGCCAGTGTGTCAGGCAGTTCAGTTTCTAAAATTTTCATCAAGCGCAAAAAGTCAGGTCTCAGCATTTCAATGTCGAGGTCATCGTCCCAAGGAATGAACCCCTGGTGGCGCACGGCACCCAGCATACTGCCACCCGACAGCCAATAAGGTATTTGGTAACGTTGGCAAATCTTGTCTATTTCATTCAGGATAACCAACATTCGTTCCTGCATTTGCCACAGCAACGACCCTTCCGGGTTATATTTCTCTCGCAGTTGCTTAGGGTTAAAATTCATATTCTTTCCTTATTATTTGTTGCAAAATTACAACTTTTTTTCTTTTCCTACCTCTTTTCCTTCAAAAAAGTACTACCTTCGCAAATCAAAAGCATCCATCGCTTTCCTCTCTTCCATGTTGCAATATCATTGCGACCCTATTTTAATTTTTAACTTTCAACCTTCCATGACTCTCAAGGAGCAAACCGCAAATGGCTTTATGTGGGCAGCACTGAACACAGGTGCCATGCAAGTGCTGAACGCCGTCTTCGGCGTGGTGCTGGCTCGTCGGTTGTCACAAGACGACTACGGACTGATTGGCATGTTGATGATATTCACATTGGTTGCCAATTCCTTGCAGGACAGTGGTTTTGTGACGGCACTGACGAACAAGAAAGATGCAACCCACAGGGACTACAATTCTGTATTTTGGTTCAACATCATAGTCAGCTTCATGCTCTACGTCCTGTTTTTCTTCTGTGCGCCGCTTATTGCTTCTTTCTACCACGAACCGCTCCTCTTGCCCCTGTCTCGCTACTATTTCTTCGGCTTTTTCATAGCTTCCTTCAGCATCGTGCCACGTGCCATTCTCTTCAAGCAAATCAAACAGAAGGAATTGGCCATCATGGCCCTGCTCTCACTTCTGTTGTCGGGCACCGTGGGCATCGTCATGGTCTATCACGACATGGCTTATTGGGGACTGGCCACACAGACCCTCACTTTCAACCTCTCCGTCTCCGTGTTAAGTTGGCTCTTCAGCGGTTGGAAACCTTCGAGGAACATCAGCACGAAACCCATCCGTGAGATGTTTGGTTTTTCCAGCAAGATGCTCATTACGAACATATTCAACCAAATTAACAACAACATCTTTGCTTTGGTTTTGGGAAAGATTTACACAAAAACGGAGACAGGACTCTACACGCAGGCAAACAAATGGAACACGATGGGAGCCTCGACCATTACGGGCATGGTGCAGGGCGTGGCACAGCCCACGTTTGTACAGGTCGGCAACGAGCGGGAACGTTTGCGTGGTGCTTTCAGCAAGATGCTGCGCTTCACTTGCTTCGTTTGTTTCCCTGTCATGTTCGGACTCTCACTCGTAGCCCCGGAATTTATCGTCATCCTTTTGACCGAAAAATGGTTGCCAAGTGCCCTGCTCATGCGCATTTTGTGTGTGGGCGGTGCCTTCCTACCCATTGCCACGCTCTACTTCAACATGATTATCAGCCGTGGGAAATCCAATATATATATGTGGAACGTCATTGCGCAGGGCTGCATCATTTTGGCTACCATTCTTCTGGTCAACCTCTTGGGTGGCGGCATCAGGGGGATGATTCTCGCCTACGTTTCCATCATCATAGGTTGGACAGCCGTATGGCACTATTTTGTTTGGCGTGAGATTCAGTTCAGTCCCCTTCAAGCTTTGCGCGACATTCTGCCCTTCCTGCTCATTGCCGCCCTGACCATGCTGGCAACCTATTTCATCACCCAGGCCATTGGCAACCTCTACCTGCTCTTGGCAGTCCGGATTCTGTTGGCTGCCGCTCTGTATTTCACTGTCCTCTGGCTCTCAGGTGCCCACATTCTCAAGGAATGTATGGGCTATCTGTTGAAAAAGAATCTTTAATTTTTTTACTTTCGATTATGAAACCAAACGTCGCCATCGTCCTTGCCGGCGGAACAGGCAGCCGCCTCGGCGGAGACATTCCCAAGCAGTTTTTCAAAGTAAAAGGCAGGATGCTCATTGAATATGCCATTGAAGCCTTTGAACGTCACCCCCTGATTGACGAGATAGCCGTCGTTTCCCATGAGAAACACCTGAACGAAGTCGCTGATATTGTGCAAAGGAATGGTTGGACGAAAGTGCGCCACGTATTGAAAGGCGGCAAGGAACGCTACGACTCCAGCCTGTCCGCCATCCGTGCCTATGAGGCAGAGGATGTGAACCTCATTTTCCACGATGCCGCCCGTCCTTTGGTGTCCCAGCGAATCATCACCGACGTGGTAGAGACCCTGAAGCAGGAAAAAGCTTGCGGCGTAGCCGTACCCAGCGTCGATACGATTTTTGTATGTCACGACGGGTACATCCAGACCGCTCCCGACCGTTCCATCCTGCAGCGGGCACAGACTCCCCAGGGTTTTGACATTGCCGTCATCAAGTTGGCATACGAACGCGGCATGAATGACCCCGCCTTTAAAGCCACCGACGACTGTGGCATCGTCTTGAAATATTGTCCCGAAGTGCCCATCCGCATCGTAGAGGGCGAAGAAGCCAACATGAAAGTAACCTACAAAGACGACCTCCGCCTTCTGGAAATGTATATGGATTAAAAGAATCCCTCCCACACTTCAAACACAGTTGAATGGGATCTCGCGGAACAATGCGCAGCCGCCCATTAATCCCAATCAACCCATAAAATCAATCAGGGAGCATAACATAGTGTTTTCATCATTTTAGGAAAAAACATAGTGTTTTCTATATAAAAACGGAGTATTTTCTATATAAAATTGGTAAAGAAAGCCTAATTTTTAATTTTTCTTTTTGTCGTTCAGTGTAAAAGTCATACCTTTGTGCGATTGTATATTGTTGCGTCTGTACGTTTTCCCATGTTTTTGAGTTGCTGACTACGAGGCGAAAGGGGGGCGGAAGGAGGCCGCATTTGCATGGATGAAAACCGGAAAGATATGAAGATACTTATTCTGAATGGGCCAAATCTGAATTTGCTGGGAAAGCGTGAACCAGAGATTTATGGGTCAAGAGGGTTTATGGACTATTACGAGGAGTTGAAGGCTCTGTATCCGGATGTGGAGTTTGATTATTACCAGTCGAACGTAGAGGGTAAACTCATCGATAAGATTCATGAGGTTGGTTTCTCGTGGGATGGAATCGTGCTGAATGCTGGGGCTTACACCCACACGAGCATTGCGTTGCAGGATGCCATTCACGGAGTGACCACCCCTGTCGTCGAGGTACACATCTCGAATGTTCATCAGCGGGAGTCGTTCCGTCACCAGTCGATGATTAGCTGTGTGTGTCGGGGCGTAATCTGCGGCTTCGGACTCGACAGCTACCGTCTGGCCGTGGAGGCACTGAGGAAATGAAGAGTGAAAAAATGATTGGCGTAGTGATTTATGCGCGATGAGATATTGATTTCCGATATAGCCCAGTTTCAGGACGATATTGATGACTATATAAAGGCACACATCGACCCTGAGGGTGAATATCTGCACAAGTTGTACAGGGCCACCAACCTACATCTGCTTTATGGCAGAATGGCCAGCGGGCATTTGCAGGGTCGCATCCTGAAGATGTTGGTGGAGATGGTGAAGCCCAGGCTGGTGCTGGAGGTCGGAACGTTCAGTGGGTACAGTGCGCTCTGCCTGGCGGAAGGATTGTCGCCGGAGGGGCACCTGCATACGATAGAGATTAACGATGAGCAGGAGGATTTCACGCTGCCGTGGCTGAAAAACTCGGACTATGCGGAGAAAATCACGATGCATATCGGCGATGCGTTGGATGTCATACCCCGATTAGGGTTAATGTTTGACCTGGCCTTTATCGATGCCGACAAACGTTTATATAAGGAATACTACGAGTTGGTGTTGCGTTATTTGAACGACGGCGGATATATGCTGGTGGACAACACGCTGTGGGACGGACATGTGCTGGAGAAGAACCCGAAAGATCAGCAGACGCAGAGTATTCAGGCGTTTAATGATTTTGTGGCTCAGGACACGCGGGTGGAGAAGGTGATTCTGCCTTTGCGTGACGGGTTGACCATCATTAGGAAGTTAAAAGTGAAAAATTAAAAATTAGAACGTAAAATTGGAATCGACCAGACAAAATAAAATAGCGAGATTGATACAGAAGGATCTTTCTGTCATCTTTCAGCAGCAGACACGGCAGACGCGAGGCATCCTGGTGTCGGTCAGTGTGGTTCGAATCAGTCCTGATTTGAGCGTGGCCAAGGCATACCTCAGTATTTTCCCTTCGGAAAAGGCGCAGGAGATACTGGACAACATCAATGCCCATGTGAGCCAGATACGCTATGAGTTGGGCAACCTGGAACGTCACCAGCTGCGTATCATCCCGGAACTGAAGTTCTTTATTGATGACTCGCTGGATTATGTGGAGAATATAGACAAGTTATTAAATAAGTAAAGAAAGAGAAGACCCTACCCCACCCCATCATGGGCACGGAGCCACCCCGGACGGCTATTATAAATCTGAAATTATGAATTTTACATTATACATAGCTCGTCGCTATCTTTTCTCAAAGAAGTCGCATACAGCAATCAATATCATTAGTGGAGTGAGTGTGTGTGGCGTGGCTATCGCAACAGCGGCCTTGGTGTGTATTCTGAGTGTGTTCAATGGGTTTGAGGAAATGGTTGCCGGCCTGTTTACGGCATTCGACCCCGAACTGAAGGTTGTTCCGGCAGAGGGAAAATACATGGCTGCGGACGAGGGGGAACTGGAGTTGCTCAGAAAGAATGAGAAAGTAGCAGTATATACAGAGGTAATAGAAGACAATGCCTTGCTGATGATTAATAACCGTCAGGCGATGGTGACCATCAAAGGTGTGGATGATAACTTTGAAGACCTGACCAATATCAATAACATCCTGTATGGCGATGGTGTGTTTGAGTTGCATGCCGATGTCTTGGACTATGGAGTGGCAGGTGTGAGTGTGTTGCAGCAGTTGGCGTTGTCGGTCGATTTCGACCAGCCCATCAAGGTGTTTGCACCTCGGAGCGGCGAGCGGATTGACATGGCTGACCCACGGGAAAGTTTCAACGAGGAGGAGCTTTATTCTCCCAACGTTGGCTTCATGGTGAAGCAAGGAAAATATGACGCGCACTACGTGATTACGAGTATCGGTTTTGCCCGGCGTCTGTTTGAGCGGCAAGGGTATGTGACTGCGGTAGAGTTGCGGTTGAAGCCCAATGCGAGTGTTGCCTCTGTAAAATCGGAATTGAAGAGCCTGCTTGGCCCCAAATATGAGGTGTTGGACCGTTATGAGCAGCAAGAAAGTACGTTTAAGATTATGAAGATAGAGAAGCTGATTTCGTACATCTTCCTGACGTTTATCTTGATGATTGCCTGCTTCAACATTATCGGTTCGCTCTCGATGCTCATCATCGAAAAGAAGGATGATGCTGTGACCCTTCGGAATCTGGGTGCGAACCGCCGACAGATTAGTAGCATTTTCATGCTGGAGGGAAGAATGATTTCCATGTTGGGTGCAACGGTTGGAATCATCATCGGGCTGATTCTTTGCCTGATTCAGCAAGAGTATGAGGTCATACGCTTTGGCTCGCAGGAAGGTGCTTACATCATAGATGCCTATCCGGTCAGTGTTCATCTCCTGGACATTGTTTTGGTGTTTGCCACCGTGGTCATCGTCGGGTTTGTCTCGGTGTGGTACCCAGTGAAATCGTTTACAGAGAAATTTGCAAAATAAAGAGAGAAAAAATAGAATTGAATAACCAATTTATTAATTTTTAAATTTTAAAAACATGAAAAAAAGCTTTTATTTGCTGCTTCCTGCAGCATCAGTGGTTGTTCTTGCAAGTTGTGGTGGCTTCGGCAAAATCACAAGCGAGGATTTCACAGTGACTCCTACTCCACTGGAGTATGTTTCTGGTAAAGTTCCTGCAACCATCAGCGCAAATGTTCCTGCTAAGTTCATGCCAAAGAAGGGTGTCGTTACTTGCACACCGGTTCTGAAGTGGGACGGCGGTCAGGCTGTTGGTACAAGTGCAACCTTCCAGGGTGAGAAGGTTGAGGGTAACAACACTATCATCTCTTACAAGAATGGTGGTACTGCTACCATGCGTGTTTCTTTCCCTTACCAGCGTGCAATGGCAAAGAGCGAACTCTACATGCAGTTTGACGCTAAGAAGGGTTCAAAGACAGTTCAGGTTCCTGAGGTTAAGATTGGCTACGGTGTGGTTGCTACTGCTGCTCTCGTGAGCGAGGCTGCTCGTACAAGCGGTCTGTCTATTGCTCCAGACAAGTTCCAGCGCATCATCAGCCAGAAGCAGGAGGCTGCTATCAAGTTCCTCATCAATCAGGCTAACCTGCGTGGCAGCGAGCTCAACAGCGAAAACGTGAAGGATTTCATTGCTAAGTTAAAGGAAATCAAGAACGACCAGAAGAACCTCGCTCTGAAGAACGTGGAAGTGAGTGCGTACGCTTCACCTGATGGTAAGTATGATTTCAACGAGAAGCTTGCTGAGAAGCGTGGTGATGTTTCTCAGGAGTATGTGAACAAGCAGCTCAAGGCTCAGCAGGTCAGCACAAATGTGGACACCAAATACACAGCTGAGGACTGGGATGGTTTCAAGGAGCTCGTTTCACAGTCTAACCTTCAGGACAAGGAAGTGATCCTTCGCGTCCTCTCTATGTATCAGGATCCAGAGCAGCGTGAGCAGGAGATTAAGAACGTGGCTACAGTTTACAAAGAGTTGGCTGATGCCGTTCTCCCAGAACTCCGTCGCAGCCGTCTGACTATCAACTACGACGTTGTTGGCCGTAGCGATGCTGAGATTCTTGACCAGTTCAAGAGCGACCCATCCAAGCTGAGCCTTGAGGAGTTGATTTATGCCGGTAACAAGCTGGTTACTACCAACGCCGAGAAGGAGCCATACTACAAGAAGGCTACAGAGCTCTATCCAAACGACTACCGCGCATACAACAACCTGGGTGTTGTTGCTATGAAGCAGGGTGACACAAGCAAGGCTGCCGGCCTCTTTAAGCAGGCTCTCACGAAGTCTTCCAGCGCTCCAGAGCCAAACGCTAACATGGCTACAATCGAGTTGGTTGACAACAACTTCAGCTCTGCTGAGATGTACACAGCCAAGGGTGTAAACGCTCCTACTTCAAGCGAAACTCAGGGTAGCGTTCTCATCGCTCAGGGTAAGTACGACCAGGCTGCTGCCAAGTTCACTAACTCTTGCACAAACAGCGCAGCACTTGCTCAGATTCTTGCTAAGAATTACGATGCAGCAAACAAGACACTCGACGCTATTCAGGAGCCAAACGCTCTTACTTTCTATCTGAAGGCTATCGTTGGTGCCCGTCAGAACCATGAGGCTGTCGTTCTTACAAACCTCAAGCAGGCTGTACAGAAGGATGCTTCTTACAAGACTAAGGCTCAGAACGATTGCGAGTTCATGAACTACCCAGACGCAATCAAGGCTCTTTAATGAGATTTGTTCAATTTTTATTGCCACTGGCGACCACACTCTTACTCATAGGGTGTGGTCCTGGTGGCAACTCTTTTATTATTAACGGAGAGTTCACAGGCATGAAGGCAGGTGAACTTTATCTGTACAATCCCAATAGTATCGACGGTCGGATAGACACCTTGACCGTCAAAGATGGTGTGTTCAGCTACGAAGGCGAAATTGAAGACACCGTTCCTTACGTGCTCTTGTTTCCGAATGCTGTGGAGCACGTAATATTTGTTAGCCCCGGTAAGACCATAGAGTATTCTGCGGCTACCAATGATTTGAAGAACTATCAAGTCGTCGGTTCTGAAGAAAACGAACTGATGGATCGGTTCCGTCTGGAAACATCTTCGCTGAAAGAAAATCAAATAAAAAATATAGCTAAACAATATATCAAGGAGAACATCACTTCTCCCGTTGCTTTCTACCTCTTCGACCGTTATTTCATACAGGACGATTATTCCACCACCGCCGAACTCTCAGCCCTGTTGAAGGTGTTGAAAAAGCAAAACCCCAACCATCGTCTGATTTATATGGCCGAAGGCATTCTGGCTAATGCCTGTGCCATGAAAACAGGCAACAAGGTGCCTGATGTTTCGCTGATGAATATCTCCAAAGAGAAGCGGCAACTGTGGCCAAAGAAGAAGTCTGACTATACACTCATCTTCTTTTGGGCATCATGGATTCGAAACAGCTATGACATGTTGTGGCGGATGCGGCAACTGCAAAGCAGCAACAGCGAGCGGATGCGTTTTGTCGGCATTTCGCTCGATAACGAACGCTACAAGTGGGAAGACCAAGTCAGGCGCGACTCTCTCGTCATCGAGCACTATTGCGACGGCCTTTCCTGGTCGTCCCCTGCCATTCAGAAATTAGGGCTTGGCACGATTCCTTATTATGTAATCGTAGATCAGTCGCACAAGGTTTTAGTTTCAGGCACAGACGTTGAGCAGATGGCAAAAGACGTCTCGAAATATGTGAAGTGAACTTAACAACTCAAAACTCATACATTATGAAAACTCTTGAACAGATTTTTGCGGCAAAATTGCTGAAGATTAAGGCAATAAAATTGCAGCCAGACAATCCTTTCACGTGGGCCAGCGGATGGAAATCCCCTTTTTATTGTGACAATCGTAAAACTTTGTCATATACAGATTTACGTACATTCGTAAAGACAGAGTTGGCACGTCTTGTATTGGAAAACTTTGGGGAAGTTGATGCGATTGCCGGCGTGGCAACGGGTGCCATCCCGCAGGGTGCCCTGGTGGCCGACCTGCTGAACAAGCCTTTTGTCTATGTACGCAGCAAACCCAAAGACCATGGACTGGAAAATCTGATTGAAGGTGAATTGAAGCCAGGCATGAAAGTGGTTGTGATTGAAGACCTCATCTCCACAGGTGGCAGTTCGCTCAAAGCCGTTGAGGCCATCCGCAATAATGGTTGCGAAGTCATTGGCATGGTGGCAAGCTACACCTACGGCTTCCCAGTGGCAGAGAAAGCATTTTCCGATGCAAAAGTCAAGCTGATGACCCTGACCAACTACGAGGCTGTGCTGGAAGTGGCACTTGAGATAGGATATATTACTAAAGACCAGGTTCCGATGCTCAACGATTGGCGCAAGGACCCTGCACATTGGATGGCATAATGGCAAAGTACGAAAGTTCAGTAAAGCAGATTAACTATCCCGTGGATAGTGTCTATGCGAAAATATCAGATTTGAATAATCTCTCCATCATCAAAGACCGCATCAACGACCCGCTCATTGCGCAGCAGATTCCAGCGGACAAGAAAGGTCAGATTGAGGATGTGATTAACAAATTGGAATTTACAGCCGACAGTGTTACCTGCGATGCAGGCATGGCCGGCAAAATCGAGGTGCGCGTTGTCGAGCGCGAGGAGAACAAATGCGTGAAGTTTGAGTCGGTCACCTCCCCGATTGGTTTCAAGTTCTGGGTTCAGACCTTGCCGACCAGTGTGACGACCAGCAAAATGAAGCTGACGCTGGAAGCCGACCTGAATTTCTTCATGAAACAGATGTTCGACAAGCATCTTCGTGAAGGCATTGAGAAGCTGGCCGACATGCTTGCAATGATACCTTATAATTAAGACGCCTTTCACGGGTCTTTATACAAAGAAATATGGCAGATAAACTCTGGACGAAAAATGTCCAAATGACCGCAGAGATAGAGAAGTTCACGGTGGGCAGAGACCGTGAGATGGATCTCTACCTTGCTAAATACGATGTGCTTGGCTCCATGGCACACATCACCATGCTCGAAAGCATCAACCTGCTCACCAAGGAAGAGCTGAACGTGCTGCTTGCCGAGTTGAAACAGATTTATGCGCAATGCGAGCGTGGCGAGTTTGTGATTGAGGAAGGCGTTGAGGACGTCCACAGTCAGGTGGAGCTGATGCTCACCCGCAAGTTGGGCGACATTGGCAAGAAGATTCACTCTGGCCGTTCACGCAACGACCAAGTGCTGGTTGACCTCAAACTCTTCATTCGTGACCAGATTCGAGAGATTGCAGGCTTGGTGAAGAACCTTTTCGACGA
>Ga0326511_10004790_pt1 | contig 10734 bp, 20 predicted proteins | sample 0_2496_0518_D_FD_203701 | JGI IMG/M metagenome (GOLD analysis project Ga0326511, IMG submission 203701) | Bovine rumen microbial communities from UC Davis, California, United States - 0_2496_0518 | ecosystem: Host-associated > Mammals > Digestive system > Stomach > Rumen | place: USA... | reverse complement strand
CATCTACGTCCCACCCGGCACAATTGAGCAGTCCTTCTCAATTGATTTGGAGTAGAGCGAAATGTAAAGGAGATAGTATGTGGATCAGTAAAAAGAGATATGAGGAGCTTGAGATATCCGAAAAGATGCGTATCCAGCTTTCGGAAGAAGTAACGAGGCTCGCAGAAAAAATCACCGAGCAGGTAAAAGACTGCAGGGTCGGACCGTGGTGCAAAGACTGTATGCATTATGGGCGAGACAAATCTGTCGTTTACGATTGCAACCCGTTTCTGATGCTGGACTTAGTGATTGCAGAGGATGGCGTTGTCCAGTACTGCAAGAAGCATCTACACGAGATCTGCCCGGAGTGGGAGGAGCGTGAGAAGTAATGGGGTACTATACCAGTTATGAACTGGATGTCATCACTTCCGCGCCAGGATTAACAGAAGATCGCGTCTCGAAAATGAAGGCTGAAATCGACAAGATGAATGTTTTCGAGGAAAGCTATTACGTTGATCAGGACAAAACTTTGCTTGAGTACTGCGTCCATGATACATGGTACGATCATAACAGAGACATGACGATTCTATCTAGCAGATTCCCGGAGTTTTTATTCTGTTTATCAGGCTGCGGAGAGGAGTATGGCGATATCTGGAAGTGCTATTTCAAAGATGGCAAACGACAGTTCTGTCCTGCGAAAATCGTATATCCGGAATATGATCCGCTCAAGTTAGAAAGAGAAATCCTTGATATCACAGACAAGGATAAGTACTCATATGCCTGAAATCAGTTCAACATATTATTTCGGGAACTCCTATGAGTGGACATTCGATGAGTCTGGGTTTGCAGAATTGCGGCGCTGCCGTCGCAACGATTACCTGGAAGGGAACGAGTTCAAATGGGTTACAGGCGAATTGGAGCCTGAGCCGGATAAGGAATTATCCGATTTCCTTGACGGGTTTACGGTTCGGGGGTGATGAAGATGCTTGAATGGAATGTGTATTTCGGGAATTTCAATCGACAGTGTATTGAGACAGTCAATATCCTTGGTCACAGTGGAACAGTAAAGGAGATCGCCGAGGCTTATAAGAAATCCGGAGACGACAGAGCGGCGTTTGAAGACGAGGTAAGAAGAATCCTCCACTACTATTACTGGTGTAAATGTGAGTGGGAAATTATTCTGAGTGGCTGGCCGCCGTCGGATAGATTTAAAAACGCCAAGGTAGATGTATACAGCCAGATCGAACTGAACTGGGATCGGTTCATGGATTATCTCTGGGATCACCGGTACGAACTGGCGTAAGGAGGAGGCTATGGATACATATTGCGGGGTCTTCTCGTGCGAGCTGGAACGATGCAAGTATCATATCAAGAATGCGGAACGTATGGACATTCCGCATAACTACTTGAATATGAGCGGATCGGATAAGTGCGAGAAGGCGAAGAAAGAAACCAGCGAAGGGGCTTAACCGCCCCTTATGGAGGGATGGCAGAGCGGCCGAATGCACCGGTCTTGAAAACCGGAGACGGGAAACCGTCCGTGGGTTCAAATCCCACTCCCTCCGCCATACGCAGATATGGTGTAACGGTAACACACCAGACTTCCAATCTGGTATTGCGGGTTCAAGTCCCGTTATCTGCTCCATGTTGTGTCGGCGTGGTGGAATTGGCAGACACGTCAGATTTAGGTTCTGATGCTTAACAGTGTGCGGGTTCAAGTCCCGCCGCCGACACCACAAATACATAAGAAAAGGAGAATGCGAATGACATTCAAGAAAACAGCGAAAGTTCTGGTGATGCTTGTCTTGGTAATGGCAACCATGCTGTCGATGTGTGCTTTCAAGATTCCGGATGGAGTCTCCGTAACAGGCTATGATCCAAACGTGGACTACATGGCAAAGATGAGAGACTGCGCGAAGGATGGTTCTGACAGCGCATTGAAGATGGGTGCGATCTACGAGGAGCAACGTAATCAGAAAATCGACGATCTCGGTATGTCTTACAAGAAGACTACATTCTTTGTTTCTACCAATGACGTTAAGGAACTGGTTTCAAAAATCGATGACTACATTTCTCCAAAGAAGGCGGAAACGGAGCTGAAGTATTACTTCACCGAGGACGATGCAGTGATGCTTGCGAAGCTGCTGTTTCGAGAGTGCGGTGGCGTCAACAGCAAGATCGAACAAGCCTGTGTCGTTTGGACGGTGCTGAACCGTGTTGACTGTAAGTACGACGGATGCACGACGATTGCATCTGTGGTTACTGCTCCGAAGCAGTTTGATTACAGTTCCGGAACGACTGTCCGTCAGGATCTTTACGATCTTGCTTACGATGTTCTCACAAGATGGAACCTTGAGAAGAACGGACAAACTGATGTTGGCCGCGTCCTTCCGAGCAATTACCTGTTCTTCCACGGAGACGGAAGACACAACTACTTCAAGACGAGTGAGCGCAGCTCCTCGTACTGGGACTATTCGCTGCCCAGTCCGTATTAATGGAACGAAAAGAGCGGAAACGCAATCCTCGCCATAAGTGCGGGGTTTGCGGAGAACTATGTCTGCAGTCAGACATGGTAAAAGATATCGGATCAGATACCGGATGGATCTGCTGTGACTGCTTCTACATAATTCATCCGGAATACGATATCGACGAGTGGTAAACTAACGGAGGGTGATGGAAATGATTTATCTGGACAACGCCGCGACGACACGAATTGCTGATGAGGTTCTCGCGGAGATGCTACCGTTCCTGAAGCAGGAATATGGGAACCCAGGCTCAAATTATGAGCTTGGACGTAATGCAAAAAAGGCAATCGAGAAAGCACGAGAGCAGGTGGCTGCGTTTATCAACGCCCGTCCGGATCAAATCATTTTCACATCCGGCGGATCTGAAGCAAATAACATGGTTTTTCATTCGATGATGCCGTGTTACATTAATTCAGGTGCCATAAAATGGAATATAATCGCCGGAGGAAACGAACATGATTCCGTTTTGAACTCATTAATGAGTATAAAATCGGGTTTTGATATTCGTCTCGTTCCAGTTCTTAAAACGGGAAGAGTAAATGTCGAATCGATTCTTCCTATGATTGATGATAATACGCTGCTGGTTTCTGTTATGCATACAAATAATGAAACAGGAGCAATCAATCCGATAGAAGAAATCGGGGAGCTGTGTGATGAACGATTAGTTTACTTCCACACAGACTGCGTGCAGGCAGCTGGGTGCAGTCATCTTGATGTGCAGAAATTCAACTGCGATTTCCTCTCGCTCTCTTCGCATAAAATCCACGGCCCGAAAGGTGTAGGGGCTCTTTTCGCGAAAGACTTAAATGGTGTGCTGCCGCTGATCTATGGCGGACACGAACAGGAATTCGGCCTTCGCGGCGGCACTCAAAACGTGCCGGGAATTGTCGGCTTCGGAGCTGCATGTGAGTATATGATGTCGAGGATTGATCTCGAGCAGAGGAATAACAGACTGCTGAAGCAGGTGTTCTTCCATGAGCTTGAGTACCAGCTTATGGGATCAGGCATTACGGCTCATGTCAATGGAGGAGAACAGATCTTAAGTAATGAAAGTAAGACTGCAAACATTCTGATTGGCGGCGTAGATGCTGAAACATTGCTCATGCTTTTGGATTCTGCAAATGTGTATGCATCCGCAGGATCTGCGTGCAGATCAAATGAGCAGGAGCCAAGCAGGACGCTGCTCTCAATGGGTATCGATCCGGAGGATGCAAGATGTTCTATCCGGATTTCTGTATCCAGCGATCTGAGCGAATCTGACGTCAGAACGGCGGCAAAAATTGTTGCTGATAAAGCGAAGCTGATAAGAAGTATGGCAAATGGCTAAAACAAAATACCCAAAAGGAGAGACCCCGTGGGTTAGTTACTACGATCGAGACAGGAATCTTAGGTTTCTGATTACGAGTAACTACAAGCGGGATCTTTATTATGCATATTCGTACTCAAATGACGACGGGTTTAAGAAGCTTGGCAAAGGAAAAAATCCGAAGGCTCTTGAATCAAAATTCAACATATTAGAATCAATTGATTCGTGTTGAAAAGGTATTATTGATATGATAAAATTATAAAAGAAAGGGGTTATGAAAATGCACGATGGAAACCTGTTTGATGAAGTAGATGATGACTTGTTTTTCGATGCACTTACTGAGGAAATAAACAGGCAGGAGGCAAGGACTTCGATAATTAATCCAGTTAAATTGATGGCAATGAGAAACTGCTATAATATTATCAGAGGAGCAGTTCGCGGCAAGGAATTGAATATTACATGCAGCCCACACGAGCCAAGCAATAGCATGGGGAATATCAAAGTTTTTGGGAAAGACATCTGTATTACAGACGTCCCTTCTTTTATTGAAGCTTCTGCTCTGGCAGGAAACGTTGAGGCGTATACTAAAACTGATGGTACAGTGTTTATGGTATTTACATTTCATGGACTTACGACGCCTGTTGAATAAACCAATAAGGAGGATATATGCCGAAAATTAAGTGCTATGATATAGTCAGGGAAATCCTTGATGAGGCTGCCATCCAGTTTGGACCGCAGTATGTTGAAGTAAAAGAGTATAGTGATATATTGAGGCAGTATTGTGAGAAGATTGATATTATCGCTGATGAATTTGACGCTGTTTCATACGATGTCGACGTCGATGAATTCGAAAAAACGATTTCCATCACGATCGAAACAGTAGATTTGTCATTGGATAATCCAAACCATTTGTTCTATAAGATTGCTTCAAAATCACTGTCTGTGAGATTTTCTTATGGCGATGACGGATATCTCGCAACAACCTTCGTATTCCCATCTGTTTGGGAAGCTGCTTAACCGGAGGTGTATTATTAATAACAAAAGAAGAGCGACGCTCGGAAAGGTGTTAAATTATCTTGAGCGGGCGTCTGAAATTGTATCTGACGTTCAGGACGAGGAAGAAGAGAGCATGGATAACATGCCTGAGAATCTCCAGAATAGTTACAGGTATGAAAAGATGGAAGAGGCAGTTGATTTTCTTTCCGATATTGTTACTTCAATCGACAACGCAGCAGATCAACTGAGAGAGATAATTTAGGAGCAGTAAAATGGGCGGTGTGTACTTTGTAATAGCACTCATCGGCGCAATTTATTGGGCGTTTCGGATTAGATCTGAAAAAAAAGATGACGCAAAGTGGGAAAGCGAGTATATAAGAACAAGCGAAGCCGAAAAAGGACAGCGTGAATCGTTTGAAAAACAAGTGTGTGATCGTGCGCTTGAACTTAAGATGAAGACGCTTGTATCCGGTTGTAATTTTGGAGACTATAATGAATTATTAGATGTACAAAATGAACTAAAGTCTACATGGATGAAGTACACTGGAGAAGAGATTGACTGGAGAGTTAGTAATAAAATAAAACAGATGGTTCTTCTTGCGAACCGTGGAAAAATACCGGTATATGCAGCAGCATTCGGCGTTACTGCGGAAAATGCGTTTACGAATGAACAATCCGCTCAATACTTTAAGAATCTATATGTTGTTCAGAGAGTTCTAATCGATCATGGCATAGACTACAAGCTATACCTGGAGAGAACTGTTGATTCAAGGAAACAGCTTGCTCTGTGGAACGGGGAGAGCGCAATGGTACCATGCGGGGATCCACTATGGGTGCGAGCCAGATGGGAACCATCCTTACTGGATTACGAAAAAAAATCTATAACAAGCTGGCCTTATAAATCGTAAAAGCGCGGAGAAATCCGCGCTTTACCTATCGAAATATTCAGGGAATGGAACGGGTGTTTTTGTCAAAACTCTGCCATAGCATACGACTGTTGCTCCGCTGTCGGCGCTGATAAAAACGTTGCTGTCACGCATGTCTGGATTCGCAGAAACAAGGGTAAGGTTACGATCTTTATCAACATAGTACAATTTACAGTACAAGGAACCGTTTATACTAAAGATACCGACGTCCCCATTGTTTAACTCAGTTTGTCTCCTGACGAACACGGTTTCTCCGTCTTTTATGAATGGCTCCATGCTGTTGCCCTGAATCCTGACAGCGAAGTCGGCACCGGCAGGAGAGTCATTATGCGGACTTATCATAACGAAGTCATCTCCGTCAATCGGTGCGGAATAACCAGCAGCAGACGGAGTAACAAACATAGGAATAGGCGAGATGTTAGTTTCTTCTTGTTCTGACGATTCGATTCTTTCACGCTCTAGAACACATACAGTCTCTACGACATTCCTACCGTACTTATCCAGAGTCCTATAGTTCCTCAGAAGTTTTGATTCTGCTTTTGTCATTGGGTAGCAAGACAGATTCGTCGATCTTAGCCCAAGTAGTTCGTCTGCACTAACTTCAAATAGTTTTGACAGAGAGATAATTGCTTGTGCCGATGGAGATTTTTCTCCGGACTCCCAATTTCTTATCGTCATTATGCTGACGCCAATTGAATCCGCAAGTTCCTTCTGTGTCAACGGGAACTGAAGTCGCAGCGCCTTAATTCGAGAACTGAAATCCATTATGTCGTCCTCCAAAATGTGAAATGTTACTAATTGACTTCTGAAAGTGTGTGTGATAATATGATAGCAACAAAAGTTTCTGCTATTATTATAACAGAAACTATAATGTATGTCAATCCTTTCACTAAAAAATGGGAGGCAATGCCTCCCATCCATGAAACACTGTGACCAGCAGGTTTCATGAAATGTCACACCCACAAACACGATAAGAGAGTGACAGTGGCCATATTGCTACAGCCAGAGAAAATAGCCGACCAAAGCTATTACCTCAGCAGCAATATACCACACTTCGATTGGAAATGCAACATGGAGGAAGAAGCAGAATTGAATGTAATGAGTTTATCGGAGTTTTCGGAGTATTGCAGCAAGCAGGTATCGCCATCCTACATCTATTCGACAGAAAATCAGGGCGACGGGTTCACACCGTCCGCAAGCATGGTAATGAGGTTTAATAAAGTTATAATTAACTTGAAGCCAAACCGTATTTGTTTCATAAGTGATGAGTCCAATCTAATCTTTGATGGAGTAAAGGAGGTTCAAATGCTAAATAATAACCCTGCGATCGGAAAATTTTTTCGTATCATTTGCAGTTGCGGCGCAACGGAATATACGCATACTATGATCTTGGACTAAAAAAAATATCATGTAAACTTTCTAATTGACTTGACTTTGGCGTTTTCGTATGTTATACTAGTATTGTAGAGAAAACAGAAAGGGTGTAACATCGTGAAAAACGTCAGCAAGCCGCCTCGAATCGGTGAGATTTATCTCATGAAGTTCGGAGGCAGCGGCAGCGAGCAGAGCGGATGGCGGCCGGGATTGGTTTTCCAGAACAATACCGGTAACAAATACAGTCCAAATATCATTGCTCTTCCGCTCACAAGCAAGCTCAAGAAGTCCGGGCAGCCAACTCATGTTGTGCTGAATGCCAAAGATACAGGACTTAAGCTCGACAGCATGGTGCTGTGCGAGAATCCTGAGCGCATGTCAAAAGAGAGAATCGGGGAATATATTACCACGCTGTCTGACGAGTATATGGCGGAAATCGCTTCCGCATATTTACTTGCTACATCAGCGATCTCATTTATCAGTCCTGATGTCTTGATTGCGCTTTGGCAACGGGCTTCTGCCCTCAACGCGACTTCGGTCGCGTGATACATAAGTATAGGAGGGTATAATGCTATGTATAACGAAGAGCTCAAAGGCAAGTTTATTAAGCAATATTCAACGAACATCAAGACGCGTAGCTGGATGGAAATCCTTTTTAACTCTATCGAAGATTATGAGGCTGAAAAGAATCAGGACATCTGCATGATGGACTCAGAAACTCTCAGGCCGATACTTCAAAAGCTATCTGGACTTAGGGAGCGTACATCGACCGCCAGATCTGTAATGCTTAGAGAATATGCAAAATGGTGTATTAAGAATCATGTAGATGGCGCTTGTTCCGCATTGCTCGATGAAGGCATCGAAAGCGTTGAGACAATGCGAAAACAAACCGTGAAGAACCCGCTCCATCTGCAGAGATATCTTGACAGCATTTGCGATCCTGAAGGCATGGAAACCGCAGACAACACGCTTAGATGCTTCTACTGGATGGCTTACGGCGGAATGTCAGAAGAAGATATTCTTAAAGTAACTGCACTGGACGTCGATCTACGTAAAATGGTAATTCGATTTGGCGACGAAGAGTATCCTATTTATCGAGAATCTATTTCCGCTTTCCAAAACTGTATGGAGCTGACCGAATTTCGGTATAATCATCCAAATTACAGCGATGGTGTTGTGGTTTATAAGCCGCGAGCTGAAGGAGATACTCTTCTTCGCGGAATTAGAGCAAACCCGTCTGTTACCAGCATCAGATCTGAACTGTCAAGGAGATCGAAGCGCTGCATCGAAAGCGGAAAGACAGATATGAAGCTCAGCTACTATCGTGTATGGATTTCTGGAATGTTTTACAGGGCATATGAGATGGAACTTGCCGGAGTCCCGGTTTCGTTCGACGATCTAGCATCAAAATTCATGGCCGGAAAGACATATAAGTTAGACAGTGGACGAAATAAAATCGGGGCGAAACACAGGAAAATCGCTTCTGATTATCTATCAGACTACAGGAGATGGAAAGAAACTCTTTCCGTTTAATTGGGGTGCCTGCAGCGCAGGCATCTCTTTATCCAACATCAAGTTAATAATAATGTTTACAAGGTGGTGTTTTCATGTCAATGCAGGGAACGGTTATTGACATTAAGTCTCTTCGCGAGAATACCGGCAAAAAACTTGCAGCAGGTTTGATCGCACCGGCTACTGAGGATGTGCGGTGTGAGATTGCTGCTGATCACGCGGCTGAACCTATCAAAAGCGTTGACGATATCTACAGGATCTCTGAATATTTGATCCGCAATAATCGGTACAGAGACAACATGCTGTTTATTGTCGGCATTAATTTTGGGCTTCGCGCAAGCGATCTTCGAATGCTGCGTTTTTCCAACCTCATCAATACAAACGCCACCTTTCGTGACAGCTTCCCGGTTTTTGAACAAAAGACCAGGAACACAAGAGCCAGAAAGAAGAACCGATATATTACGATCAATAACGCTGTAATAGAATCGGTTACATTATATCTTGAGCACACGCCTGGAGTCACATTAAGTGACTATATGTTCCGGAGCGAATCTAATAACGGCGGTTCTTTAAACCAACCGATCTCGGTTCGTTCTATTGATCGTATCCTGAAGGGAATCGCGAAGGATCTTGATTTGAATGTCAAGATGTCTACTCATACACTGAGAAAGACATTCTGTTACCACCAGATGCTGATGTCTAACAACGACAGCAGGAAGCTCCTGCTTCTGCAGAAGATGCTAAATCATTCTTCGGCAGCCATGACCCTTGAATATATTGGCATCACATCTGAGGAAATAGAAGAGGCGTACCGTCAGCTGAATCTCGGCGGTATGCGGCATGGATATCTTGTGGACAGCAAGCTTGTCGAATATGACATCCTTGCCGGATGACAAAATGAAAGGAAGGATTATTTGGATCAAAAGGAAAGATTCATAGAACTGCTGCAGTCGACGGGCAGACAGGGGATCGACGGATTGATTGGATGGCTGGAATCATCAGATTTCTTTACTGCGCCGGCCAGTTCACGGTTTCACGGGAATTACGTTGGCGGGCTTCTGGAGCACTCATTAAATGTTTATGAGGAGTTCAAACGGCTTTTATCCGCATATCCGGAGGTTGATGCAAAGGAAGACAGCGTCATCATCGCTTCGCTTCTTCACGATCTTTGCAAGGTAAACTTCTATACCGTGGAAAAACGCAACCGAAAAACTCCCGCCGGGCAGTGGGAACAGTATGATTTCTTTGCAATTAATGAGAAATTCTGCTTCGGTGGGCACGGAAGCAAATCTGTGTTTTTAGCTCAGAACTTTATCAAGCTGACGCCGGAGGAAGCGGTGGCAATTAATTGCCATATGTCCAGTTGGGACGGTAACAAAGATGTTGGTAACGCATTTTCTCAGTATCCGTTTGCGTGGCTACTGCACGTTGCTGATGAGAGCGCTACATATATTAGGGAATCGAAAGGAGAGTAAGCTTGGCGGAAATTGAAACAATGAAACTGGCTGAAAAAATGATGAAAATCAGGGAACTCGCCGGTGTCGTCACGAAAGACAAGAAGGGGTTTAACTACAAATACTCAGACGTGACAAAGGTTCTCGCAAATGTTACGGGAGGTATGCAGAAGTACCATGTGAAACTGACGCCGCATGTAGTCCCCGGCACTTCATGTGTTCAGCTAGTCACCACAACAAACACAAAGTTCGACAAGACAGGAAAACCGTATGATCAGACAGCGACGGAAATGTTGTATACGGCAGATATGATCTGGACGTGGCAGAATATCGATGATCCGGCAGACATCGAGGAAGTACCGTGGTTTATTACCGGCGCTCAGGCCGATCCGTCACAGGCATTTGGCTCTGCGCTTACGTATTGTACAAGACAGTTTCTGAAAGGATACTTCCAGATTGCAGAAGTAGAGGATGACCCTGATACATATCGAAGCAGACAGAAGGAAGCTCAAGCGAGAGCAGATAAGGAAGTCGCAGCAGAGATCATCCATAAATTTGACACAATCCTTCGCGGGTATCTTTCAGACCATCCGGACAAAAACGAGGACGCTAAAAAGTTTACTTCCCGTTTTGCAAAGAATGGCAACTATCTGAACATTACA
>Ga0326511_10004789_pt1 | contig 10734 bp, 5 predicted proteins | sample 0_2496_0518_D_FD_203701 | JGI IMG/M metagenome (GOLD analysis project Ga0326511, IMG submission 203701) | Bovine rumen microbial communities from UC Davis, California, United States - 0_2496_0518 | ecosystem: Host-associated > Mammals > Digestive system > Stomach > Rumen | place: USA: California... | reverse complement strand
TGGGCTCCCAGGCTGGCCTTGCGCACGGCAGCGAGCTCCTGCTGCTGAATGTACTGCTGCCAGGCCGATTGGCACTGCTGGTAATAGTGGTAGAGATAGACGTTTTGGACGAAGCAGGTCCAAGCCTCGGCGCCTTTGGCTAGCATCAGGGTGGCTAGGGACTGGGCGATGAAAAGACTGCGGTCTTTTTCGCTCCAAATGAGCAGGCCAGAGGTTTCTAGCTTAGAAACAGTTATAAAGACGCTGGAAAGACTTTGCAATTCTTTCAATTTTTTGCGTTGTTCGCGTTTCTCTCTTGAGAAATACTTGAAGATGTTTTTGATCATAATCATATCGCCAGGGTTTTATATTTTGTTACGGCAAAATTAAGAAAAATCGTTTTTATCAAGCGGACATCTGCGATTGCCATTCGCCTCGGGATTGTCCTTTTCTAATGTCCTTTTCTTTCGGCGCGAAAGAAAAGAACTAAAAGAAAGCATTCCCCACCCAAGGCCCTCCCCGTGGGAGGGATGCAAAGCTGAAAGTAGGGAAAACCCTACTTCCATCTACTTTTTGGTATCGCGGGACTCGCGATTCTTTCTTTTTCCGCCACTACGCGCAGCTGGTGGCTCTTGGGGCGACATTGCTTCGCTCGTCGCAGATTCTTCGGCCTTTGGCTCTGCCTCGGTTGAAACTTCAGGCTCGGGCTTCTTGATATCTACGGCTCGGGCCTTGATTAGGGCGTCTAGGGGGTCGGTGAAGGAGCGGAGGGTGGGGCTGCCGGATGGGCCGAAAAGGGCGGCGTAGAGATGGAAGCCCTTATGGGTGGTGGGCTCTATCTGGCCTGTGATGGCTACGGTGCCGTTAGGACCGCTGAACATCAGTAGGCCGAGGGGGCGGGCATCATCGACTATCGACAGCTGCAGGCGGGCGCTGTCTACTCCCATCGACAGCAGCTGCTGGGCGGCTATCGGCTCGGGCTCGCTGGTTATCAGCCGCAGGCGAGCCACCCACTCCAGGCGCAGGTAGCGCTGCAATAGGGCCAGCACTTCGGCATCGGTCGAGGGCACGGCCAGGGTCATCACTCGTGGGCGGTCGCCCACCATCAGCATCACTGCCTTCATCAGGTGCTCAAGCGTCACGTCGCCCGAGGTCTGAAACAGCACGGCACTGCCACCGCTCTGGCGCAGCAGGCGTGGCAACTCATTGTCTACACAACAGGGTTCGATATACATGATACATTAAAAATTAAACATTAAACATTATATATTTTATATCTTACCTACGGATTCCTTTTTTGTTTTGCCTACGGATTTTACGGATTTTACAGATTTTTTCTTTGGCTTTACGTCTTTGGGATTAATTCAAATTCGTATAATCCGTATAATCCGTAGGCCCTATCTCTTTATCCGTAGGCCAAAAACATCATCATCCGCAGGGCTTATGTTACTTATGTGCTTATTATCTAAAACCTTATCTTTTCTTAGAGAGGCGCTCTAGCTCGGCGGCTTTTTCGGCCATGTTTTCCAGCTTTTGCAGGGTTACGCTGTAGGTCTCGTTGGCCTGTTCGGATTCCGAGGTCTTGTATTCGTCGGCCAGGGTGGCGGTCACGTGGTTGTAGAAGTCCCACGGGCTCTGCTGCTTAGGCTGCTTGCGGCGGCCATTGCCCACATCTTGCGGCTTGAACACTCGGGGGAACTTCTTCATCAGCTGCTGCATCAGCGAGCTCCACCACAGCAGTATGACTTGCCACTTGATAGGGTCGAAATCGCGGAAGGCTCGGGCGGCGCGGTCGCCATCGGTCAGGGCCATACGGGCGCGGAACAGCACGGCCAGGAAGTGCGCTCGGGCATCGTCGACAGCCGCCAGAGCCAGCGCATAGCGCGAGGCAGTGGTGCGACGGTCCGATTGCAGCTGCAGCAGTCGGTTCTGGCTGGTGATATACGCCTGCATCCAGTCCTGCAGGTGGCGATACTCGGTCCACGTGTAGCCATCAAGCATCACGTCGGGGCCATGATACTCGTGCAGCAGTCCGAGGCGCAGCACAGGGTAGGGGAATCGGAAGAGCGGCTTCTGGCGGTCCTGCGGCGCGTCGATCCAGTCCAACCGCCCGCACAGCTCCATCATCTGCCCCGTGGTGATGGGGAAAGGCTCCTCGCGGCGAAAGCGCTTGCGGTGGCGACGGCGAACCATCCAAGTAACGTCGGGCGTCGGACGTTCGATGCCTGGGGACTGTACCTTGGCAGGTTCCCTGCCTGGGGACTGTCCCCTGGCATCGCCGCTGCTGGCACGCTCGTTGGAAGTCGGACGTTCGACGATGTCAGGGGACAGGCCCCTGGCAGCTACATTCTCGCGAGTTTGCTGGCTGCCAGGGTCCAGTCCCCTTACATCGAGGTCATTAATACTCAGCACCACATCTACCTTTACTTGCACCCAGTCGAACGGTCGCAGGCGGCTAGCCTGCTGAGTGCGCAGCAGTATAGAGGCACAAATCATCTCCAGCTCGCGAGTGGTGCAATCGTTCCACCCTCGCGGCAAATGTAAATCAATCTGTCTTACGTTGTTCATATCGCCAAATACATTAAAGATTAAACATTAAACATGAAACATTAAATTTTCAACTATCAACTGTCAACTGTCAACTATCAACTATCCTCCCTCTGTCATGTCGAGCGCAGTCGAGACATCTCAGGATTACTTATTGTACTTCGAGTCGAACTTCATGCCGCTCTTTACCTCGTCTATCAGGCCGCCCGAGCCATACTTATTGATGTAGCACGGTATGCCCTTTTGCTGCATCTGATTGACGGTCTGGTTAAACGCGCCGATGGCAGCCACCAGCTTCTGAGCGTCGGCAGCTGTGATACCCCCACCACCAGTAGAAGTCTGGCCGTCGGGCTGTTGCTGTGTGATATCATCAAGGTTGCCACCATCGAAGGCACGATAGCGAGGCCCAGCCGATGCGCCACCACTCTTGCCATAGTTAGCCAGATAGCGTATCAGCCCAGGCTCGTTCATCATAATAGCCTTGGTAGTACGCCTTCCGATCACGATTTCAGGCCCACGCTCGGCCACCAGTGCCGGCTGCCCCTGCACCATAGTAGCTATCGGCTGAGTAACCAGCCCATCAGCCGGCGCCGCCACAGCCGTAGCCCGATACGACTGCCCATCCGAGCCGCGATACTGATGTTGCCCACCATACACCTGCGTAGTGCCGTCATCATAGAGCTTGCGCCTACCAGCAAACTTCTCCACATTCTTGCGTCCCGTTGGTAGCAAGCGGCCAGAGGCCGAGTCCCCTCGGGCAAAGTCTCCGACATTACCTTCATCGTAAGTAAGCATACCGCTTACGATCTTGGTCTTGGTAGCGGTGGTGCTGGTGCTGCTAGAGGCCGATGATGCACTCTCGGAGCCAGCCGTTGACAGTGCCGACGACAGCAGGCCCATAAGCAGGCTGCTGATGACGGCCACAAGCGGAATACCCCACCAACCCAACTTACCGATGGTCTTGGCTGCACCCTCGCTTATACCCAGCGATGTGAGTATGGTGGCCAGCGAAATCTCCTGAGTTACCTCCTCGCCGTCAACCATCTTCTTCATCACCAGTGCACCCTTCTCGATGGCCAGTTCACCCTGCATACGAGCCAGAGCACCTCCCAGTGCGATGGTGGTGAGCAGAGCCTGGTGCATCTCCTCGTCGGATTCTACCTGCTTGTTAAACAGGCCGCGCTGCAGCTTCTGTATGGCATACTGCTGTCCCATCTGGATAATGCTCTTACCCATGGCCAGCAGCATATTCTTCCATATCTGATTCCAAGTCATCGACTGCGATTCCATACCCGTCATCATGTCGCCCAGCTTCTGCCCCGCATTCTCAGCAAAGTCGGTAATGGGCTGAATAGCACTGGTGATGGTCTGTGTGCGAGCCTGAATAACCTCCATCAGCTTTTGCTGCGATGCTATCTGGGCGCTAGTAAGCTGCTCGCGGGCATCCTTTACCTGCTCCTCGCTCACCAAGTCCTGCTTGCGCAGTTCAAGCATCTTATTATAGTATGCTTCGGCACGGGCCTGCAGCAAGTCATAGCGCAGTATTTCAGGATCGGTACTGATGGTATCTATCATACCCATCTGGCGGCCAAAGGTGGCATCCTGACCAAACAGCGTCTGTACCTGACCTAACTGCTGCAACTGTGTGGTGGCATTGTCGAGCAAAAGTGCTCCAGGGCTGTTGTTAAACAGATAGTCCTGACGACGCTTGTTCTCCTCGTAGGCTTTCTTCTGTGCGTCTACCCAAGCGTCGTTGTAGTCGATAAGTTTGGTATAGAACACACGCCACTGATCCTCACTCATCGAGAGAAAACCTTCGAGCTCCTTACCTTGCAGCACGTTCTGATAGTCGGTGCCAAACAGGATAGTGAGCAGCTTCTCCTTACCCTCCTTGCCCTCGATGTCGGTATTCATTACGTCGATGATATTCTTGCGGGCATTAGCAAAGGCTGCATACCAAGCCTTTTCGCGGTCGGCAAAGAACTGCTTGGCAGCCTCGGTGTCGCCATTACGTTTCCACTCCTGCAACTGAGCATCCTGACGATTGGTAATACCACCGATGCCAAAGCGCTCCATAGTGCTCATAGAGTCGAGGTCAACCTTGCCCGTATAGTTCTTTTCCAGTATCTCTTTTTCGAGGGCTTTGCGCATCTGTGTTTCCATTTTGATGTTCTTACCCTCGTTCTCGGTAGCCTTGCGCAGTATCTGGTCGAGCAGCTGATTGCCATCCTTGCCAAGTGCCTTAGATAGGGTAACAATCATCTCGCGCAGTTTATCGAGTTCGTTATCCATAATTCTGTCAAGCAGATTCTCAGAGAAGTTGTAACCCTGCTCGTCAGTCTGCTCCCACAGGTCTTGGCGCATACTGGCCTTAAACTCTTCCCAGTCGTTCTTTTCGCCACCTATCTTCTTGCGAGCATTTGCAAGTGCATCATTCAGGTGTCCTTTCAGTCGGTCGATACGTCCCTGCAGGTCGCCTTCAGTGATATCAGCATCGTTAGCCATTTCGTTGACGGCGTTCATCTGGCGCTGATAGTAGTTCTTAATATCGTCGATGATGGCCTTGGCCTGCTGTTCGGCAGCTTTCAGGTCGGCACGTGCCTCCTTCTTGTTGCCCTTACCACCACCACCGCCACCGCCAGGGGTAACGAAGGTGCCAGGAACCTGTGTACGCAGCCACTTGTCGTAATCAAAGTCGCCTATCTCCTGAGCAAACTGCGAATTGATGTTTTTCTCCTCGGTTATCTCGTTCAGCTTGGCCTGTGCATAGTGTACGATGGCGTCGCGCAGTTTGTCAGTTGGTGTTGACATCGGTGCATTTGGTCGGCGACCAAGCAGGCTTACAGAAACGGCGGCAGGGGTGGTGCCATTCTCAATCATACTGTCGATTACAGACAGGTCAATCTTCTGGTTAGCATCGGCGCCGGCCTTCTGTAACTCGGCACCCGCACGGCGGCGCTTCATACGCGAGCCATCATCGCCACCCATCACGTCACGCTTGTAGTCCTCACGCTCCTGATAGGCAAAGCGCTGCTTCATTACCTTGGTAAGTGCATCGTAGTGCTTAGCCAGATCGTCAACACTCTTCAACTCTATATCAAGATAGTTAAGATAGATATCGTAATCGCTCTTGAACTTTGAGAATAGTTTGTTGCGATCCTCCTGGGCCAGTGTGGTGTCCTCTATCTGATTCTTCAGGCGCGACATGGCTTTTATCTCGGTGTCGGCCTGCTCAGCAGCACGCAGCATAGACTCTTCCATCTTCTTGTGCTGCACCTCGGCCTCGCCCATTGCGTCGGCTGCCGACTTAATCCAGAATACCAGCTGGGCAAACAAGCCTACGGCTAAACCTATCCAGTTTGACTTGGTGGCGGCATCCATCTTTTTCCACGATGTAGTAAAGCCATCGGTGGCAAACTTGGCTAGATTCAACTTTGTAATAAGCAGCGTTGCACCTTTAGCAATAAGACCGAAGGTGATCATTGGCAGCAAGTTGATAAACGCACGTATTCCCAACAGAAGGGTGTTAATGGTTACTTGGATAGCCTTTAGCGAGAAATCGCTTTGCAGTACGGCCTTCGAGAAGTCGTACCACGATTTAGCCATCTCCTTAACTGCTAGCGAAGAGTCGGCATTTATAAAAGCATTACGCCAAAGATTGTCGGCTCGGGTTAGCAGCGCTTGAGCTGTTTCCTGCTGTATATTATACTCCTCTGTTACGGCTGTGGCCTCCATAAATGCCTTAGTAGAGGTTTCAAGGTGCTTGGCCAGTGTATCGTTATGATTGGCCATAGCCTGTACTACGGTGATGAGTCGCTGACCGTCAGAGCCTAACAGCTTCCAAAGGCCGTCGAGTTCGGTAATATTCTTACCCTTCATCTTATCGAATACCAGCATCAAAGCCTGCATGCCCTGCTCGGCCTTAAACATAGATGCAAGAGTACCCTCGGGGATAGATAGATACTTCTCTACATCGCTATGGTTGTTCTGAAGAGCCATAATCAGTTTCGACAGTGCTGTACCAACAACTTCAGGCATCAGCTGTAAGCTATCCGAGGCTGATGCAAGGGCCAAAACCTCGTGAGCGGCAAATCCTGATGCCTGGGCCACAGGAACCAGTCGCTTAGTTACCTCTACGATAGGGCCTGCAGCAGCAGTACTGGTTGCAGCCAGCTTAAACATGGCTGATGATGTGGCGAGCATAGCCTGCTCTACACCCATCTTCTTGATCAACTGCATATTCTCAGTGATCTTTGACAATGCAGCAAGTGCTTCCTCACCAAGGTCCTCGCGCAGAGCCACGTTTACCTGGTTGGCAGCCTTGGTAAATTCGAGTAAGCCTTGCGTGCCATACTCGCCAAATCCCAATTTTGCCCCCGCAAAACTTATTCGCTCCAACTCCTGCAGAGTGGTGCGAGTATCGAGCTTTGCCAGTGTGCGGGTCAAGCCCTCAATATCCTCCATAGCTAGGCCAGACACCATTCGTACCTGTGCCATCTGGTCAGACAGTTCGGCTGAGCCACGGATAATCTCGGTCAACTTATTCTTAACGAAGTTGAACATACCGAATACTCCGACGTAGGCAGTGATATTGGTAATGGCACGCTTCCACATGCTGCTTTGCTTGCTTACTGACTCTGTTACCTCGTCGATAGAACCTCTCAACTTTTTCATCATCTGCTGAGTGCGTTCTATCTCGGCTTTATCGCCTGCTCTCAAGCCCAACAGCTTTTGCTTCAGCACGTCGTAAGCCTGCTGGAGTTCCTGTATCTTATACTTACTAGTGTCGGCAGCTACTTTCTCGGCATTGGCCACGTCGAGCACGGCCTGCTTGTTCTTATTTATTTGAGCAATAACCTTGGTCTTGTTTTCGGCCATCTGTCTGGCCAAATCTTCGTCAGTTCCTTTTAGCTTCTTTTCCTGCTGCTCTAAGCGCTTCAACGCGGCTTCCAGCTTATCGGTTTCAACGTTTTCAAGGTTGTCGTAGTCAAGATTGTCGATACCCTGCATCTTTGCTTTCAGGTCATCAATCTTCTGCTCCAGCTCCTCGATATCCTCGGCAGTGTCCTTAATGTGCCAATCAAAGCTACCTGGTAACTGCGATGCTTCCTCGCGCAGTTTTTTTAGCGCGGCCTCCATCTGTTCGAGTGTGGCGTTAGGATCGTCAATTATCTTATTGACATCTATTTGTTTGCCCTCGATAGCCTCGATGGCATCCTTAATCTGCTCGATACCATTCTTGATGTTGATGGCCTTGTTGTCATCAACACCCTGCACACGCTTCAACTCCTGCTCTAGGGTTTTATAAGCATTTGTAAGCTCCTCGACGCTTACTTTCTGACCACCGTTAAGGCGAGTCCATACTTCAACGGCTTTATTCCAATTTTCTATCTCCTCTTTGCTCTTACGCTGCTCCTGAGCAAGCTGGCGCTCCTTCTCGGCACGCTCGGCAAGCAGATTGTTGGCTGTATGCAGCTTGTCAAGATACTCTTTATTGATAGCTTCGTAACCCTGAACGCCCTCGGTGGCATTATAACCAGCCAGTAAGCGCGAGCGCTCCTTCTGTATCTTTTCGGTTGCGATCGAGGCAGGATTAAACGTACCCCAACCGCCAGCACGTCCAAGTTCGCGCACGGCTATCTCGGCTTCGTACTTCTTCGACATATCCTTTAGTGCCTGGCGCCTAGTCTCGCTAGGTGAGCTTTCCATCTCCTTGTTGATGGCTGCAAGGCCCTGCTTTAGCTTGTCGGTAGGAGTATTAATCAGGTCGTTAAGTTGCTGTTTGGCTTTCTCGAAGGTTACACCCATATCACGATTCTGCTTCATCCAGTCCTTAAACGCGTCGATAATGCTGTTTATCTTATCCAGGTCTTTGTGGTCGCCTGGCATAGCATCGCGCAGACGGGTAAGTTCGCGGGTGGCTTTGCCCAGATCGGTGGTGGACGTCTTGGCCATTTCCTTCATATAGTGGTTAACGCGCTCTATTGTAGGTATCAGGTCCTCCTCGGCAGCGTGCAGGGCTTCGAGGTTCTTTTTAGCCTCGCGCCACTCCTTGCTGTTAGGCTCCATACCCTTCATGGCTGCAGCGGTCTGCTCAGCCTTCTTGCGTATCTGGTCAAGTCCTAACTCTACCTGCTTACCATCAAGAGTGAGTTTTACTTTCGAGAATTTTAAATCTGCCATAGTCTTTTATGTTGTTTTTGTGTTTACAATACCATCTTTATCTCGTCGTCATCGTCGAAAACAAAACTGTTTATGATGTAGCCTGCGCCTTCGTAGCCATAGAAGTCTACGGCATAATCGCGCATGCGTTTCAGTACATGTCGGGCTTCCATAAGGGCGTGCGGTCTTTGAACGCGCTTCTGGTGGCCTATCCATTTGCCATATCTACGCGCAAAGTGAGCCTTTTTGGCACGGTCTACATCTTCTACCTCGGTACCAGCACCTACACCCAGATCGACGTAGCGCATATACGACAGGAAAGTCATAGTGATTTCGGCATGAAACGGGTCGTCGTTAGTTACCGTAAACTTAAACGACTTAGCACCCTCGCCAGTAGGACGCTTGCGGTTTCTCACCTCCTCGGCATAGCCTGGCCAAACCTCAGTAGGCCAAATGCGCTGCTTCTTCAGGTTATTGGCCACCATAGTCTCCTCTGCCTGCGCAGCAAATATGCGCAGCATCTCGTTAATCGGTCGCTTAGGGTTCCTAATAGGTGTAGGCATAATCCTTGTACTTTATTATTTATGGTACAAAGATAAAAAGAAGGCATGACGCATTGCTGACATCGTGCCCTCCCGGATGATAGGGAAATATTACATCAAAGTTCTCGTTCTAGAATTTCTTCTATTCGGTCAAAGTCGGTATATGGTATCTCTATCAATCGGTAGCCGTTATCAGCACAATACTGGCGAAGTAACTGATCGCGCTTTTGCTGGCGAGTGAAATTGGGCTCACCGCCAAAGCGAGAGGAAGCCCTGTAGTGTTGTGCGCCATTAAATTCTATAAAAGTTCGCTTCTCGGGCAAATAGAAATCAGGATAGATACCACCACGCTTAATAACCACTCCATCTTTATATGGTATTTTATATTGCGGTATAAACTTTATACCCATTGCTGTTAATACCATCTCTACTCTCTTTTCGCCTTGCGACTGCTGACAGCGTGGGCAGCCTTGGCGCTGATTGATATGATTATGAGGGGTCTGTGGAAAGAATTTTTTGCACTTCTTGCAATATATTCTTACCTTATTTTTGGTGCCATTATAACTTGACTCATCGTATTCGTAGTCGTCGCCATGTATAGCCCTTGCTTCAACTAAAAACTGCTCAAATGTTTTTTTTGATGCCTCGGAAATTCTTTCTTCTGCACACTTTCTGCATCCATTACCAGCTAAGTGATAATAAGGCACCTGTGGAAACGGCCCATGTTTCTTACAGATAATTGTTACGGGCGTTCTACAATCAACAAATTCAACTAAAGAATAGTCATAAGTATCGCCATGCACCTCTCGCGCTTTCTTTATAAACGCTTCTGTGTTATAACCTCTTTTGGTTCTACCATGCCCTTTTAATTTTTTACTTATTAAAAACTTTCCACATTCGCGGCAGCCCTGACCCATATCAATATGTGCGTGGGCCGACTGTGGAAACACACCATGTTTCTTACAGATAATAGGAAGTTTCTCGCTATTATTCTTGATGTGTTTTACCAAGGAATAATCGTATTCATCACCGTGCACTTCCTTTGCTCTTCTAAGAAAATCCGCTAACGAAAGCCGTTCACTACCCATAGTAAGTTTAGCACACTCGTGACAACCTTTACCTTGAAGATGATTCTTGGGCGTTTGCGGAAAGTCGCCATGTTCAGGGCAGGTAATAATTACTTCAGTCAATTCGTTAACATATACGACCTTTGAATAATCATACTTGTCGCCATGTACTTCGCGAGCCTTCTTAATGAACGATTCGGTCGTATGTTTCTTACAACCAGAACAAGTAGGGCATCCGTGCCCATGCAGTAGATTGTCTGGCCGTGGTTCCCATATTTCGCCACATACGTTGCATTTTACTATTATAGGAGTATTCTTATTGACGTAATGAACTTGGGAGAGATCAAATCTCTCCGTGCCCCATATCTCGCGCATTTGGGCAATAAATTCTGCTTGAGTCTTTCTCTTAGGCATAATCTATACATTATTTATAAATA
>Ga0326511_10004787_pt1 | contig 10736 bp, 5 predicted proteins | sample 0_2496_0518_D_FD_203701 | JGI IMG/M metagenome (GOLD analysis project Ga0326511, IMG submission 203701) | Bovine rumen microbial communities from UC Davis, California, United States - 0_2496_0518 | ecosystem: Host-associated > Mammals > Digestive system > Stomach > Rumen | place: USA: California... | reverse complement strand
AGTCACCGACATCACCGTGCCGTGACGGGGAAAGAAGTCCTTGCGGAAGGACTCTGGTTCTTTTGTAAACGTCTTCAAGTCTTTCGACCGCTGGAACTCGTAGCGTCCGGAGCTGTAGAGGTCATACATTAAGACCCACCCCCCATCCCCTCCCGTCAGGGAGGGGTGTCCTCCGACTTGTGAAGAGTCATCGCGCAAGCCCCCTCCCCTCCCTGACGGGAGGGGGCGGGGGTGGGTCTTAAATACTCCGCTCCCCTCCACATGCGTCCTCGTACCGGCGTAAGCATCGATATACTCGAAGTCCTCCTTATAGGGTCCCGTCAGTTTCTTAGACGTTGCCTGCTGGATGCCGTTCTTGATTTCCTTCCCGTCAGCATCCTTCGTATTACCCTTGTAGAAGAGGTGATATACGCCGTCCTTGTAGATGATATCGTTGTCGATGGAGCCGTACTTTGCCGCGAACAGCACTTTCGGCTCACTCTCAAAAGCAGTAAAGTCCTTGTTAGCGTAGGCATAATAGGTGATGAGCGTCTTGCGGTCGTTGCGCTGCAGCGTGAAGTAAATCATGTACTTCTTGGCCTTGCTGTCGTAGATGGTCTGCGGCGCCCATACCCAGTAGGCATCGCCGAAGTTCTTACTCCAGTCCTTCGCGAGGTTAATCTTCGCATGAGTCCAGTTAACGAGGTCCTTCGACTTCAGCAGTACGATGCCAGGATTGGACCCCCAACCTTGTTTCGGGTCAAACACATGCATATCCGTCGCCACGATGTAGTAGCAGCCGTCCTCTCCGCGCAGGATGTGCGGGTCGCGTATGCCACCGCTCTCGCTAATGCTGTCGGATGCAATAATAGGCCTGTTACCATTCAAAGCATACCAGTTCAATGCGTCCTCGCTCACCGCAAAGCGCAATTGCTCCATCAAGTGCTGGTCGCCCCCGCCCTCGAAGTAGGCAAAGAGGTAACCTGCATAAGGAGAGTTTAGAGTTGAGGGTTTAGAGTTGAAAGAGGTTGCCGAAAGGGTCATGCTCACGGCCATCAAGAATAGAATAGTCAGTCTCTTCATTGTTCTGCGTTTTTTTGAAACCTCCAATGTGACCAATGGCAAATCTTAATGAAGGTATTTCCTGCCGTTTTGAACACTGATGCCCCGAAACTGTTTGTTTTGCACCTGACGCCCTTGCAAGTCGAATACAGGTGCTACGGACGATGCGGAGAGACGATTGGCGGGTGTCGTAATAGCTGTAGCAATTGCCAGATACTTGTTGATGTCACCCGTGAAACTGATATCATGGATGTCACTGTAGTCCGACGTGGATGTCAGGCCGAAGATGGTTTGACCCATGCATACGCTGGGGCGGTCACCTGAGAAATTCTCGTAGAGTCCACTCTTGGTCATGTCCCATGCAATCACCTGTTGGGACGCGTTATCCACTTGGATTTCAATGGCTACAGTGGGCGCAACGGAGGATGCATGATTCGTGCCATTCAGCCACCACAGATAGCTTCCTCCTTGAGTGGTCAGCAAATTCGTTCCCCTCACCACGAGAAAAGTCTGTTCGGGTGCTATCGTGTAGTTGGTCTCGCCGTATTTAAGCATAAGGCAGACATTGTTGGCTCCCGAAGCCTGCACATGGATGACGTTGTTCTCTTCATCATAGGTAATGGCCGAAGCTGCCACACGCTTCACATCGCCCGTCGTCCAGTCAGAAGCACGGAACACATAGGCATGGTTGTCATAGCCACGCATCAGACGTAGCGCATAGATGCCGGGGCACAGCGTTGACGATGAAGCCGTGAGGCGCACCACGAACTGGCCTTTCACCACCCCTGCTGCATCATGTAGCAGATTGTCTGGAATGGGATATTCCATATTGTAGAACCCATTGGCATCGCTCCCCTTAGCCGAGGAGGGAATAGTAATCTCCGCAATGGTTGTGCCATCCACCGTGAGCGTAGCCTTTCGCCCTCTGTCAGCCAAGTTGAAACGGAGCATGAGACATAAATTGTCCTCTACCCGATGTTCGTTGTAGAGCGTATATTGAACATATCCGTTGGCGCGGGCATCACGATAGCGCTCCGTATTGTAGTCCCCTGTTGAGGAATCGTCAGAATGAACGCTCTCATGTCCGGCCTCGCTCTGCTGTTCACCTGGAGCCACAAAGTCCACAGTGCGGGTCAGCAGGGCTTCGTTCTCAGCTTCTGTCATAGCCATCGGGCTATTCGCATAGTTCTCTGCCGTCTGCTGGTACCAATAGCACTGATAGCGTGCATGATGAATCTGATAGAAGGGCTGTAGTGTGAGTGTTTTCCAGTGGTAGGTGTCAACTCCTTCACGGCTGGCATCAATGGTGAAACGCAAGTCTGAGGCATCGGGTATGCGGCTGATGCGCCCCAGCACCTCTGTCCTGTCGCCTATCAGCAAGGGGGCACTGGTGAGGTTCTTGGAAGTAGCACGGTTTCCGGGAGCATGATCCATACGTCCCTCGCCACCGTATTCATTCTGTAGTGAGGGTTCACAGCTGAGATCTAAAGCCTCCGCCTCAGCGGGGTCGCCAACAGAAGTCTGAGCAGCAAGAAGGATAGGCCCAAACTTGAAGGCGATGTAGTCGGCGTAGCCGGGGCATTCCTCATATTTTAGTTGCATCGGCAACCAAACGGTGACTTTGTCTCCCTCCTGCCATGTGCGATGGAGAGTGACATAACTGGCTTTGCCCTCAGTAACATCCTGTTCCACGGCCTGCCCGTTGACCATCACCTGATACTCCTTACCTGCCCATGCAGGGTGACGCACAGCAATGGTGTATTCACCGGCCTTGTCAACAGTAATCGTTGTTGTTGCCGTGTTCGGGGTCGGGATATTGGAGGCGATAGGGTTGATTGCGGGAAAAAGGGTTTCCTGAGTGACTGCAAACTCCTCACTCACAAGTTTGGAGGGAGTGAACAGGTTGACATAGAGCGTTTCAGCCCCATCGTGTGTATAGATGAAATGACCATACTTAGAGTGGTTCTCCATGCCCGTTCCCACACAGCACCACATGGCCTGATTCACCTGTGAGTAGATGCGGTAACTCTGCGGACGCAGCGAGGTGAAATAAACGTAGCCACCCGTTGTGGGGTCTTGGGTTGAGAGAATGTGGTTCCACATCGTCTGCTCGTAGAAGTCCACATACTTGGCATCGCCCGTGCGGTCAGCCAGCATCTCAGAGAGTTTGAGCATGTTGTTGGAGTTGCAGGACTCCGGTCCGTCCAACACATCAATATAGCGGTTCGCATTGCTCCGTGCCAGGAAATGCTCGGAAACGGAGTTACCCCCAATGCACACCGTGCGGTTCTCTGCCACATCCGTCCAGAAATTCTCGGCTGCTCTTGAATAGTTTGCACTTTCAACCTCTCCTATCCGCTCCATACCGATGTACTTGGGCACCTGTGTATTGGCATGTTTGCCATCAAGGAAAGTCGTATTGAGCGTCTGCATACCATTGAGCATCGCCTTATGCGTATATTTCTTGGCAGCAGCAAGATACTTCTCATCTCCGAAGAGCTGATAGGCATCAAGCATCGACTCGTTCATGCCTCCATGCTCACAGTTCAGGAAATCTTCGAAGTCGCTGTCACCGACACGGTTCACTACGTTTACGCTCCAATCAGCCAGCTTGCGAAACACCTCCTTGGCAACATCGCTCTTGCCATAGACATAGGCATCGCGAAGTCCTGCCAGTATTTTATGCTGACAATAGAACGGAACCCAGCCCCACACCTTGCGAATGGACTGGGTGTTTCCCTGATAAAGCTGTTCCCATGCACTATTGATGGGTTGTCCACCTATAAAACCATAGAGACCCGTGGTGTTACCGTCAAAAGCATCCTGACAATCCTTCATGACAGAGACCATATAGTCCATACGTTCCTTGAGACGTGTCTTCATACCCTCATCACGGCAAGCCGCGTATGCCAAGGAAAGGGCCGACAGGTAATGACCACCCACATGCCCGCTCAAGTCAAAGTTATCGCCTCCCCAATTCGTGAAGTTGGGATGAAGACTCTCCCAGCCGGCATATGGATTATCAGTCCCTTGAAGGGTAGAAAGACCCGCCTGACGCACGTAGGGTGTCAGCAATCTGTCAACATCATACTGCATCAGCACCTCAAAGTTTTTCTCCATAGCCGTCAGCATGGGCCCACCCGTTAGCGTCACCTCCGAGAGATCAAAATGTTTAGGGTAGAGCGCACGTTGCGCCTGACCTGTCATTGTAACAAAAACACACCAAATGGTGAAAACTACTCTTATCTTCATAAATCAATACATATTAACAATAGCTTCATACAGTTCTTGCTTGCCACTGATTTGGGCAGGTTCACCCACACGCTTACCGTAGGCATAAGCTTCTTCAAGGGTCATCTTACCTTCTTCAAAGCGACGTCCCTCACCTGCATCAAACGATGCATAACGTTGTTTTACCATGGACAAGAGGGGAGAGTGTTCAATGATATCAGCAGCGGACAACAAGGCATGGGCCATCACATCCATTGCTGCAATGTGGGCTATAAAGATATCCTCAAGATCCGTGCTGTTGCGACGTGTCTTGGCATCGAAGTTGGTGCCGCCATCGCGGAAGCCGCCATTACGGATGATCTGTAACATGGCCTGCACAAGTTCTTGGTGGTTCATCGGGAACTGGTCAGTGTCCCAGCCGTTTTGATAGTCACCACGATTGGCATCAATAGAACCAAGCATCCCCGCATCCACGGCACATGCCAATTCATGTTCGAAGGTGTGTCCGGCAAGCGTGGCGTGGTTCACCTCTATGTTCAGTTTGAAATCCTTGTCAAGGCCGTGGGAATGGAGGAAACCGATGACGGTCTCCGTATCAACATCATATTGGTGTTTGGTGGGTTCCATGGGCTTTGGTTCAATGAGGAACGTGCCCTTGAAGCCCTTGGCACGGGCATAGTCACGTGCCATGCGAAGCATGGTGGCCAGATGCTCTTTTTCACGTTTCATATTGGTGTTCAAGAGGGTCATATAGCCTTCACGGCCACCCCAGAATACGTAGCTCGTTCCACCCAGCTCAATAGTAGCATCAATGGCATTCTTGATTTGGACAATGGCACGTGCCACTACATCGAAATCAGGATTGGTGGCGGCTCCATTCATATAGCGTTTGTGACCGAACACATTGGCTGTACCCCAGAGTAGCTTGATACCAGTCTCCGCCTGTTTCTGTTTCAGGTAGGCCACTATCTCTTTCAGGTTCTTCTCGTAGGTCTCCACATCGGGAGCCTCAGCTACGATATCCACATCATGGAAGCAATAATAGTCAATGCCCAGTTTCTGCATGATTTCAAAACCTGCATCGGCCTTGTCCTTGGCAGCCTGAATGGGGTCGGTAGCCGCGTTCCAAGGAAATGATTTCGTGCTGCCACCAAACTGGTCTGCACCTTCTGCACACAGCGTATGCCACCAGCACATCGCAAACTTGAACCACTCACTCATTTTCTTGCCCATGACCACACGGTCTTTGTCGTAATAGCGATAGGCCAAAGGATTTTTGCTCTCAACACCCTCAAACTTGATGGTGGAGATTTCAGGGAAATACTGTTTCATCGTTGATGTCTATGGGTTAGTTTTTATTATTTCTATTCCTTTAACAAAGCGTCTGATGGAGGGTTTGCACCCACCTCTCGTAGGCTTCCCTATAAGCGTTGTGGTTCTTGAGGTCGGGCTCAATCACTTGCAGCTTTTTGAGCGTAGCAAAGGCTTCGCGGTGATTGGCATAGATACCGGCACCGATACCAGCGCCCCGAGCAGCACCAACGGAACCGTCAGTGTCACAAAGCTCAATCGTTGCCCCTGTCACACCTGCCAACGTGTCACGGAAAACGGGACTTAGGAACATATTCGCCATCCCTGCGCGAATCGTCTTAACATTCATGCCCATCTGCTGCATCACCTCCATACCATAGGCAAAGCTAAACACTACTCCTTCCTGAGCAGCACGCAATAGGTGGCCTTGTGTGTGGGTATTGAAGTTGATGCCGTGTATGCTGGCACCCATCTCCTTGTTGCAAAGTACACGTTCCGCACCATTGCCAAAGGGCAGGATACTCAGGCCTGCCGATCCGATGGGAATCTGGGCAGCCAACGCATTCATTTCTGCATAGGAAAGTCCTCTCCCTGTTCCTTCTTGCGGGGCAGCGATGTTGCGGCGCACCCAGGAGTTGAGGATGCAGGTTCCGTTGATACATAGCAAGACACCCAGACGAGGGTCTCCTGCTTCATGGTTCACATGTGCAAACGTATTCACGCGGCTTTCCGGGTCATAGCCTACACGTCCCAGCACGCCATATACCACCCCCGAAGTACCTGCCGTGGCTGCGATCTCGCCTGGTTCAAAGACATCCAGGGAAAGAGCGTTGTTAGGCTGGTCGCCGGCTCGGTAGGTAATAGGTGTGCCCGCTTGAAGACCCAGTTCAGCAGCAGCGTTAGCAGTCACCTCACCCTGAAGGCCGAAAGCAGGTACGATGTCAGCCAACATGGAGGATGGGATTCCATAGTAGTCCAACAGGAACTGTGCAGGACAATGCTCTTTGAAATCCCACATCATTCCCTCCGAGAGACCGCCCAGCGTTGTGACGGGCGAACCGGATAGGCGCATGGCAATATAATCGCCGGGCAGCATCACCTTATATATTCTATTGAAAACCTCAGGCTCGTTCTCACGCACCCACGCCAGTTTGGCGGCTGTGAAGTTGCCTGGAGAGTTAAGCAAGTGTGAGAGACATTGTTCATGGCCCAGTTCCTCAAAAGCTCGCTGGCCATAGGGAACAGCACGCGAGTCACACCAGATGATGGCATCGCGTAAAGGCTTCAAATCCTTATCTACGCATACCAAGCCATGCATCTGATAAGAGATTCCTATCGCCTTCACCTCATCTTTTGCCGCGCAGCTCTGTGAAAAGATTTCTTCAGTAGCTGATTTCAAGTAATCCCACCAAGCATCAGGGCACTGTTCTGCCCACCCTAGATGGAGCGCTTTGATGGGAGCCTCATTCTTAGGATAAAAGGCCGATGCTACGGGGATGCCGCTCTCCGCGTCCACCAACGATGCCTTGACACTTGATGAACCAATGTCATAGCCAAGGAGATACTGTTTCATCATTTCTTTTTCCAGAATTTAATCAGTCTCTTCAACTCTTTCTTTGTCACATGCACCACAGCACCATGCTTTTGCTCGGAAAAATTGGTACGCCTCATGGGGGAAGATACAGCATCAAAATAACCAATAGGGTGGTAGGTAAAGAAATCCCGGGTCTCCACGAAACCGAAATTCATAGGGCGCACGCTGTAGTTGTCGAACATCACTACGTAAGTGTCTGTACCCAGACGTTTCCAGCAACTGGGTGCCTCATGTCCTCTCTGTTCACCATCCCAATAGGTCTCGTCAAAGCGATAGGGACCCGTTATCTTTTGGGCTGTGGCGTGCTTTGGTGTGGCTCCTTTTTCATGGCTCACATAGAACAAATGATAAGTATCTCCCACCTTGATGATATCAGAGTCAATGATGTTGTAGGCCACTCCAGGGGCTTCGGCCAGCAACTGGGGTTGCGAGGTCATAGCGTTGTACTCATTGTTGACATAAGCATAGTAGATTTTATTCATGCCTTTGCCCTCACGTGTGGTGAAGTGAATCATCAGTTGGCCAGTCTGGTCGTCGAAAACGGTTTCGGGTGCCCACACACAGCCAACTTTCGACCATTTCATGTCATCCTGGTCGGGTAACACAGAAAAGTCAATGTTTGTACGTGTCCAATGGATGAGGTCGAAGCTCTTCATCAGCACCAGTCCGCGATTGTTGCCCCAACCATACAGTTTCCCATCGCGTTCCCACTCCGTTTCTCGTTTGCCATCCCGCACTCCGAATACATGCAGATCAGTCATGGAGAGATAGAATGCTCCATCGGGGCCACGGAAGATATGTGGATCACGAATGCCATGCTGCACGGCAATGGTGTCTCCATCCACGACCGCTTTGTCATCATTCAGTGCAGTCCACGTGTATCCATCCCAAGAATAAGCAAAATGCAAGCCATGATCCTGATCCTTGTGATAGACCATCAGGTAAGCAGAGAGATTCTGCATGATGGGAGGTTTGGGGACTTGTGCCTGAACCGTGAATGCCATCCCCATTAGTAAAATAAGGAGAATTCTTCTCATATAGCTGATTATTATTTCTCTATAAAAGTATTGAAGGAATGGGCAGCGAGGGTGGCATTGAGGTAACGCTTGCCTACAGGGATGCTGAGGGCACGTGCCTCGTTGTTGGTATTGCCGCATATGACAACACGCTTGCCGTCGGGACGCTGGAATACGATGGCCTGCAGGCCTTCCGTCTGCGGAAAAAAGGCGAGGAGGGTGCTGCCTGGCTCCACGAAATGGGAGAAGTGCTTGTAGGCGTAGTACTCGGGAGTGTAGCGGTATGTACGGTTCGCGGAACGTACTTGCACGAGGGCATTCTGCTTCCAGCCCCAGGCGCTGCGGCCCTGGTCGCAGAGGATGAAGTTCCAGTTGTAGTACTCATCGCAGCCGCGACCGATGTACTCATGCAGCAGGTAGAAGGTGTGCTCGCCGGCACGCCAGTCCATCTGGCCGTTGCCGCACTCACTCTCCGAGCTCACCATGTGCAGCTCGGGGTGGTGTTCGCGCATAAAGTCAAGGTTCTCGCGGCCCTCCCACTGAAAGCCTAATCCTTGAATAATCAAAGTATCCATTGTAGCATCAGTATTCACTCCCCTCTCTTTGGGAGAGGGGTTGGGGGTGAGGCCCTCAACTATCTTCTCCACATAATCCTGACGGTTGGTGTTGAACGTGCCTACATAGAGCTTCACCTCAGGATGCTTCTCTTTCAACGTGGGTGCCAGATAATCCTTATTAAACTTAATGGTGCCCTCTGCCGTCCACGCGCAGCCTGGATAGGGCGTGTAGCTGTACGCCTCGTTCTGGTACATCACCATGTCGATGGGTATGTTCTCCTCAGCATAGAGGTCGATGAACTTGCAGAACATATTCGCGTAGGCCTGCAGGTAGCGCGGGTCCTGGATGAAGTAATCCTGAGTGGCCAGTCGCTTGGGGAAGAGCCGCCCGCGCTGACCGTTGGCAAATTGCATTTCATCAGGGTCAACAGCAAACCCTCCCCCATCCCCTCCCTTCATGGACGGGTGGCCTCCGGCTTGCGAGAGGCTGTCATCGCGCCAGCCCTCCCCTCCCTGACGGGAGGGGGCGGGGGTGGGTCTGTCGAACAGCAGATAGTCCTTCTCCTTCGGCTGTGTGTTGTATGGCGAACTGGCAACGCAGTAGTCCTGGTTGATCTTCATCCACGAGGGCGGACTCCACGGAGACACCCAGAACGTCATGGCTGGCTGCCACCGCTGCGCCATCTTGATGAGCTGGATGACGTTCTCCTTGTCGTGCTCGATGTTGAAGTACCTCAGCGCGAAGTCGCCCGCCACCGTGTCGCACGAGTACCATGCACGGCTGTAGTCATTGGCGTTCATCGTAAGACGGCCACGTGTGAACCGCAGGTCTCCGTCTGGCGCGAAGATGCCGTGCATGATCTTCTCCTGCTCCTCCTTCGTCAACAGACGGATGGCATCAAGGTCGAGCTCATTGAAGCAGGTGCCCCAAGCCCTAAAGGGCTTTGAGTTATGAATTATGAATTGTGAATTATGAATTGATTCGGACTTCGCTTTCGTTGCCAGAGAGACCTTTCCTTTCGTCTGCCACGACTGGTGCTCCGTTGTGGTGTACTGTGTGAACGTCTGTGCCGAGGTCTCCAAGCCTACGGCCATCAGTAATAAGATTGTCAGTTTCTTCATTGCATTATAGTTTTTGTTTCAGAATCTGGTGCAATGATGGTGCAAACCAAAGTGTAGCCCATCTTCGCAAAATTTTTGCAAAGGTACGGCATATCCCTCATATTCCTTTTCATTATTCAGTCAAAAAGTAGCAAAAAACTGTCATTTACTTCTTAAACCGGATTTTTTGTACGTGGCAAGAAAAGGAACATGTCTATGTGTTCTTATTATTAGATGTTGCCTTAACTGATTGTTGCTGTGAGGAAAGAGGCGTTGCCGAAGATGTAAAGGACATTCTCGCTGGCTGGGACAAGGATGGTCTCACCCTGACGGATGCTGATGCCGTTGATGTTGGCCTCGCCCCACAGGCACATCACCACTACAAACGAGTCGCATTTGAAATCCACTTGCGAAGCTACCTGCACCACAACACGATGCACCACGAAGTGCGGACAGTTCACCAGCTGCGAGATGGGCCTGGTTGAGTCGTAGCTACTACGGTATTCTGGCCATACGCGATAGTCGATGGCATCGCGGGCCTGCTCGATATGCAGTTCTCGCGGCTGACCGTTGGCATCCTTGCGCCCGAAGTCATAGACGCGATAGGTGATGTCGCTCGTCTCCTGAATCTCAGCCAAGAAGTTACCCGCACCGATGGCATGCAGACGACCGGCAGGCAGAAAGAATAGGTCGCCGTCGTGGGCCTCGTGGGTGGCTATAACGTCCTGCATGGGCGAATGACCGTTTACGGGCTCGGCTGTTGCCAACCTCTCATAGTCATCGGGCGTGATGCTCTTCATCAGACCTGCGTAGATTTTACTGCCGACGTCGCTCTTGATAACATACCACATCTCAGTCTTGCCCGTGCAGCCGTGACGCTCCATT
>Ga0326511_10004786_pt1 | contig 10736 bp, 6 predicted proteins | sample 0_2496_0518_D_FD_203701 | JGI IMG/M metagenome (GOLD analysis project Ga0326511, IMG submission 203701) | Bovine rumen microbial communities from UC Davis, California, United States - 0_2496_0518 | ecosystem: Host-associated > Mammals > Digestive system > Stomach > Rumen | place: USA: California... | reverse complement strand
TCTGTAACGAGAACAAATGCTCCGCACCAATGCCGCCGACGACTGGTACATTTCCTCCGTGAAAAACTCCCAAATATTGCCGTAGGCTTCATGCTCAATGCCAATGGTGTAGCCGTTGGCCGTGCCCGCGTGCCAAGCCTTGTCTTTTTCACGCACCATTTGGGTAATCTGCCCATCAACGGAGCGGATGACATAATGCGCCGAAACCTCGGCATCGCAATTCTTGAACCAACTGATGCAGCCTGCGTAAGAGCCTTCAGTATAATGGATTACGACAGCACTCACTTCCTTGGTGCGCGGCTCCCAATTACACTCCGGTGCGGGGTCCCAAATCGCTGGAGGATAATCGGGACTGCGCGAAATGCCCAATTCGGGCGCGGTAAGCATATCGTAATGCTCGGCAAAAACCGCTTTCAAATTGATGTTATGTTTTTGGAATCCGAATCGTTCCGCTTTCTTTGAATCATTCAGGAACACACACACCGAATAGAGCATCGACTGCATAGGATAAACATCTTTCTCCTCCCCTATCGGCAACTCCGAAAGTTGCTGGATGACTGACAGATACCCTTTGATTTCGTTGGCTTTGCTTTCCTTGGCCAAACGCTCGAAAGCCTTGGCATAAGCCAACACATTCTTTTCTGGGCTTTCCAAAATCTCTCCTTCCGAAAACCCTGACAATTCCGACACAAAATGCAGGTTTTCACGGAAATAGCCCTTTCCGTCCTTCATCAAGCCCATTAAGCCGTAGGTGCGAGGCATGGCATCAGGGCCATTGTTGGAATAGTTCGCGTCGGTCAGGTGGTTGCAGTGCGTATTAGTGAAAGAAACGGCTTCGAGGAGGCCTTGGGGGATGTCGGGGCAGGCCTCGTAAGCCTCTTTAAAAGCGAGTTTATAGTCTTGGGACAATGCTATGAATGGCATTGCCAAAAGGAAAAGTAGGATTTTGATGAAGCGGTTCATTTATTCACATATTTACTTATTTTTCAACCAAATACTCTCCAATGGTCATCGTATCGCGGTCGAATTGTACCCCGATTTTCACCACTTTCTTGCCCTCGGATTGATACGGCAGCGCATAGCCCTTGCTGTTGATTTGCTGCATGGCCTCGGCAGCAGTGCCGTTCACCTTCAGTTCAAAAACGTAGGTGGTTTCGGGCATTTTCACCACAAAATCAATTCTTCCGCCGTGGCATTTCACCTGAGTTCGGGCATACACATTCAACATATTGAAAATGAGCCAGAAAGTGTATTCATAGAAACCTTCGTAATTCTTGACTTCCTCCAACTTCTTCTGAAAGCCTTCCACATACGGAATGCCCGCAAGGAAAACTTTCATTTCGTCTAAAGCTGCCGCAATGTCGTTTTTCGTCAAGGCACGCCAGAATTTCAGCGCGAAGCCGTCGCGAACTTGGTCACTGTCGAGACCCAAGTAACTGGGAATCAGTCCATCAATAAGGCCGACGCGCACTTCCTTGTTGGGGATGGCGAGGATGAAGGAATCCGACTCGGGGTCATAATCTTTGATGGTGATGTAGCCACTTTGGTAGAGCAACGGAAGTGCCGTACTCATGGCCTCCGTTGGGCGGTCGAAGGCACTTGCCGAAGCCTCGATATGTTCCATCCCCATGATGTCAGTGCGGAAATGTTGCATCTGCTTGATGAGGAAAGTAGGCGTGCCGCTCTCAAACCAATAGTTTGCTATCTTTCTCTGCAAGAAGCACTTAAGTAAGCTAAATGGGTTATAGACATCGGGTGAATCCTCCGAAAAACGGTAGCCGTCATATTGCTCTTTCAGTCGGGCATGCATCACCTCGGGCGTGCAACGGTAACGCTCGGACAGCATCGCAATGTCGGGAGCCATGCAGGTGGTGAATTCCTCCTCGGTGATACCGCAAAGCGCAGCATATTCGGGTTGCAAAGAGATGTTAGTGAGGTTATTAATGGTGGAGAAAATGCTGAGTTGCGAGAACTTCGTGATGCCCGTGATGAAGCAAAAACGCACCATCGCCTCACTCGCTTTCAGGGGTTGGTAGAACTCTTGCATGACACGGCGGAATTCGGGAAGTCGCTGCTCTTCGTGCAACACCTCAAGCAATGGCACGTCGTACTCGTCAATGATGACGGCCACTTGCTTGCCCGTTTTCTCGTAGGCGCGTCGGATGATGCCCCTCAGCACATCGCCAGGGAACTCCTCGTCGGCTTGTCTGCCGTACTCCTTGACCAACGGGGCTAACAGCAACAACAATACCCGCCGCAATTCATCCGCCGTTTCGCGCCCCTTCGCCAGGCTCAAGTCCAAATGAATGATAGGATAAGACTCCCAGTCCTGTTCCAACGCCGTGATTTTCAATCCCTCGAACAATTCCTTTTGGCCTTTAAAATAGGAATCCAAGGTGGTAGTCAGCAGGCTCTTTCCGAACCTGCGCGGACGGCTGAGGAAAACATACGGGCTTAAATGTGCCAGCTTCCACACCAAGTCCGTTTTGTCAATGTAAAGGTAGCCCTCCTTAATTATCCTCTCAAAAGTCTGAATCCCAACTGGATAGCGTCTTTCCGCCATTTTGATGTCTGCCATGATGGTTGATTTTGCCGCAAAAATAAACAAATTTGCCAACATTGGCGCATTTTTGTTTTTCAGGTTGGTTTGCGTTGTTTTCCTCGGCAGGGGTTCCGCCATGCTCCACCACCTGCCTAATATCCTGTCACCCCTTTGGGGTTCCTTTGTGCCACAGCCCAAGTCACGTAGTGACGGCGGATAGTAGGCAGGGGTGAAATGCAATGCAACCCCTGCCAAACAAAAAACAAATTCCGAACAAAGCCCCGCGAGGGGCGAAAAACACCCATCAATGGCACGCGCCCAAAATGCGGCTTCTTGCCATTTTCCTCGGCAGGGATTTCGCCATGCTCCACCGCCTGCCTAACAATCTCTCACCCCTCCAGAGATCCTTCGTGCCCATGCCCGTCCCTCCGGGACGACACTACAGTAACAGTAACCGTAGGTCGCGACCTACGGCAGCACCCCGATAGGCATAAAAAAGCAAGGCCGCCAAGATGCGGCAGCCCTACAGCGGCTGGGCTGTAGAGCTGTCACACTGTGGCAGCCGCAAAACCACAAAAAGCACCGCCCTTCCCCAAAAAGAAATGTCTGATTGGGAAAAGGGCGGATGAGTTATGAAAGAGAATTACAAATTCTCTTCTCAAAGTTTGTGAATTGCAAATTCGCAAGAACGGGGGGCGATCGCATCACGATGAAGATATACAACGTCAGCCGAGTGGCGACGGTGTATCAGAAATTGTAATAGATTTTAAATGAAGGTGCGACGGTCTCAAAATTCAATACGAATTTTTGAATCGGTTTGTTGTCGGGCACCTGCTCCCATTCGTATCCCAAAAATCCTGCACTGAACTCGGCAGACCAATGATCCGTAAGGTCGAATGAGACGCCTGGGCTTAGTCCGATATCAAACCAACCGAGTTCCAGTGCATCAATGTCGGCGGTGAGGTCTGTAAAGAAGGAGAATCGTTCGCCGATGTCGCAGATGTTATAACGGAGGTACGGTGAGAGCGTAAGAAAATGGGAATATGCCTCGCCACTTTGGATGGTTCCTTCGTATTCAACCGTACAACCTAAGGAAAGCGGAGCGTTTTCGAAACAATAACCTGCGTCTGGCGCGAGGGTGAAGGTCTTGACATCCTTGCCGAAATTGGCCTTGAGTCCGCCACCGATGTACCATTGGGCTTGGGCTGTGAAAATGCCTATGAAGGCGAAAGCAAACACGAGGAGGATCTTTTTCATGTTGGTTTGTTTTTTGAAAAGAAAGGCCACCCGAAGGTGGCTTTTCTCGTTTTGATTACTGTGTATTAGAAAGTGTAGTAAATTCTGATTTGCGGAACGGCCAGGTCGAAGTTCACTTTAAAAGCTATAATGTACCCATTAATTGAGACTGCAAATATAGTGAATTAAAGTGAAACATCAAGCAGCTTTATGGGTACGGATTAATAATTAGAAAGCGAACGATGCTTGAAAATTCACATGAGCCTTGTTGCAAACAGGGTTATAAATAAACATTGCGCTAAGCGGCAATGTGAAATCTTTAATGGCCAAATTGTAAGTGTATTTCAGTTCAATATTGCAAATGCTGAATCCCTTTTGATAGCCATTATAGCAGCTTTTGTTGAAGGCAGCGCCCAAAGCCAACGAGAGCCTGTGTGCATTAAGGAAGTCATAATATGTACCCAATTCAGCGTAAGTGGAATATGCCTGTTTGACCTTCGAGTTGCCATCAGAATCGGTCACTGTATATCTGTCAGCACCATAGAAGAAATTACTCACCATAAGATAAAGGGGGACCTTTTCTGGTGCAATAGTTACAACTGCTTCCAGCAAGTGACCAGTTTCACGGGGCTTATAATTAAAGTACTGGTCGATAGGCGATGTGGTTGTGGGATAATAGTAGTCATTCACCCCAACAGTAAACCACTTATAAGTGTAGTTGGTTCCATAAGTAATACAACTCCACTTACCATTGATGGAATAACCACCTAACACATAGACATAGAAACCCTTGTTGGTATAAATGATACCAGGAAATAGCACAGGGGCTGAATTCTCTGTCATCATTTCCATACCGCGCCAAATGTACTTGGTCTGTAAATCCAAGCACAAATGGAAGTTTGATTCTTTTAACTTGGCACCCCAGTTGTTTTTCGGGATTGAATCATTTCTTTCTGCTTTTTGAGCAAAAGCAGAAGTTGCCAATGTCATGATGACCAATATAAATAATACTTTCTTCATATCATTAAATGTTAATAAACTTCTTGTCATTGAAAAAAACCCTTCACTAGACGTTCTTGGTCAAGAGACTAAAGACTAAAAAAACCTTAGCTGCAAGTTCTCGGACAGTACAGCTAAGGTCTAAAGTCTAAGGTCTAGAACTTAGCGTGATAGATGATATCGTCGTTTTCCCAGAAGCGAATCTTTATTTCCTTCTGTGCGCAGTTTACTCCAACGTTAAGACTGGTTGTCCAAATAGATGCATCATCTCTAAGAGGAGTCTCATCCTTTTCACAGCCCTTACCATAGAAAGCACAAAGCTTTTCATATTTGCTCATGGCAGTAGGGTCAAATTCTCCGTCAGCATTGTAACGTATGTGCAGGCTCGCGTAAGCGGCAGCTTTCATAGCTTCGAAATGATCATCATTCATAGCCCACCTTGTAGTAAGGTTACGAAGCAGACGCCAGCATTCATCATAATATGGCCTGAGTTCTGCGCGCTTATCGAGGTCAGAACATGCCTCATACTCAGCTTTTTTTGCAAGAAGCTCGTCAATACTATATTTCTTACCATTGACATCAAACTTGTAGGAGCCATCATCAATGACAAGTTTTCCAGCTTTTACAGCTTCATCAAAATACTGCTTGATCATTGGATCATAGTCAGCTTTCTTGGCCTGATCGTATAGATCAGCACTAATGAGCATGCGACCATCATCCATAACAGGCCACTGGAAAACGTACTCACTTCGCCAATCCATCTGTGGGACGCCCTTATCATCTTCAAAGGCAATCTGGTTATAGCGGTGCAGACGGCTTCCATCAGTGATACGGTGAGACTCTCCAATCCAGAGCGTTTCATTACGCCACATTATTGGTTTCATGGCTTCCATGGCTTCATCGAGTGTTTCGACAGGGACAATTACCTTGGATACCATATCGAGTCTGCCATGACCAGGACCATCGGTCTCGAGTGCATTCCACTTTGGTGTGATATAATAGTTTGCCTGACCAAATTGGTATGGAATATAGTTTATCTGATCCTGGGCAAACTCAATTAATCCATACTCGCCTGTGGCATCTCCTATAAGCCAGCATAGATTGTTGTTGTTTACTGCCATGCTCTGACCGGCGGCCGGTGCTATGGTATACCAATCGTAGCTGTTATTGATAAACTTTACTGCCTCCTGAACGGTGGCACAGTTTTGGGATACAAGCTGGACTACAGCTGTGGTACAGCAACGTAGCTCGCTCCATGGTGTACCATCATCACGAGTCTTCTCGCCACGTGATGAGTGCATACCATAGCAACACAGCTCTTTTGTATATTCACGCAGATTAACCTCTATGTAGAGGCCCTTTTCGTTGATGCAGTCGCAGGCGGACATCATCAACATGGCTGCCATGGTAGGGTCGATTTCTTCCATTTGCTGTATCTCTGCATAGGACTTATAGAATCCTGGTGAGTAGGAAACACAGAAGTTATTATATTTGCCCATGGTAGTCTTAAACACATAAGCAGGACTCTGGGATATATCGAGATCCATATTTCGTCCGGCAATAATTTCACCCTGTTTATTCTTTTTGATCATCGAAGTACAACCACCAGAGTATGGTGACTCACCATGGTCAGCGATTAGATTTCCAGCAATGCGTCCAATCTCAAGAACCTTTGGATCATCGAAATCAGGTAACTCAATTACATAATTACCTAAGTCTTTGAAGTTCTTGTGCTCTACAACATCACCTTCCCAGGTCTTTTCAAATACTGGGCCTGCGGTATTATTGGTTGTTTGTTTTGAACCGCATGACACAAGTGAGGCGGCAACTATTATACATACCGCAAAAGCAGCGGCTAGTCTTGATAGTTTTCTCATTTGATTATCTCCTATTATTGAAATTCATTTATGATACATGACATATAAGGTCTAGAACTTAGCGTGATAGATGACATTATCGTTTTCCCAGAAACGAATCTTCATTTCTTTTTGGGCGCAGTTGACACCGACGTTCAGACTGGTAGTCCAGATGTGGCCGTCGTCGCGCAGAGGAGTCTCGTCCTTCTCGACACCCATGCCGTAGAAAGCACAGAGTTTATCGTACTTGCTCTGGCAGTTTATGTCGAACTCGCCATTGTCGTTGTAACGGATGTGAATCTGAGAATAGGCTATAGCTTTTGCGGCTTCGAAGTTGTCGTCGTTGTGCAGCCAGTAGTTGTCCATTCTCAGGATAAGATTACGGTAGGCGACTTCATAAGGATACAACTCGAGCAGCTTGGCATTGTCAGTCAACTTGCTATAATCTTTATAGATTTGAGTCAGTTGTTCGAGCGTGTACTTCTTGCCTTCTACCTCAAACTTGATGCTGCCGTCGTCGACAATAATCTGACCTCTCTTGATAGCGTCGTCAAAGTATTCTTTGATTTTCGGGTCGTAGCTGATGCTCTTCTTGGCATCCTCATAGATTTGTGCAGGAAGCAGCATGCGTCCATCTTCCAGTATTGGGCATTTGAAGACATATTCGCTACGCCAGTCGAGGCTTGGGTTGCCTTTGTCGTCCATGAAGATCACTTGGTCGTAAGGGTGCTGATGTTGCTTGTCGTCCATACGCTTTGACTGTCCGAGCCACAGTGTCTCGTTGCGCCACATGATAGGTTTCATGGCATCCATCATTTCATCCAGTGTCTGAGGAGTCTCGATTACTTTCGACACCATGTCTAAACGGCCATAGCCTGGTCCCCATGACTGCAAAGCTGACCATTTTGGTGTGATGTAGTAGTTGGCTTGACCGAACTGGTATGGAATGTAGCTAATTCTGTCCTGAGCAATCTCGATAAGTCCGTATTCGCCTGTTGCATCACCAACGAGGAAGGCCATATTAATCATGGTATAGCCATCGCCGTAAGGAGCCATTGTGTACCAGTCATAGCTGTTTTCCAAGAATTCAACAGCCTCTTTGACGGTAGCGCAGTTTTGTGATATCAGCTGGGTCGCTGAAACTGTTGGGGCGCGCAGCTCGCTCCAAGGCTTGCCGTCGGCGCGAGTTGTCTCACCATGGATGGAATGCAGTCCGACGTTCAGGAGCTTGTCGTCCCTTTCGCGGAGATTCGTCTCAACATAGAGTCCCATTTCGTTGATGCAGTCGGTGGCAAGGTAAGGAATCATATTAACCAAAGCCTCAGGAAGCTCGTCCATTTGCTGTATGTCGGCATAAATGGGGTAGGCGTGAGGCAAATAGGTGACGCCGAAGTTCTCATACTTGCCGAAGGTGGTCTTGAAGATAAAGGCGGGGCATTGTGAGATATCCAAGTCCATGTTGCGGCCGAAGATAACTTCGCCCTTGCTGTTCTTCTTGGCCATGGCTGTGCATCCTGCTCCGGCTAGTTCCAGCTTGTCGAACCGGGAGTTAATAAGAGCAAGTCCTTTTTCCACGTTAGAAGCATCTGTGTAGTCGGGAATTTCGATGACGTAGTTGCCTAAATCATTGAAGTTTTTGTGTTTTACAACTTCAGATTCCCATGATTTTTCGCCTTTGAAACCTTGTGATGTTTCCTTTGAGGCATTGCTGAAACTGACCATTGTAATCATACCAGTCGCTAGCAAGACCATTGATAATAATTTCTTGTAATTCATTTTTTTTAAAGTTTAGAGTTTGCGGTTCAATCTTTAAATTATAAATTTTAAATTATAAATCTTAAATTTTAAATCTTAAATAGCGATTACCATTTGACGTGATAGACTATGTCGTTGTTTTCCCAGAAGCGGACTTTCATCTCTTTCTGTGCGCAGTTGATACCTGAGTTTACACTGCTTGACCATATGCCGGCAGCATCACGGAATGGCTTCTCATTCTTTTCCACGCCCATGCCGAAGAATGCGATCATCTTTTCGTACATGCTGCTGCTGTTAGGATCGAACTCGCCATTTTCGTTATAACGGGTATGCAATTTGCCATAGCCTCTGGCTTTGAGAGCTTCAAAATTATCAGGGTCATGAACCCATGCATTGTCCATGTTTCTACGAAGCTTATAGTAGGCCTCGCTGCCTGGCTGGCAATTCATAAGCGTTCCGTCGTTGTCTACTACCAGATGTCCCAGCTTGATTGCTTCATCGTAATATTCCTTGATTTTAGGATCATAGGTGCTGGCAACAGCTTCTTCGTAAATCTGCTTGCTGATGACTAGACGGCCGTCGTTCAATACTGGCCATTCGCCAACATAGTCGCCACGCCAGTCGAGAGCAGGATTGCCTTTGTCGTCTTTGAAGAATACCTGATTCCCCTTGCGTTCAGCATAGGCTATCCACAGTGACTCGTTGCGCCACATGATAGGCTCCATGGCCTTCATGGCATCGTCGATTGTCTCGACATCTACGATAACTTTAGAGACCATATCCAGACGGCCCATGCCTGTGCCGTAATAGTCGATTGTAGTCCACTTAGGTGTGATGTAGAAGTTTGCTTGACCATACTGATAAGGAATATAGCTGACCTCATCCTGGGCAATCTCAATAATGCCGAACTCGCCTGTAGCGTCGCCAATCATGCATGAGAAATTCCATCCTGAATAGTGTGCCAACGGATCGTCCTTTGGAAGCATCGGAGTGTACCAATCGTAGCTGTTCTTGATATACTCGATGGCTTCTTTTACTGTAGCGCAGTTCTGAGACACCAATTGTGTGATAGCGCCTATGCAGACGCGCTCCCAAGGTGTTCCGTCGGGACGAGTTTTGTCGCCGTGAGCGCTATGCAGACCGTAGTTGATGAGTGCTTCGTTTGGTTCGCGCTGGTTGTATTCAATGTACAGACCTTTCTCGTTGAAGCAGTCGCAGGCGCTGTATATAAGCTGGCAAAGCCACTGTTCTGGCAACTCATCCATCTGCTGTATGTCGGCGTAATGCAGGAATCCGCCAGGTGAATATGTTACACAGAAGTTCTTGTACTTGCCGTAGGTGGTCCTATAGACATAGGCAGGATCCTGTGAGATTGTCAGGTCCATGTTGCGGCCGATGATGACTTCGCCCTTTTTGTTGAGTTTGGCCATAGATGTGCATCCGCCAGGTGCGGCTGGCATCTCACCATGGTCAAGACGGTCGTTTATCAGAGCCAGTCCCTTTGCTTGGACAGAGGCATCTGTATAGTCGGGAAGTTCTATGACATAATTGCCCAGGTCTTTGAAGTTCTTGTGTTCAACAACTTCAGATTCCCATAATTTCTCGCCTTTGAAACCTTGTGAGGTTTCTTTTGTCGCATCGCTCCAACTGACCATTGTCAGCATACCGGCTGCAAGCAGTGCAAATGATAAGAATTTTTTGTAATGCATATTTTTATTAGTTTAATGTTTAATGTTTAAAGTTTAGAGTTTATAGTTTAAAGACTATATTTATAATAGACAGCTCCTTCGCGGACTCCTATTTGCAAGCTGCGGGTCTTGTAGTTGTAGATAGAGGTGTGGAGTGTCTCCCAAAGGTCGTTCTTCACCTTTCTGTCTCTGTTTCCCCAGCTCCTTAAAGTTTCCTTGAAGCCATTTATGAAGCGGTTGTCCTTGCCCTTGATGAGGTTGTTGAGGTCGCCGTGAGGACTTCTCTGCTCGTCGGTAGCGTTGATGAGGTCTTCTTTGGTAATCAGTTCAGGCATTGATTCGGAATACCAGAAGTTATCCTGATAGATGTTGTACATGTTGGAGTAGTTGACCGTGTACATGATGTCCTGCATGTGCTGGAAGGTAAGGCGGTCCGGTCCGCCGATGATTTCGTATGCGGTATTGGCAGCAGCCTCCAGAATCTCGTAGCGCTCAAATCCAACAGGATGTTCGGTGGCTGAGAGCAGACGGCCTTTGCGGTCGAGTGAGGCATCGAACTGCCAGAGGTTGAAGTTTGTCATGATGAAGATATCGCCCTTGCTTTGATAGAAACGAGCTTTGTCTCCACCAACGACAGCGATGTCCTTCTCGTCTTGTGAG
>Ga0326511_10004785_pt1 | contig 10736 bp, 18 predicted proteins | sample 0_2496_0518_D_FD_203701 | JGI IMG/M metagenome (GOLD analysis project Ga0326511, IMG submission 203701) | Bovine rumen microbial communities from UC Davis, California, United States - 0_2496_0518 | ecosystem: Host-associated > Mammals > Digestive system > Stomach > Rumen | place: USA... | reverse complement strand
TCAGCGGCGACCGGGCGGCGCTGGTGGAGATCCTGCGCAGCACCAGAGGGCCGGAGGAATACAGAATCATTGACACCTGGGAGGAAATTGAAAATGCCGACTGAGGAAATGAAAGAGATCATGGAAAAGGACGGCGGGCCGGAATTCTTCATTGCGGGATCGGATGGACAGTTTCAGCCGGTACAGATGATCGACGGGGCGCAGATCAGCCTCGCGGAGGGCGAGGAGGGGCTGTGCGACGAGGACGCGGCGCGGCTGAGCCCGCCGGAGCCTTCGGAAATCTGGATCGAGCTGCCGGAGGGCGTGGGGGAGGCTCTCGCTTCCGCGCTGGGGATCCCGCCGGAAGCGTTAGACGCCGACATGAGCGGAGGATACGCGCGGGAAATCGTCAAATTGCAGAACGAGGCGCTTATGCTCTTTCTGCTGGAGCACAACGCGGAGGCGCCGTTCCGCGTGACCACGACGGCGATCCGGCGGATGCTCCGGGAGCGGCAGGTGGACGCGGTCGCCCTGGGCGGGGCGCTCATGGCGTGCGGAAAAGTCCCGGAAAACGACCGGATGCGGCGGCTGCGGAGCATCGTTCTTTCCGGAACGAAGGAGCGGACGCGGCGGAAGGCGGCGAAGGGGTACCTGTTCGAGTACGTAAAGCGCGTGGACCGGTGGAAGCAGGCGCGGCTTGGCTGGTAGCTGAACCGTCTGCGACGGTATGGCTCGCGGGGCTCGTCGGTGGCGCGCGGGGCGCGCATTACAGAGCGATATTTCCGCCTGTCGGCGGAAGCGATATTCGCAGCGCGAGCGATATTTTTTGCCGTCGCAAAAAGCGATATTTTCCGCTGCGCGGAAAGAGGGCGGCAGGCGGCAGGCATCAGGCAGCAGACGACGGGACCATATTGTTGACGTCAACAAAATGGTACCATGATATCATTTTCGTGAGGTCACGAAAATGGTCTGCAGTCGGCGGGACAGAAAATAATCAGACGAAAGCGAGGAATAAAGATGGCGAAAAAAGAGAAGAAACCGACGGAAAGAGAACGATTTGAACGGCTGCTCGAAAACAGCTGCCGGGAGCTTGTGAGAAGCGACGTATGCGAAGGTCTCACATGCAGCGAATGCAGGGCGTTCGCGCTTGTGAACGGCGGGGCGGTCCTTCTTCCGGCAAAGATCGGGCAGGCGGCGTATATTGCGGACGGCGGACTCGTCCGGGAGGGCAGCGTGGAGAAGATCGTGATCGCGCGGTCCGGCGTGGAGCTGGGGATCGAGCTGGAAGGCCCGGTGTTCGAGTATTTCGACGAGGAATATATCGGGAGCGTGGTTTTCTTCCGCCGGGAGGACGCGGAGAGAGCCTGCAGGGAGAGAGCGGAAACGGAGGCGAAAGGGAAATGAACATAGGAAAAGCTTGCGCGATCTTTCTGAATATCGACAGCCCTGATTATACAGTTGAGGAAAAGGGAACGGCGATTATGCAGGTTGTACAGATGCCGACGCACAACGGTATGACAAAAACCGCCATGCTGAAAGTCATATGGTGGTTGCTGAATCTTGCGTTCGATTTGTCGGGCGAGAAGAAGGGAGCTGAACGGAATGTGTGAAAATATTGCGATATGCAGAGGAAAATGCGTGAATACGGGCGAGTGGGTCAAAGGACGGTTTGTGTTCCTTCGCGGCTTTAACGATGAAAGGAAAACGTCAGCGAGGATTTATAAAACGTTAGCGGAAACGGACTGCGGGGACTTCTATCCGGATTGGTATGAGGTAATGCCGGACACCGTGGGGGAATTCACCGGACTTTTCGACCGCAACGGAAAAATGATCTTTGAGGGGGATCTTTTGAGAACGAAAAAATACGGGGTGTGCATAGGACAGTCGAATGTGAACGATTACGACACGTTTTTCGTCGTATATAGGCCGGGAGGATTTCGACTCGAACGGAACAATCCGGATCGCGGATTCAATTTAACGGATTCGATAGGATTGGAGATCGTCGGAAATATCTATGACAATCCGGAGCTGCTGCCGGGCGCGGGGAAAGGAGCGGAACGGGATGCGTGAGAATATGGGGCTGTTCCGCGGGCGGTCGTTCAGGAGCGACGAGTGGGAGACGAAATGGTATTACGGCTATCTCTACGTGGAACGATTCAACGGGCTCGACGGATATGAGATCTTTCTGCCGGAGCGGCTGTTCGGCGCGGAGCCGGAATGGCATTTCGTGGATCCGGAGACGGTGGGGGAGTTCACCGGACTGACGGACTGCAACGGTAAACAGATCTTCGAGGGGGATATCGTGGTTTACGGCGGGGAGCTGTTCGAGGTTTATGCGAATCCGACGCACGGAACGACGTTTTTCAGCGTCGATTGGGAAAAAAACGGAAGAACGCTCGACGGATACGATTGCTGCAACTGTGAGTATGAGAAAAAGAAGGTTTTCGTCGTCGGGAATATTCACGACAACCCGGAGCTGCTGCCGGGCGCGAAGAAGGGAGCTGAACAGAAAAATGAGTGATTTTGTCAATGAATTTGTTATGTGGTGGATGAAATTCCATGTTGCCGGAGGGGTGGTCCTCGTACTGATCCTCGTCGTGATTTTGATTTTCATCGCGGGCGTGCTGATCGCTGAAAAGGTCAAGGCGCGGCGGGCGCGGAGACGGAAAGAAAAGGAGAAAGAGAAATGAGCGAGGCAAAGGCAATTATTCTGATCTACGCCGTGTCGATCGCCGTGTCGTACGCCGTGTCGTGGCTGTTTAAGTTTATCCGGGACGAAATAAAAGACCGACGGGCGCGGAAAAGGGCGGAACGGTTTGCGCGGGGCGAAAAAGAGTCCCGCAGCCGGACTGCCGACCGGGAGGCGATCATCGCGGATATCGGGCGCGAAAAACTGTACGGCAGGCGGGATGAGGAGACGGAACGTCAGCCGGAGCACTGGCCGACGGAATACTTCAGCATGGAGGAGATCACCCGGGCGGCGGGAGAGATCACGGCGCGGAATCCGACGGCGGAGCCGATTTTCGCGGCGCTGATGATCCGGCTGAAATACGGGGCGGAGACGGGCGCGGGCGGCGGTTGGGACGACTTTTCGGATGATCAGCTGTAAGCTGTTAGCTGAACCGCCTGTCGGCGGTATGGCGGGCGAGGCCCGTCGGATGCGCGCTTCGCGCGATTGCAGAATACCGTTTTTGAGATGAAAGGAGAGAGATATATGAACGAGACCGTGGACGAAGGGAAAACCATTCGGGTGCAGGTGATCGGATCGTCTGTCGGGAGCACAGAAAACCCGATTATTCCGGCGCTGCCGGACTCCGAAGAGGTCGTGAAGGAGATCTGCGAGATGATCCGGAACGAGAGACGAACGGGGGATCGGGCGAGTTTTGGATTCGTGCCGGAGAAGAAGGACCGGAACGGAAAGACGATCCGGCCGATGGATATTGTCAGGCATAAGAATATCCTTAAAAGGGCTGTGATCGGTTCCCTCCGGGACGAAGCCTTCCTGGTGTGGGCTGAGATGAAGCCGGGCGGCAATCTGGAAAGACACAAGGAAAAACTGACCGCATCCACGGCGCGGGAGTGCGAAGTCCTGAACAACGAACCGTGAACAGAAAAGAAAGGATGTGAATTGGTGAAATGTGGGACGAAAAAACAGTCAGTCAGGCGCTCGCGGGAGCAGTAAAAAGAATCATGAATCAGACGGCAAACGCCGCCGAAGCGTTCGAGGAATTCGGAGAACCGGCGGAAAGGGCCGCCGAAGCGTTCAAGGAATTCGGAGAATCGGCGGAAAGCGCCGCCGAAGCGTACGAGGAATTCAGAGAATCGGCGGAAAGCGCGATCCCGGAGCCGGACGGAAACGAACGGATAAAACAGATCGAGCGGGTGCGCAGACACCGGGCGAGGAAAGGAAGAAAAAGGATATGAAAGCAAGGAAAACGGGCGGGTACAAGGCCGCGCTTGTGTGGCGGGAGAGCATATACAAGGCGGGGTTTACGTGCGCCTGCGGGCGGCGGCTCGCGGACGAGAAGGGGAACGCAGACGGGTTCGGGCTGAAACGCAGCGGCGTGTTCCTCTTCTGCCCGGATTGCGGAAAAGCGGCGGCGCGGATCGAATACGTCAACTTGCCGGAGGGCGTGTCGGGGCTCCAGGGCGACTGGCAGGAGTTCCGCAGAGAGCAGGACAGGCCGCGGGAGGACGAGATCGAGGCCTGGACCGTGGGCGTGGGGAACCTGCCGCCGATCCCGACGAAATCGAGCCGGAAGGCGCTGGAGCTGATCCGGTCGCTGGAGGGGTTCCTCGGGCTCACCCCGGTCCCGCCGATGGGGACGCTGCTGCTGTTTCGCAGCGAGAACGACGCGATCCGGGGGAAGAACCTGCTGGACTACAAGGGCGTAAAAACGTCGAGAAATATCTCAAAGGTGTTTATCGAGAAGAAATACGTGAACGAGGGAGGCGAGACGGAATGTGGAGAATGACCGAGGAGGAGGCCCGGCGGTACGGGCTTCTGGGCAATGACGAGAGCGAGAAAAAGAAGAAGCGCAGGAACAAATACAACGCGCGGCGGACGAGCGTTGACGGCGTTTCCTTCGATTCCGCGGCGGAGGCCGCCTATTATCAGGAGCTGAAGCTCCGGCTTCGCGCCGGGGAGATCGCGGGCTTCTGCCGCCAGCCCCGCTTCATGCTGGACGCGGGCACCGAATACCGTGCGGACTTCATCGTATTCCACGTGGACGGGAGCTACGACATTATCGACGTGAAGGGCGTGGAGACGAGCGTTTTCAAGCTCAAAATGGCGATGATGCGGGAGAGGTACCCGGGGCTGGAGATCAGGAAGGTGAGTAGATAATATGGTAATGACGGACGGAGAGATCCTGCGCAGTTACACGCAGGCGAAGGATCCGAAGGAGCAGGTGGCGATCCTTGCCGATCTGAACGCCTGCAGCGTATGGGAGATGCGCGAAAAACTCGTCTCCCTCGGCGCTCAGCTGGACGGGCGGTGGTATCAGAACCACAACCCGAAACGCAAGGGAATGAGCGCGAAGGGCGGAAGGAACGCGGCGAAGGTGAAAAATGCGAAGAAGGCGAGTGAAAAGAATTCGGAATGCGGAATTCGGAATTCGGAATTGAATGAATCCGAGGCCGCGGAAACGCGGGAGGTCGGCAAGAAGAGCAGTTCGGAAGCGCGGGAGGCGGAGAACGCGGAGAACGGCGCGGAGATCAAGGAGCCGGAGGCGGCGGAATCTGCGCGGACTGCAGCAGCGGGGAATGATCTCGTAACGGAAGCGCTGCGCGTTTCTCAGGAGCTGAACGAGACGCTGCGGGGAGAAAATGCGCAGCAGGCGGCGCGGATCCGGGCGCTGGAAAAAGAGCTGGCGGAGGCGCGGAACCCGGCTGCCGACGAGGAGCTGCGGGAACAGGTCGATCGGGCGAAACAGGCCGCCGCATACGCGAAACAGGACGCGACGCAGGCCCAGGAGGAGCTGCTCGACGCGCAAAGGGAGATCCTGCGGCTGGAAAAGGTGATCTCGGAGCGGGACCGGCAGATCGCTGATATGGCCGAACAGATCAAGAACCGGGAGGCCGCCCTGGCGCGGCTGAACGAGCTTCAGGACAGTGAGGAGAGCAGTTCGGAGAGCGGAGAGCAGAGTTCGGAGATCGAGGAGCTGAAAAGGCGGAACGCGGAGGCTGAGGCGCGGATCGCGGAGCTGGAGGCGCAGATCGACGACGGGAACAGGGCGATGTTCGAGGCCGGAAAACTCGCCGGGGAGCAGGACAAGAAGATCGCGGAGCTGGAGGAACAGAACGCGCAGCTGACGGCGAAATATGCCGACGGGCGCGGGATCCCGATCGCGGACGAGGCCGCGGCGCCGTCTCTCGACGGGATCATGGAGAGTTTTCTTGAAGGTCTCGACGGGCGGAAAGCCTATCTGTGCGGCAGACTGCTCGAGGAGCTGTACAGGTGGCGGTTCGGCGAGGACGGCGGGAAGCTCAACGCCGGGGCGCTGGCGGGGATGCTGTTCGACAGACAGCCGATAGCAGATAGCTGATAAAAGGAAGGAGCAGGAAAAATGTCAAATTTCAATTTCAATCAGGTTTTTCTCGGGGGGAGGCTGACGGCGGATCCGGATATGCGCACCACCCAGGACGGGCGGAGCGTCTGTCATTTCCGGCTGGCCGTCGCCCGCCGCGATAAGAGCGGGAAAACCGACTTTTACAACGCCACCGCATGGGACAGGAACGCGGACACCGTGAATAAGTATTTCGGGAAGGGCTCCGCGATCTTCGTCGTCGGCGAGATCCGGAACAGCCCCTACACCGACCGGGCGGGCGTGAAGCATTTCGCCGATGAGGTGGTCGTTTCCGCCGTCCGGTTCGTGGACTCGAAATCGGACGCCGCGGCGGAGACGGAGAAGCCCGCGCAGGATGCAGACGGGGAGTTCGGGGAGCTGCCGGGAGATGAGGACCTGCCGTTCTGAGTCAGTTCGGAGTTCGGAGAGCGGAGTTCGGAGATGATCCGCCTAACGGCGGTATGGCGCGCAAGGCGCGAAGGATGGCGCGGCGGGGCCGCGCATGATTGAGCGATATTCCGCCGTTCCGGCGGAGCGATATTCTCCCGCCTCGCGGGAGAGCGATATTCGCTTCGCGAGCGATATTTTCCGCTGCGCGGAAAGAGAATAACCGCTTGCGCGGAAAGGCTCGCATAGCTCGTCGGCGGCGCGGCAAGCCGCGCATTATAGGGCGGATAGCCGATAGCGGATAGCGGATAGCGGATAGCTGGCAGCCGGAAGCAGGCAGCAGGCAGCAGGCAGCGGGCGGCAAGAAGCAGGCGCCCGGCAACCAACAACCGGCAACCAACACCCAACACCCAACACCCAACACCCAGCACCCAGCAACGAGCAACCAGCAACGAAAACGAGGTGAAGAATATGAGCGGACCGATATGTGAGAGGGCGGATTGCGTCATGTGCCGCAGCGGCCTGTGCTGCGCCCTCAGTGAGAACGATTTCAAAAAGGGCAAGCCCTGCCCGTTCTTTAAAACGAAGGAGCAGAACGACGCCGAGCTGGAGGCGCGGAAGGAGCGCCTCGCCGGGCTCGACAAGACCGCCGTTTCCGGCTACATCGAAAAATATTATAAAAAGATCTATTGAGGACAGATTTCGGGACAATAAATGCGTTATAATCGAGATGTCATAGATAAGGAGGCGTTTTTATGCACGTGAAATGTTTGGTATACACGAGGGAATTTCCCTCCGACGAGGTTCTTGACAGGATCCTCGCGCCCTTCCGGGAGGATATCGTCCTCGCGAAACGGGCGGCGGGAGATCCGGACGCGCCGCCCTTCCGCTGGGACTGGTGGGTCGGCGGTGGCCGGTACGGGCACGGGCTGAAGCTGAAGCCGGAGCGCAAGGTATTTTCCGACAGCGGGGACGAAATTCTGAAGCCGCCGCCGGAGCTGTCCAGACGGCCCACCGAGGACGTTTACGGCGAGGCGTACCGCGCCCTGGGGCTGGAGCTTCGGTTCGAGGGCGAGAAATCCGGGAGCGATCACATCGACAGGTTTGACAGCTTCCCCACGTTCGCGCAGGAGTTCTTCTGGGCGGCGCGGGTCGAGGCGATCGAGGATCCCTACGCCGCGGCGGAGGACTGCTACTGCTTCGTTGATCTCTCCGGAAAGGGCTTCTGCGCCGAATTCTGCGACGAGGCCGGGATCCATGACACGCCGGGCTTCCCGGAAGAGGCGGAGCACGCCATGTTCGAGGCCCTGGGCGAGGGCGCGTTCGTGAGCGTTATCGACCTTCACTGGTAAGGGAGGCGAGATCATGGCTGAATTGCGGTTCGGGAACGTGACGGAGCTGAACGCCGACGGCGCGCGGGTCCGGGTGAAGGTGTGGTTCAACAACGGCACGCCGCCCACGACGCTGATCCCCGTTCTTGCCGGGGCGGCGGCGCTCTCCGTCGGCGATCAGGTCGCCGTCGTGATCAACACGGACGGGACGGGAGACGGGATCGTGCTTGGCAAATACTGAATTATGAACAATCTATGAAGTTTCGGAAAATAGGGGTTTTGCATTGATTTTCACGTTGAAAGCGTTATAATAGTATTGTGCATATATCGCTTATGCACGTTGAGATCCCCCGGTTTTCGCCGACAAAAAAAGACGTTCGCTTTTGCGGGCGTCTTTTTTTGTTTCCCGGCGCGCGCCGGGAAAGCGATATTCCGCCTTGCGGTGCGGGTCTCCGGTGGAGACCTCTGCGGCTTGCCGCAGAAGCACCGACCGGAGCGGGCAGCGGAGACCGGAGCGATATTCCGCCGTGTGGGCGGAGCGATATTTCCGCATTCTGCGGAAGCGATATTCCGCCCGGTGGGCGGAGAGATATTTTCCGCTTCGCGGAAAGCGGGTAACCGTCTGCGGCGGTAGGCGGGCGGAGCCCGTCGGATGCGCGCCTGCGGCGCGATTGTAGAGCGATATTCCGCCCTGTGGGCGGAGCGATATTCCGCCTTGCGGCGGAGCGATATTCCGCCTTGCGGCGGAGCGATATTCCGCCTTGCGGCGGAGCGATATTCTCCCGCTTTGCGGGAGAGCGATATTCGCGTTCGCGAACGATATTTCCGCATTCTGCGGAAGCGATATTCTCCCGCTTTGCGGGAGAGAGATATGTGCCTTCGGCACGTGATGAAGGGAAGTGGCACACATGGGAGATTACTACAAGATCAGCCGGGACGGGACGCAGGGAGAGATCTGCATCTTCGGCGAGATCTACGAGAAGAGCTGGGCCTGGTGGGACGATCAGGACTTTTCACTGACCGGCTTTTATAAAGACTTCAAAAAGCTTGACGGGTGCGAGAGCGTGGACGTGCTCGTCAATTCCGTGGGCGGGGACGTGTTCGCCGCCACGAGCGTGGCGGAGCTGCTGAGGAGCGCCGCCGCGCATATCCGCGTGAAGATCGTCGGCCTCTGCGCGTCCGCCGCGACGCTGCTGCTGGGGAGTACCGACGAGACGGAGATCACCGCGGGCGGCGTCGTTATGATCCACGACCCGCTGACCTACGCGCGCGGCATGATGAACGCGCTGACGCTGCGGAAGGCGGCGGACCGGCTGGACAAGGTGCGGGACGCGATCGCGAAGAACCTCGCCCTCGCCTGCGGCAAGGACGAGGAGACAGTCAAAAAAGACATGGCCGCGGAGACCTGGATGACCTCCGACGAGGCGGTGGAATACGGCCTTGTGAAGAAGATCACGGACGCGGACGGCGCACCGGGCGGGATGCCCGCGGTGAATCTGGCGCCGATCATGAATTCGATACCCGATAAAATGAGAGATCGTTTCGACAACGGTCTCTTTTTTTATACAGAACCTGAAAATACGGAAGAAAGGAAGAGTGGAACCATGGACGTTAGCGAGATCAAGACTGTCGACGATCTGAAGAAGGCTCTGCCGGAGCTGTGCGGACAGATCGAGTCCGAGAGCGCGAAGAACGCCGCCGAGACGGCAAAGAAGGCGGAGAGAGAACGCCTTGCCGCACTGGACGAGATCGCGATCCCCGGCTATGAGGATCTGATCGAGAAGGCCAAGAACGAGGGCAGAAGCCCCGCGGACGCCGCCTTCGAGATCGCCAAGGCCGTCAAGGAGCGCGACGCGAAGAAGGGCGCCGACGAGCTCGCCGCGCGCGAGGAAGCCGCGAAGAGGGCGGGTACCTCCGACGTGGCCGCCAGCGCCGGAAACGACGCGGGCGCGGGCGAAAAGTCCGAGGAGCAGAAAGCCCTCGACGAGGCGATCAAGTTTCTGAACGAAACGAAAGAGTGAGCAGTGAAAAAGGAGTGAATCAAAGTAATGGCAATGTACGACATCAGCACGCAGAAGTATGATCCTTTCAATTTTATCGCCGGTGACCTCAAGATCGTCCGAGAGGGCTACGAGGTCGGCGCGGGCGGCGTGAAGCGGTTCGCGCCGGTGCAGCTCGCCGACGGAAAGGCCGTGGCGATCGCGTCCGGCGATGAGGCGAACGCGATCGGTATCGCGATCGGCGCAGCCGAGGAGGGCGAGAACACCGTCGTTTACGAGACCGGCGAATTCTACGCCGACGCGCTGGTTCTTGAAGAGGGCGTCTCCATCGACGACCTGAGAATCGCGCTGCGCAAGTGCAACATCTATCTGAGGGAGGGACGCTGACATGGCACTTTCTGATCTTGAGAAGATCATGTACGATCCGATCACCCTGCAGGAGGTAGTAAAGACTACGCCCACCTGCACCACCTTCTTCCGCGACCGCGTATTTACGGGACGGAAGTATCACGACACCGAGTTCTTCGCTATCGACTTCAAGAAGGGCGGTCAGCGCGTGGCGGCCTTCCGCCATCCCGAGGGCGAGCCCGACCGTGTGAAGAACCGCGGCTTCGAGACCAAATACTACACCCCGCCCGTGGTGAGCGAGGAGAAGGTCACCACCGCCTCCGACATCCTGCACCGCTCTCCCGGCGAGAACCCGATCAACACCGGCCGCACTCCCCAGCAGCGCGCTCTTGAGAAGCTGCGCGAGGACTACAAAGAACTGGACCAGATGGTCTCCCGCCGTGAGGAGGTCATGTGCATGCAGCTTCTGACCACCGGCAAGATCGACGTTTACGGAAAGGACGTTCACGAGCAGATCGACTTCGGCTTTACCAATAAGACGGCGCTTTCCGGCACCGCCCGCTGGGGCCAGAGCGGCGCGGACATCCTGGGCAACATCAACACCTGGTGCAGAACCGTCCAGA
>Ga0326511_10004784_pt1 | contig 10737 bp, 3 predicted proteins | sample 0_2496_0518_D_FD_203701 | JGI IMG/M metagenome (GOLD analysis project Ga0326511, IMG submission 203701) | Bovine rumen microbial communities from UC Davis, California, United States - 0_2496_0518 | ecosystem: Host-associated > Mammals > Digestive system > Stomach > Rumen | place: USA: California... | reverse complement strand
AGCCATCCGTCACGCTTCAGCGTTTCACGACCGTATTCGGCAATGGTGCGGTAGAAGAGTAGCGGGTCGTCGTCGGGCACGAAGAGTGCCGTCTCCGGCTCGTGCTCCAGGACGTTCCGCTCCATCTCCGTCCGCTCTTTCTCACAGATGTATGGTGGGTTGCTGACGATAAGGTCCAAAGGGCTTCGTTCCATGACCCTTAAAATATCCACTTTCTCAAACGTCACATTGACCCCCAGCAGCCGTGCGTTCTCACGGGCTATAGCCAATGCCTCTTCGCTGATGTCCCATGCCGTCACCTCCGCCTCTGCCATCTCTGCCGCCAGCGTACACGCGATGCAGCCGCTCCCCGTCCCGATGTCGAGCATCCTCAGAGTATCCGTCCTTTGACTGTCCTCTCTCCTCTCTCCTCTCTCCTCTTTCCTCTTCAAAACAATCCACTGGCAGAGCTCGTAGGTCTCCGGCCGGGGTATGAGGACACCTGGTGCGACATGGAACAGCCGAGGACCGAAGTCCGCCAGTCCTACGACATACTGCACGGGCTCCCCAGCCGCCAGTCGCCGCAAGATGGTCTCTAGCCTCGTCTGGTCGTCAGGTGACAGCTCCTCGACCTTTCCGCAGACGATGTCCGTCCACGTCAGGCCGAAGAGCACCTCGAGCACCCAGCGGACGATGGCTTTCGCCTCTCCCTCATCGTATAACGCCGTCAACGGTTGCCACAGATTTCTATACATTGTTGCTTTTTCCTGCAAAAATAAACAAAAAAGCCGAAAGTGCAAAACTTTCGGCTTTTTTTATCTCTTATCTTTTATCTTTTATCTCTTATTTCTACTTAAACATCAGCTGTGCAAACTGATAGAGGCTGCGACGCCAGGTGTGCCACTCATGGGCGGTACCGGGCGACTCGTAACCCACGGCGTTCATGCCGAGCTGTTCCTTGATATTCTTGGCAGCCTCGACACATCCCATGTTCTCCTTACCACCACCACTCATGAAGAGCAGTTTGACATTCTTGGCAAAGCCTTCTGAAGCCTTCACCTGATCAACACTCCATGCGCCGCTGCTGAAGGAACCAACATAAGCGAATTTCTCAGGGTTGGCGAGCGTGATCTCGCGTGCCTGCATACCACCCATGGAGAGACCGGCATAGGCACGGTGCTGCGGATCGGCAATCACGCGGTAGTTCTTCTCGACCATCGGGATGATGTCATTGAAGAGTACATTCTTGAAGCCCTCGGAGAAACCGCCAAAGCCACCGAAACCGCCACGACGCTGACCGCCCTGTCCGGGAGCACCCTGCGGACGCTGGCCACCCTGTCCGGGAGCACCTTGCGGACGCTGGCCGCCTTGTCCGGGAGCACCCTGCGGACGCTGACCCTGCGGGCGCTGACCGCCAAAACCGCCGAAACCGCCAGTCTCACCTGGACGGTAAGCGTTCAGGCCGTTGTCCATGACGATGATGCAAGGAACGGCCTTGCCCTCGGCAATCAGGTTATCCATGATCTGAGCGGTATGGCCCTGCTGTGCCCATCCGTATTCGTTCTCGCCCATACCATGCTGGAGATACAGCACTGGGAATTTCTTGGTGGGGTTGGTGAAGTATTCTGCGGGCAAATAGACATGGCAGCGACGCATCTTTTCGGTGTAGGTAGACCAGTAGAACACCTCGCTCACAGAGCCCTGCGGCACGTTCTTCACCTGCCAAAAATCCTGGTCATCGGAAGGAATCTCGATACCACTGCCCCAACGGCTGGCGCCATAGTAGTAGAGGCTGTTCGGATCGGGCACGGAGGCGCCGTCAATCTCCAGTTGATAGTAGTGGAAGCCCTCGTCCTGAGGTGCCGACGTACCGGTCCACTTGCCGTCGGCATCTTTCACCATCAGGTACTTCGTGCCGCTGATGTCCAGCTTCACGGTGGTGGCATTGGGCGCCACAATCTGTGCACGTACCATGCGCTGGGAGTTCACTGCAGGGAACTGCTTGTTATCCTGGTTGGTAGAAGCTGGTTTGAAGTCCTCGGTCACGTTTTCGGTTACTGAGGGGACGGTGGGGTTTTCTCTGGCACCGAACTGTGCTGATGCCGTGAGGCTCGTGAGAGCCAGCAATGAAAGAAAGATTTTTTTCATAGGTTTTGTATTTTTATATTGTGTTAGGTTGATAATCTCTCAATTCTTCAATCTTTGACGCCTTTTGTCAACAGAAGTAAAATTCGTGGGTCGTTTGTTAGAAAAGATTAACACTTCGGAGTCTCGGATTCTCGTCGGCTTTTCATACCTTTGCGACATCAATCAGAATCATCAATATGAAAGCCATTTTTCTAAAGACCAGTCTTTTTCTTAGTGTTTGTCTGATCAGTAGTGTTTCATGGGCCCAGGATACTGTCCGCATAACCAGTCCCGACAGCCGTCTCCGGGCAGAACTGACCCAGGCGTCAACCCGAACCTATCTGACCATTTATCGCGCCGACAACACCCAGATGGTGAAGACGCAGCTGGGACTCAATACCTCGATAGGCAACTTTACGAGCAACCTCGTCCTGCTGTCGGCCACAGACCCTGAGATAATCAGCGAGACATATGAGAACCGCCATGGTAAGCAGCTGCACGTGACGGCCGAGGCGAACCGTCTCGTGGCCCATTACGTGAATGCCAAGGAGCAGCCGATGGACATCGAACTGCGGGCCTACAACGACGGCATCGCTTTCCGTTATATGCTTCCCAATGCCGAGAAGCAGACCATCAAGTTCACCAGCGAGGCCACCGCATACACCATTCCCCAGACGGCGCACCGTTGGCTGCAGCAGTTCGTGACGAGCTATGAGGGCGACTTCCCCTACCAGGCCTCTGGCGGCAAACAGGGTGCATGGGGCTATCCCGCCCTGTTCGAGGTGAAGAACACCTTTATGCTCATCACCGAGGCCAACGCCAGCCGTATGTACTGTTCCACCCATCTCGACAACTCCTCCAGCTCCTCCAGCTATAAGGTGGCCTATCCCTACTCGTGGGAAGGCAACAGCCAGGGCGACGTCAACCCCACATGGAGCGGCGAGAACTGGGTATCACCCTGGCGCTTGGCCATCATCGGCGACCTGAAGGACGTCGTGGAGTCGACACTCGTCGAGGATGTCAGCGATGCCACGACGATGACCGACACCGACTGGATAGAGCCTGGACGTGCCGCGTGGATCTACTGGGCTTACAACCATGGCACGAAGGACTACAAGATCTGTTGTCAGTATGTCGACCTCGCCGTGAAGATGGGGTGGGAGTATGTGCTCTTCGACTGGGAGTGGGACGCCATGACCAACGGCGGCAAACTCGAGGATGCTGTGGCCTACGCCAAGAAGAAAGGCATCAAGGTGCTGATGTGGTACAACTCCGGAGGTCCTCATAATCAGGTGGGTGCCACACCGCGCGACCGTATGCTCACCCACGAGAACCGTGTCAAGGAGTTTGCCTGGCTGAAGAAGCTCGGCGTCGTGGGTGTGAAGATCGACTTCTTCGAGAGCGACAAGCAGTCGATGATGGCCTACTACCTCGACATTCTGAAAGATGCCGCCGACGTGAAGATGCTCGTGAACTTCCACGGCAGCACGGTGCCCCGTGGTTGGAGCCGCACCTGGCCGCACCTCATGTCGATGGAGGCTGTCTTCGGCGCCGAACAGTATAACAACGGCGACTACATGACCGGCAACGGTGCCCGCATCAACTGTCTGCTGCCCTATACCCGCAATGTCATCGGACCCATGGACTACACGCCCGTCGCCTTCACCAACTCCCAGCATCCCCACACGACGACCTTCGCCCATGAGCTCGCCCTCTCAGTGGCTTTCGAGTCGGGCATCCAGCACTGGGCCGACCGTCCCGAAGGCTTCTACGCCCTGCCCGACGAGGCACAGTGGCACATGATGCAGGTGCCCGTAGCCTGGGATGAGATCCGCTTCCTGACAGGCTATCCCGGCAAAGACTTCGTCGTCGCCCGACGCTGCGGCGAACACTGGTGCATCGGCGGACTCAACGGCGAGAAGAAAGCCAAGACCTTCGACCTCTCCTTCGACTTCCTCTCTGCCACCACCCCCCTCCTGCTCACCCTCTACGCCGACGGCGCCGACGAGAAGACCTTCTCCATCACCCACTACGCCATCAGTCCCTCTATGCCGACATCGAGTGTCGGATCCACCTCCGCCCGTCCCTCTATGTCGACACCGGGTGTCGGCTCATCGTCCACCGCCGACCAGCTTTCCATCCCCTGCCTCTCCCAGGGCGGCTTCACCATGGATATCGTACCCTTCGACCTCTCCATGCTGGAGCCCCTTAAGACCGCAGCCACTGCCCTCCTGAAGACCGCCCAGGCCAACATGGGCACCAAGCCTGGCCAGTACAAGGAACCGCTGGTCACCGCCCTCGCCGAAGCTCTCGACCAAGCCTCCTGTCTCTCTATGCCGACACCGAGTGTCGGCTCATCCTCCCGCCCTTCTATGCCGACACCCAGTGTCGGCCCCACCTCCGCCCCCACTCCCTCAGATTTATCTGAGGGTCTCTCCGCCTACATCACCCTCGCCGACGCCTTCTCCGCCCTCCAGACCGTCGGTCGTAACAAGCAGGAGTTCACCAAGGGCGATGCCATCCAGCCCAGTGGCAGCGGCACGAACGTCACCACGAAATACCTCGGCGCCGCCAAGTCTTTCGCCCGCGACAGTAAGTCGGGCTCGAAACGCTTCGGTGCCCCCTCCCGCTGGACTGTCGAGAACTACAAGATTGACTGCGGCACCAGTGGCGTGAAGCAGGGCCTCGACAATTACCCGGGCTATAGCTGCCTGCAGCTCGGACGTTGGGAAGAGGCAGACAACCAAATGACCCTCGCCGACCACGCCAATTCACGCCTCTACCAGCGTGTCACCCTGCCTGCCGGCCACTATTACTTCGGCGCCAAGTACCACTCTCTCGAGAATACCAACGTCGGCAACCATGCCTATCTCTTCGTCGCCTCCGAGGTGCTCCCCACTACCTCCGTCGAGGCCAAGGCGCTGGCTTGGAGCACCCTTCGTACCGCCTCCATCGGCGACCAGTTCTATGGTCTGGAGTTCAAGCTCACCGAAGAGCAGGAGGTTATCCTCGGTTGGCAGATGGACGGCCGCAACCGCCATACTGAGTTCCGCTGTTCCGAGGTACGGCTTATGTACTCCCCGCTCCCTCAGGACGCCACCGCCATCTCTATGCCGACACCCAATGTCGGCTCATCGTCCGCTGCCGAGGATCCTTCCGCCCCCACTCCCTCAGATTCATCTGAGGGCCTCTACGACCTCAGCGGCCGCAGAATCACTACCAGCCCCCTCCACCGGGGCGTCTACATCCAGCGGCAGGGTGCTCGCGCCACGAAGCACCTGAAATCTGAGTGACGGTCAATTTTTATAGGAAGAACATCGCGGATTGATGGTGATGTACCGGAAAACGCCGTATCTTTGCACCCGAAAACAAACTGCTACTTAAAACGGATGTTATACAAGCTAACCGCAATGGTCATGGCTGCTATGAGCGTAGCAGCCATCGCACAGACCGCTCCGTCCCTCTATGCCGACACCTCGGGTCGGCCCATCATTGGCCCATCCTCCGCTGAGGTGGTGTGGTTCGATGGGCAGCATCCTGTTACCTATAGTCTACCCAAGAAGGTGGAGCCGGTGGTGAAGATTGCCCTGGAGATGTGGAAGGACGATATGCGGCAGGTGACGGGATTGGAGCCTGTATCCACAGGCAAGGCGAAGGTGAAAGTGATTGTGGAACAATCACACGCTCTACCGGCCGACGGTTTCCGGATATCTGTAAAAAACGGGCAGATAATCATTGAGGGCAGTAACGGCCGAGGCATGGCCTACGGACTGCTGGAGCTGTCGCGGATGGCAGGTGTATCGCCTTGGATATGGTGGGGCGATGTGGTGCCTGAGAAGAAAGCGAGGCTGACGATGGATAAGGATTTCGTGACGGAGCAGAGCCCGAGCGTGGCATATCGCGGCATCTTCCTCAACGATGAGGACTGGAGCCTGCGCCCGTGGAGCTCTCTGAACTATGAAAGGCTACGGGTAGGCGAGCATAGCTCGGGAATGTACTCGGACGTCGGGCATATCGGTACTAAGACCTATAAAAGAATCTTCCAGCTGTTGCTGCGACTGAGGGCCAACACTATCTGGCCCGCCATGCATCCTGGGACGACAGCTTTCTTCAAGATTCCCGGAGCGAAGGCGATGGCCGACAGTTGTGGCATCGTCATCGGCACCTCGCACTGTGAGCCGCTGTTACGTAACAATGTGGATGAGTGGGACGTAAAGGAGCGCGGAGCCTTTAACTACAAGACCAACCGCGAGCAGGTGCAGCAGTACTGGATTGAGCGCTTGCAGGAGGTGAAGCATTCTAAGGATAATATGTTTACCATCGGAATGCGGGGCATCCACGATGGGTCGATGGAGGGTTATAAGACCACTCAGGAGAAACTGGAGGGTCTGCAGCAGGTCATCGACGACCAGCAGGAACTGCTCCGTCAATATGTTGGGGCTCCCGAGAAGCAGATGCAGGTGTTTGTGCCTTATAAAGAGGTGTTGGAACTCTATCAAAAGGGCCTGAAGGTGCCCGACTATGTGACGCTGATGTGGTGCGACGACAACTATGGCTATATGACCCGCCTGTCGAATGCTGAGGAACAGCGGCGACAGGGTGGTGCGGGTGTGTACTATCACCTCTCCTACTGGGGTCGTCCGCACGACTATCTTTGGCTAACGACCACCCAGCCCGGGCTCATCTACAACGAGATGCGCGAGGCCTACGACCATAACTGCCGCCGGTTATGGATTGCCAATGTCCACGACCCGAAGGTGGCGGGCTATGATCTCGAACTCTTTCTCGATATGGCCTGGAATATAAACCTCACCCCCAGCCCCTCTCCCATAGAGAGGGGGGTGGTAGCCCTTGAGCAGCACCTGAAAGCCTGGCTCTGCCGTCAGTTCGGACAAGAGGCGGGCGAGCGGCTCTTCCCTGCCATGCACGAATACTACCGCCTCTGTGGTGAACGTCGTCCGGAGTTCATGGGATGGACACAGGTGGAGCTTGACAAGAAACGTTATCCTCGTGGCCTTTCAACGGTAACGCAGGTACCGCTGACGCATGAACAGGCTGTAGCGCGAATTGAAGCCTTCGAGCGCATCAAGGCTATCGTCAAGGATTGTCGCTCATACGTCCGGCCAGCATTAGGCGATGCCTTCTTTGCTGCCGTCGAGTACCCTGTCTTTGCCGCTGCTGCCATGAACCGCAAGATACTCAGCGACTCCCTTGATAGCCATCAGGCATACGAGGAGATTGTTGCGCTGACTCGGCAATATAACGAGATGAACGGTGGCAAGTGGCGCTACCTGATGGATGCTGCGCCACGCAAGTTGCCTGTGTTCGACGATGTACGTGCCGAGTTGACAGGCGAGAAGAAGAATATCGTCTACACTTGCAACGCTTGCGATTATGCTGAGGCGTCTGATGGTGTGAAGACCATTCAGATGCTGGGACACTCGATGAATGCTGTGGCACTGCCGAAGGGCGGCGCACTGACTTATCGCTTCGACGTAGCGAGGGACGGGGACTATGTGCTACAGACGGCCCTTATTCCGACGCAGGCGAATGACAACGGCGACCTACGCTATAGTGTCAGTATTGACGGGGGCGAGCCGGTGGTACACAATCTCAAGGAACCTTTCCGCTCGGAAGAGTGGAAACGGAATGTGCTTCGTGGGCAAGCCCTTCGTGAGCAGCAGGTGCATCTCTCTGCCGGTGGGCATGTCCTCACTATCCGCGCCTTGGATGCCCACATCGTTATTGATCAATGGAGATATTACTAAAACGGTTATGAAACAAATTCTTATATGTATCGTAGGCCTGTTGGCCTTGATGACGACCCATGCATCGGAGCGTCAGAAACTGCTTTTCAATGATGGCTGGCAACTGCATATCGGCGACATAGCCTCCCCTATGGGGGGAGGTTTGGAGGGGGCTTCGTGGCAACGTGTAACGCTACCCTATGCCTTCAACGGCGACGAGGCGTTCCGCAAGGACATCGTCGACCTGACGGATACCGTCTGCTGGTATCGGAAGACCTTTTTCTTAACAGAGAACGGAGAACTGAGAACTGAGAGGTATGATAATCAAACAAGCGCAGATTCTGCCGATAGAAGTAATCATACCTCTCAGTTCTCAACTCTCAGTTCTAAGTTCTTCATCGAGTTCGAGGGTGCCCGTCAGGGTGCCGACGTGTGGGTGAATGGCCAGAAGGTGGGGTTCTCGGACAATGGCGTGATGGCCTTCGGCTTTGATATCACACCGTTTGTCAAGGCGGGCGAGAACGTCATTGCCGTGCGCTGCGACAACTCGTGGACCTACCGCGACCGCATACACAACAGCCGCTACCAGTGGAACGACAAGAATTTCAACGCCAACTACGGCGGTCTGCCTAAGAACGTGTGGCTGCACGTCACCGGCAAACTCTACCAGACGCTGCCGCTCTACTCGAACCTCGGCACTACGGGCGTCTACGTCTACGCCACCAACTTCGACATCCCTGGTCGCAAGGCCATGATCTGTGTGGAGTCGCAGGTGAAGAACGACGACGACCAGGCCCACGCTTTCCGTCTGCAGGTGGTGGTGAAGGATGTCGATGGCCAGGAGGTCGCCCGCTTCTATGGCACCGACGAGCTGCTGTCTCCCGGCCAGACGGTGCTTGTCAAGGCCGCTGCGCAGGTAGCGAACCTCCACTTCTGGTCCTGGGGCTATGGCTACCTATATACAGTGGAGACAAGTCTCGTGGCCGACGGTTCAGCCTTCGACGAAGTTGCCACCCGTACCGGCTTCCGCAAGACGGCTTTCAAGGACGGTAAGATATGGCTTAACGACCGCGTGATGATGGTACACGGCTATGCCCAGCGTACGTCGAACGAGTGGCCGGGGGTGGGCATCAGCGTGCCTGCCTGGCTCAGCGACTACTCCAACGGTCTGATGGTGGAGAGCGGGGCCAACATGGTGCGCTGGATGCACGTCACACCGTGGAAGCAGGACATCGAGTCGTGCGACCGCGTCGGACTGCCGCAGGCCATGCCCGCCGGCGATGCCGAGAAGGACGTCGAGGGTGCCCGCTGGCAGCAGCGCACGGAGCTGATGCGTGATGCCATCGTCTACAACCGCAACAACCCCTCGATACTCTTCTACGAGAGTGGCAACGAGAGCATCAGCCGCGAGCACATGCTCGAGATGAAGGCCATCCGCGACCAGTATGACCCCTGTGGCGGACGTGCCATCGGCAGCCGTGAGATGCTCGACATCGACGAGGCAGAGTATGGCGGCGAGATGCTCTATATCAACAAATCGAAGAAGCACCCGATGTGGGCTATGGAGTACTGTCGCGACGAAGGCCTGCGGAAGTACTGGAACGAGTGGAGCTACCCCTACCACAAGGAGGGCGACGGCCCGCTCTACCGCGGCAACCCGGCCTTGGAATACAACCACAACATGGACCAGTTTGCCGTGGAGATGGTGCGCCGTTGGTACGACTACTGGCGTGAGCGTCCCGGCACAGGCACCCGCGTCTCCAGCGGTGGTGTAAAAATCGTCTTCAGCGACACGAACACCCACCACCGCGGTGAGTCGAACTATCGTACCAGCGGCGTCGTCGATGCCATGCGTATCCCCAAGGACGCCTTCTTCGTCCATCAGGTGATGTGGAATGGCTGGGTGGAACCCGAATTCCCTCGAACTTACATTATAGGTCATTGGTCATACACGGCGCAAGTCGATTCTTCACTCTTCACTCTTCACTCTTCACTTAAAAAGCCCGTTTACGTCGTTTCCACCGCCGACAGCGTGGAGCTCTTCCTCAACGGCCGGTCGCTGGGTAAGGGTAAGCAGAGCTACCGCTACCTCTTCACCTTCGACAACGTGCCCTTTGAGCCGGGCACGCTGGAGGCTGTCGGTTCCGATGGCAGTCGTTACAAGCTGGAGACAGCGGGCGAACCCTACCAGCTGAAACTCACCGCCATTGAGAATCCTCAGGGCACGAAGGCCGACGGTGCCGACATGGTGCTGCTGCAGGTGGAGGTGCTCGACCGTCAGGGCCGACGCTGTCCGCTGGACGACCGTATGATCCACTTCGAACTCTGGGGCGAGGGCAAGTGGATTGGCGGCATTGGCACGCGCAACAACAAAGAGATGCAGCGGCCTGACAACGCCAGTCGTGAAGGTCTGCTCGATGCTGCGGCTACAAAGAATGTCAGCGACAATTTTGTAGGTGCTTACAATCTTCCCGTGGAGTGTGGCGTCAACCGCGTCCTCGTCCGTACGACCACCAACGCCGGCGACATCAACCTCTCCGCCTACGCCGAGGGCCTCAAGCCAGCGTATGTCTCTGTGAAAAGTGAGGAAAAAAACAATTATCAATTATCAATTATTCATTGTCAATTAGCCAAAGGCCCCACGCCCCAGACGCCCTCCTACACCGACCTGGCCCGTGGCGTGAACATTGTCTCGGCCCGCGCTGGCTACGACACCGACCACGCCTCGCGCAGCTTCGACGACAACGAGCTGTCGGAGTGGAAGAACGACGGACGCCTCTCCACAGCCTGGATCACCTACCGCCTGGAGCGGAAAGCCTACGTCGACGACATCTCCATGAAGCTCACCGGCTGGCGCCTGCGCAGCTATCCCCTCGAGGTCTAT
>Ga0326511_10004783_pt1 | contig 10741 bp, 12 predicted proteins | sample 0_2496_0518_D_FD_203701 | JGI IMG/M metagenome (GOLD analysis project Ga0326511, IMG submission 203701) | Bovine rumen microbial communities from UC Davis, California, United States - 0_2496_0518 | ecosystem: Host-associated > Mammals > Digestive system > Stomach > Rumen | place: USA... | reverse complement strand
TGAAATAGTATCTAGATTAGAATTAGAATAAAATATTAATAGGAGTAATGATAACATTTAGACCAAAGCCGAGTAAAGTTATAAACTTGATGAAGGAAGCTCGACAGCGTTTAGACGAAGAAGGGGTTTCCTATAATATTATATCTCCTAGGGAAGCGGATTCTGCGAGTAAAGTTAATTCTAAATCGATGGTACTTATGGAATTTATTCAAAATGAAAATGGGTATTATCAGATTCAGGTAAAAGATAAAGAGTTTTACTCATATACTAGAAAATTACTCGGTGATTTATGTAGTATGAGAATTCTTAGTGAATCTAAAAAAGATCGAACCGTTACTGCAGAAACTGATCACCTCGGAATAGCACTTGATGTTATTTCGATTTTAGGAACAAAATATAATCTTTCGATCGTAGATAAAAAATGATTCAGTTCAGACAAAAACAATTTACGGAATACGATGCGATGAAGACTCTTTATGAGAGAATTCTGAGAAGAACCGGGGGTGATAAAAATAAAAGATTTAAAATCATAACTTCGAGTCAACTTATTCCGATCTTGAAAGGCAATAATGTAGTTATTGAGAAATTTACTATTAGTACTTCTATGTTCGGTAGGGAAAAATATCGAATGTATATTAAAATAGGAGCTAAAGCTAAATTGCCCGATGAAGTTAGATTGCCAAGTTTTAAAGAGTATGATGATAAGTTAGGAGATTTATCTATAGAAATAGGAGGTGGTATTTTTGGCCAAGATAAAAATTTTTCAGAAATACTTCTTCAAAAAGAATTTAAAAAAGGTGGAGGTAATAATGGTCCAAAACCTTTAATCTCTCCTAAGTATAGTAACAAAATATGGCTTAATCGAAAAATTCAAGAAGTTTTAGGAGAAGCAATTGAATATTCCAAAACACAGAGAAGTTTAGTTCTTGAATTTAAAACAGTAGATGATGCCATTGATGCTCTTAATTATTTACCTTTTGGATTAAATTATCAAATTTATCTCTTAGACGCATGATAGTTAAACGATTTTCTCAAAGAATTCTAGGTACTAATGGTTCTTTTGGATTTTCTCGAGGTAGAAAGTATGATATGGACTTAGATAGACTTGGGAGAATGAATACTTCTCATAGAGAACTTTCTAAGACAGATGATATTAGAGAAGAACAGAGAGAAATGAGACGGGAGTTATCTAGAGGACTTAGATGGAGTGATCTAAAAGATGATTAAAATATTATGGCACGATATATATTAAAAAGAAAAACTTATGGATTAGCAGAGGCCGCTCAAAATACTATAGGGGGAGTTACTGGAGGAGTAGGTAAAGCTCTTGACTCCACCCCGGCCGCAATCGCTGGTGGAGCCCTCGGAGGTTCGATGTTGGGAAGCTCTATTGGAGGAGCTTTATCAGGGACTGCGCTTGGATCTCTTGGAGGTCCCTTAGGTTGGCTAGTTGGCGCTGGTATTGGTGCTGCTGCTACACGAGGACTTGGAAAGGGACTTAAATCTGCATCTAATTCCATGGGTGGTAATGGATATTAAACCCTTTAGGACATGATTCAATTTAAATATAGAAACTTTAGTGAAGATGTCCCAGATAAGGCTCAAAATATTGCTGTAAAGAAAGGTGCAGGTTTTGGAACTGCTATGAATCTTGGTTTTGCTGGATTGACAGGAATCGGAATGGTTAAAGCTCATAAACAAGGCAAAATCGATGAGAAAGAAGGGAAGCAGAACATAGCAGAGATGGAAAGACAAACCAGGGCATTAAATAGGAGATTAGACGAAATTGAGAAAGATTTTGGCATTCCTTCTATAATAGCAGGTGTTGCTAATGCTGGTATGATGGGCGGTTCGATGATTCAATCTCATAATCAGTCTAAGAAACAGGAAGAGATGAATGAAGAACAGCTAGCTGCTCAGGATCGTCAGACTAAGGCAATACAAAGACAAAATGCTCTCCTAAAAAGAATTGAGCAGAGGGGAATGTCCCCTGAAGCTGCTGCAAAGGTAGTGGAACAGAGAAATTTCTCTTCTATACTTAAAGAGAGAAATTATGGAGTTATGTCTTCATTATCAAGTATTGGAAAAGATATTTATAAAGCAGGTAAGGCAGCAGGTGTAGGAAAAGGGCTTAAATCAAATATTACTTGGGGACTTGGAACTGCAGGGGCTGCTTATGGCGTTAATAAAATCATATCACATGATATGAAAAAATCTGGACTTGATGTTGATGAATCTGGAAATCTTATTCAGAAACAGAAAGCCTATGCGGATGCTGTAGTGCAGGCTGCTAGTACTAATGCAAAAAAGAAGACTGGAAGAACCATTTTTAATAAGATACGTGGCGGTGCTGCGACTCCTCTAATGATGGGAGCCTTTGAAGTTCCTAGGGCAATAGGATATTTTGGTGAAAAAAAAGCACTAAAGGATCAAATAAGGAATACTCAAATTTCTAATCCAAATCCTGTCCAGCCGTCGATGCTAGAACAGAGATCTTATGGTATTTCAGTTGGAGAAATGATAAAGACAGTTAAAGGCGGATGGAATACGTTTAATAAACATAAAATGCGTACTATAACTGGAGGTATCTTGAATATGGGTAGTTTTGGAACATTCGGAACAAAAAGAGTCCAGGATATGGCCGGACACCTGGCGAAAAATTCAAATTCATCCACATTAAGAAATATTGGAAGATGGGCACAAAATCATCAAACTCTAGCTAATACTGCGATGATTGCTCCAGGAATTGCTCTAGGATCAGGAGCTTACAGTCTTGGTGAGAAAATGGTTAAAAAACCAATGCAAGCTATAGATCCTGATGCCTATAAATATCAAGATGCTAAAGACAAAGCCGCTAGTCAACCGATTCAACAACAATATGGCTAAGTATAAATTAAAAAGAAAGCTCTATACCATTTGGGACGAGACTGATAATATTAAAAGAATGAAAGACTCTGACATTCTAGCTGAAAAGAAGAGACCCACTACAAATTATGGTAATATTGCTATAAATGCAGGTGTAGGCGCTGCAGCTGGATTAGGGGCCGGTGCTGTTATTGGTGGCGTAAAAGGAGCCTTCAGGAAGAATGCAGGAGGATTTTTCGGACGAATTGGTAGAGGAATGTCTGGTGGAGCTAAGACTGGAGTAGTCTTAGGAGGTCTTATTGCTGGAGGTATTGCTCATCATAGAGGTAGAAAGCAAGCAGAAGAAAATAGAATATACAATAATAGACTTGCTTATGCTAAGGCTCAAGCTCTTCGACGTGAAAGAAAAGATTGGGTAACTAATATGACACAGCGAGATGGCTATTCCTACTAAAAAATTAAAGTCTGCAGGAAAATATATTCCTGTAGCTGCTTTGGGTGTTAGTACTGCAAATATGACAATTAATGCCTCCCGTCATAGAAAAGATAGGACATACCAGGAAAAACAGCTTGAAGCCATGAATAAATTAACTAAGACTTTAAATACTGTTAATACCAATATGTCTAATTTTAATGCAAATAATTTTCAGGTTAATAATCCTCAACCAAAAAAGAGAGGAACTTTTTTAGGAAGATTCTTTTCTCTTCGTGATAACGGAATTAATTTTCGAAGAGGAGTAGATCTAGAAGGAATTTTGGGAGATGGAAAAATTGAAGAACTTCAAGATTGGTTATTAGAAAAATCTTCTGATCCTAGATTGAGTACGGGATCTACTTATTCAACTGAAGATTATTTGGGAGGCATTACTTATTCAGTACACATAAATAAGAACCCAATGGGATATGTAGTAAATCTTTTATATTCTAATGGAGTATTAGAGATTTTATTTGTAAACCCAAGATCTAATGAAATTTCAAAAATAGATAAGGTCTTGGATGAATATAGTTCAAAATACGAAGAAGAAGTGGGATATATAGCTACACAACCGGCTCACAGTATATTCCATGTAGAAATAAAACTAAAGGAGGGCACTGAATCCGAAGTTCCCGAGATGTTACATGAAGAGGGGTTTAAGATTAATGTCCTAATTAACAAAAATAAATAAATAATTTAAAATTATGGCAATTACTTTAAATAAGTTCTCTAACGAACTTCTTACACAAACTATTACCCTAGAGGGTACTCAAGGAACTGCATATAGTGTAACTTTTGGAGGTGCTAATGCTAACCTTTTCTTAGCTAAACCTGATCAAGGTACTATCGGTGAATCCGGTAATGTAGAAGTTACTATTACTTTTGCTGCTCCTGAAGCAACTAGTGAAAAACAGGAATTTAATGCATCTGTAACTTGTAAAGTTGGTGAAGATGAGCAAGTTATTGCAATAGAAGCAGAGGTTGCTGCCACAACCGCTAATACTGGCGGTAATGATGATCCTGTCGATCCTAATACCGGTGGAGATGACGAACCCACGACAAACAATACTACAGAAGAGAAGTTTGATTTTGAAAACGCAAAGAATGATTTCTTCTCAAGGAAGATTAGTAATGATAGTGATGAAATAATTCGTGTTTTTGAGGAGGATAATTTTCCCACTGAATTATTGAACGTTGAGCCTGAGAAATTTGCTGTTATGCCCGGTGTAGATGTCAACCCAGATTGCATGTTTGGTGATAGAAGCATTGATCTCGAGAACTAATAAATTATTATAGGAGATATGATTCAGTTCCGACAAAAGGATTTTAGTAATTATATCTTAAGGGATGCTGTAAAGGGAGCAAGTATAGGATCTTTTGTGGGTAGTATAGGTTATGCTACCAAAATGGTACCTGCGGAGTTACCTAAATGGGTACCAGGAGCTTCAAAATATAATGAACTTAAGAATAAAAAGACTACTATTCTTGTTCCAAAAATGGAACCAGATCCTTCAAAACCTGGAAAATTAAGACCAGTCAAGAAAGATGGTAATCCTGTTTATGAAGCACAGGAAGTAAAAGATTCTTCAGGTAAATCAATACCTTCAGTATCTCACGATCAGAGATTAATCTTTGCCGCCACGACTACCTTATTAGGTGCAGCTCTTGGTGCAATTGTAGGTATAGTTAAAACTGTAAATGATAAGTACAGTCAATCTCGTGTTAACCAACGATTGCTAAAGCGCATTCTTCCTAGATTAAAATCAGAGGGGTTAGTTGAAGGAAAGGATTATACAATGGATCCCAAAAAAGCTAATGAAATCCCAACTAAGGTATGTATTGTATTAAGTTCTGCTAGTGGTGAACTTCAGACTATTATAAACTCTAAAGATGATCCTAAACTTAAAAAAGTAGTTGATAAAGTTGTTAAAAAGAGTCCAGGAAGATCACAAGTTACTACGCAGAATAATAGATTTAATGAAATAACTATAACAACAGAGAAGAATACTGCCGCTAATGTAAACCAGGTAGTCTCGATTATAGAGTCCTTTGTCGAGAGTGGATATCCCGTCTACATAGTGGAAGTTGGATAATAATTTAAAAAATAAAAAAGAATAAAATAATATGGCACAATGGAAAGAAACGCTTGAACCGTATATTAAAGTTAATGAGCGTATTAAAACTACTACCATCGTTCCCACTGCAGGTGAAGATTTAATTATTGGAGCTACTATTATCTCTGATTCAGGTCCTTCATATCCTGTTCTTATTACTAGTCAGAGAGAGTTTCTTAATGTCTTCGCTAGTCAGGAAATTACTAAGGGATATATCGAAAGTTTAAATGATTTTTATGAAGATCCTGATGATGAAAGTCCAGATAAGCTTGCTTCGACGATGTGGTTAAATGCATATCGTTTAGCTGGATCTACTAATATGTTGATTGTCCGCGCTACTAAAGGGGCTGATATGAATTATGTAAAACCTTTAGGAGTTGATCAATCAACAAATGATACTTTTATTGTTAGGGATGGTCAGCTTCTTAAGAAAGTTCATGATTTTTATCTTACTATTGATAGGATAGGAACTTCAAGTATTCGTAAAGAATCGGGTTGGGCTATTTCTATTAATGAGATTGGTATTATAGGTAATCTTGTAGGTGATGAAGGTCCTGTTTATGAATATTTTGCATCAGATCTTAGAGAATTAGTAGAGTATCTTAATGGAACCTCTAAATTCTTTTCTCCTGATTATGAGTTTCTTAAATGGAATGCGGGAGGTACTGCATTGGAGGATGCTGGAACAGAAAATCCAAGCTCAATACACTTTAAAGAAGTTTACCTAGCACAAAATTTTCTTCTTAAGTCTGGTTTTGGCACAATTGAAGGTAATGCAAGTTGGGGTAATGGTCAAGCTGGCAGTTCAATAGATTCTGAAGAGATTGCTTATGGAACGAAAGCAGATGGTTTAGCTTATTTGTTAGCTTCTAGTGAACCTCTAACTCCAACTGCATCAGGGGAAAATGCTCCAAGAAGTGACTTAAGGGGACCTATTTCTACTACTACTAATCTTATTGATTTAAATAGTACAGATTATTCTGGTTGGGAAGGTAATCCAGTAGGTTATGTTGTAAATACCTATAATTCTAATTCTCCCATTAAGATTAGGATTAGAAAATTTAATCATGACGCCGTAATTCTTGCTGATACTGCTCCTACGATTGAAAAAAATGAAAAATCTCCATATATACCTATCAATGAGGTAATTGAACAATTTGAAAGTCCAACTATAACTCCCGATCAGAAAAAAAGAATTGAAGAACGTGATTTCTTTGAAGTTGCTGTTCTTGATCCAAGTCTTGATAAGGATCCTCTATCTTTCTGTGTAGGTAATATTCCCGGCCGCGGAGACATCACTCTTGATGAACTTAATGACACTCTCAAAATGATTAATATTAATATTGATTCTTTGAGTAAACTTGGGTTAAGTTATTATAAGAGCGGAAATATCGACGATAATAGTAAAGATGATGTCGGCGGTTGGTGGGAAGAAGCTAGTGGTCAAAATTCTCCTGAACTTTCTCAGGGATCTGTACCTATTTTTTCTGCTAAGAATCTTATAAATACTACTGGTCTAAGAGACGGAAGTTATTTTATTATTGATGGTGGTGCTAAAGGTAAAAAATTTGTATCTTCGATTATTAACGTATCAAACAATATTCCAAAAATAGGTGATAGTAAAACTGTTACTGATTCTAGTAAGGGTTTAAGTTTAATTTCTGAATTAAATATAGATTACCCAAATGCTAATCTTACTGATAATGACACGTTAACAGATGGTGCAGATGAATATATTACTTCAGAAGTAAATGGAATGCTTAAATCAGGTCAATTTAGCGGTGATCTGCCTGCTAATGGTGAATCAATAGCTTTTCCTGTAAATGGAAATAATTATTTATTTAATAGTGGTACGGGTTTGACTAGAGAAGGAGGAAATAATGGAAATAATCCGCAGTTATTTATTTTCCATACTGCTCCTCAAGTTTATATTGATCTTAGTATTAATACCGATGAAACAAAACTTCTTACTGTAACTCCTGGTGATCTTACAAGGTCTATTAGCTCTATTACGGAGGATGAGGTTTATACTACTGAAGGTTTAACTGATCTTGGAAATACTAATATTAAGTTCCAAACCTATTTATGTAATATGGCTAAGAATGAGAACTACTTCTATCCAATCTCAACTTTGTATAGCACTAACTATCTTGCTATTGCTAACTATAGGACAAGACTTGCACAGGATTCTCATAAGCTCTATACTAGTGCTCCTTGGGATATCGATTCAGGCACAGTAGGTTTCAAGTTCCATGCTTGCCCCAGTGTTATCTATTGGGAAGCTGTATCAAGGAATAGGTCAATGAATCGCGAGTTTGCTAGTGTCTTTGGATTCTCAAGCAATGGTCAAGTTCTTTATACTAATCCTGTTACTGAGTTCACCAAGAAACAGCGTCAACTTCTTCTGAGTAAGCAAGTTAATACTGTAATGTGGAATACTCAGAATCAGACTTGGAATATGAATGATTGCTATACTATGACTTCAGAGAATCATATTCTTAACGAAGATGGTAATTCAAGGTTGTTCATTAGAATTAATAAAGCTATTCCTACTCTTCTGAGACCTCTTATCGGTAGAAAGCTCAACAATGCTACCTATGCTGATGCAGAGACTATTTTGAAGTATTGGTTTGAGAGAACTATTCTTACTATGCAGTATTCAGTTTCGGATTACAAGGTTACTATTGCTAATCTTGAAGCTAATGATGATCAAGCAAGACGTCAAAATAAGATGTATGTTCTGGTTGAATGTCTCTTCGCTAGATCAATGAAGTATGTCATCGTTTATTCTGATGCTCTTGATATGGGTATGGAATTTACTGGTGAGATCGTTTAATACACTTCTTTTTAATGGGGTAGTGTCTTTTGATAATTAATTCTTAAGGCACTCCCCAATTCTTTTATAATATGCTTAAAACATTACTACCGGACTTAACTAAAAAAGTCCATATTCGCAGTACTCTTCTTGGAATTTCAGGACTTGATTCATTTCTTAGTATTAATGATGGAATTTCTGGAGATGAAGTACTACTTGAGATATATAAAAAGGCTCTGAGAGAATTTGAATTAACTTGTCCTCTTATTCTCGAGATGCCAGTTAATTCAGCACAACTCTGTACTTGTTATGGACGTCCGGGCTGGGCAGAGATTAAACCAAATTTTACTCTCTTCCTGGATTGTATGATTTCAGAGCATCAGATTATTCTTCTCCCTACCTCTCTTCCTTCATGGAGAGTTGGTGATGTGGGAGTAACTACAAACTTAAATAATTATTACGGAGGTGCATCTACTCCTATGCCCAGTGCTTATACTAGTTTTACTGATTATCAAGCCCCCTATGTTTATATCGGGGATCTTGGTATGATGTGGGGAACGGGAAATACGATGCTTTCTAATATGTATATAAAAGGAACTGTTGCTCGTCCTATAGTTCCTGATTTTACTAAAGATAAGAAATTTAACTCCGCATCTGAAAAAGGAGCTATATACTGGATGGATGTTGAAACAGGGGGAGCTAGAGGAAATTATTTCATGGATCTAGTTATGGTTCATGTATTAGATTATATACGACAGCTTAAAGCAGCTCTTACTCTTCCTAACATGTCCATTGATATTCTTGCTAATGTAGACTCTGCATATCAAGAACTTAGGTCTAGATGTGATCAATTTGCCCTTCAGTCTGGATGGTATGGAGAATTATTATATTAATATTATGATAGTACTTAGAAATAAAGAATTTACTTTTAAAAAAGTATATTCTACCGCCAGACGAAATCCACAGGCCGTTAGGAGATTTTATCGAATAAAAGGTAAAAAAATGGCCCAGAATTTTAATGTGCTTGATCCTAAAGTTGCAGGAGAGACTGTTGGTAGTTTTGTTAAATGTCCAGGAGCTTCTACTGTTTCTGCTGCAATTCCTGTTCCCGGTGCAGGAACACTAGTATATAAACCTATTTCTAATGTAGAACAAAGGATTGCAGGGAACACTAAATTATATCGAAAATTAGATAAAGCAGGAAATAAGGTAGGTCAAGCGGTAGAAACATCTATGCTTGAGGCCGCACCTTATCATAGTTACCTGCCTGCTGGTCCAGGTGGACAAATTTATGTAAGAGTACCATGATTAAATTTAGACAAAAAGAATATACACTTCAGGAAGGTCATTATACTGGTCCAAAAGATATTCAGGAAATTCCAGGAACCATGGAAATGATGGGTAAGGGAACTATTGCTGGAGCTGTTACTGGGGCAGTAGTAGGAAAACTTCTTGATCGATATGGAAATAGACAAGACTCTACGACACTCGGAGATATTTTTAAAGGTGCAGGATATGGAGCGATAAGTGGCATCTTTGTGAAAATGTTTTTAAATCATCTCCATAAACCCATGACTACTATTAAATATCAAGACGTAGATAGAAATATTCGTCAGCAGTTTGGTATATTTAGGATGCAGGGGGTAACGGTTGGTGATTCATTGGATAATAGAGCAAAACTTGAAGATAGATTTAGTTTTAATGATAGAGATGTATCAAAATATAAAATAAATTTTGCTATTTACGATAATAAAGTTACGATGTATACTTTAGGACTTACTAATGATGAGTTGGAAAAAGTTAATAATTCTTTAGACTATTATTGTAAAAAATATTTTGCTATGGAATATTCATCTAGAGTAATTAATGCCAAAGTTAATTCTTATTCTGCGGATATTGTATTTACTAATACTCAAGTATTGAGCAGTTTCATAGCCGAATTAGGAAAAATTCTAAATACTAAGATCAATCTTCTAGATAATGATGCTATAGTAGAGCCTAGAATTAGAGAATCAATTGAAAATGGTTCTGAACAAGAGAAAACTTATTCTAATAGCGATATTTATATTGATCGTCCAGATCTTATTAAGATTCTTAGTGGCGGTGCAATAAGATATTTAGGTTTTGTTCGCTCTGTAAAAGATGTTTTACCTGTAACTTTGATGGGAATTTTAACTGAAGGAGTTAGTAGACTTAATAAAAATGAACTTCAGAAAGCAGGTATATTAGGAAGACGTGGAGATATAAATAATGCATATCTTCTTGATACTCTTAGGAAACTCAATTATATTGAGGGATTTCATTACACTAAAGGCGAACAAAAATCTGAATTTAACATAGCTATTGTAGGAGGACTATTTTCAATCACTGTTCCTAAAGATGGAAAAGTAAAATTAGGAGAACTTGAAAAATATTTTAATCGCTCTGAATTTGGAAAAGTCTATCTTTATACATACGTAATAAAGAATGATC